>Ga0302251_1000326_pt1 | contig 49897 bp, 50 predicted proteins | sample AAG_RA_Gln_MG_FD_193534 | JGI IMG/M metagenome (GOLD analysis project Ga0302251, IMG submission 193534) | Enriched activated sludge microbial communities from anaerobic digester in WTTP, New Holstein, Wisconsin, United States - AAG_RA_Gln | ecosystem: Engineered > Bioreactor > Anaerobic >... | reverse complement strand
ATATGACGACATATCCAGAAGATACGAGGCAATGCGCTTAAGTTACCGAACCGCCGTATACCGAACGGTACGTACGGTGGTGTGAGAGGACGGCTGCTCAAATAATGGGCAGCCTCCTACTCGATTCTCATCAATCCTCTGTACTCACACGGTTTTTTTACGCTCAACATCACCTTTCCCCTGCATAGGGGCAAATCTACGGTTTTTCCGTCCGGACAGAGGTGCGGCACATAGTCCTGACGGAACGGACAATCCGCACACTCTTTGGTGCTCTCTTTCCACGGAAACAGTGCGTTGAACAGAAATCCTTTTATGTTCACCATATTTTACGCATCAGCCCATTCATAAAAAATTATAGACATTGGCATCCGGACCCCCAACACATCAGCGGCGCTCCTCAAAACAGCGGCTGCGCTTCGCGCTTTTTGCGGTAAAACAGATGCTGCCAGCTATATGCATCCGAGAGAGATCCCAGCTCCCTTCCAGCTTCTGTCATTGAAATATCAGCTGCGAACTTCGACGCGGATATTATACTATTATTCTGTAACTTTGGAGTGCCTCCAAGATAAAAACTAATATAAAAATTTATATAATACGTAAGGCGTTTCTTAGCCTAAAGTGGTAAAATTCACTTCGCGGCATACTTTGCACGCATCGGGGCAGCGTGTTTTGGCAGATCTGCGTCCCAAAGCAGAGATTCTACTGGTCCCGCTGCATCACACACCAATGCCGAGACTGCGCATTACGCATGAGATAAAAATGAGGGGGTTTTACGATGAAGGTGATCGCTGTCAACGGAAGCCCGCATAGAAGCGGCAACACGGGGCAAGCGCTTGAGGTCATGGCTAAAGAGCTCAGGGATGCCGGCGTAGATGTCGAGGTCCTGCACGTAGGGGACAAACTGATTCACGGCTGCACAAGCTGCGGGTATTGCATGAGCTCTGAGCAGAACAGGTGCGTCTTCAAGGACGACATCGTGAACGAAGCCGCGGCCAAGATGCGGGAGGCGGACGGCTTTATCATCGCATCGCCAACCTACTACGCCGGCATAGCCGGACCTATGAAATCATTCCTTGACCGGGTGTTCTTCACAAGCTCTCGCTACTTCAGATATAAGGTGGCAGCGGCCGTGACCGCCGTGCGGCGCGCCGGCGGCGTCGACGCGCTGCATCAGCTGAGCAACTACTTAAGCCTGGCCGAGACGATCACGCCTCCGTCGCAATATTGGACCGTGGCCTACGGAATGGACGCGGGGGAGATCCTGCAGGACAAAGAGGGCATGCAGACATTGCGTAAAACCGCACGGGCCATGGCGTGGCTGCTTAAGGCGGTGGACGCCGGTAAAAGAAACTTCCCTCTGCCAGAGGAGGAGGAGCGAGTTATCACAAACTTTATACACTGATCCGTTCGGACCAAACCGTTCACGCGCGCAATGCGGCGCTCGTGGACGGTTTCTTGCTGAATAAACAGCGATATCATCATATTGCAAGCAAAAGCAACTGGAGGGAAATAGAAGGATGCAGCTGTTTTTAGAACAGATTCTGAACGGACTGGCGGCCGGAGGGATGTATGCTTTGATCACTCTTGGCCTGGCTCTTATCTACGGCGTAATGAAAATTCTCCATGTCGCCCACGCTTCTGTTTACACGGTGGGCGCCTATATGGGGCTCTACCTGTTCACGCTGACAGGCAATATCTTTCTGGCGGCACTGGGCAGCATGGCTTTCTGCGCCTGCATTGGGGTTCTCATAGAACGTTTTGTGTACTACCCTCTTCTTAAGTTTCCACCGTACGTGCCTCTGATAAGCAGCATTGCGATACTGATAGCCATGGAGGAGCTCTGCAGGCTGGTCGCCGGGCCGGAAGTGCGCACTTTCGCGGCTAAGCTTCCATTCCCGGCGGTGACCATAGGCAATTTCACAATATCCTCGACGCTGGTGACGGTTTACTGTGTATCCTTCGCGGTGTTTATACTCCTCTGGCTCATCATGACAAAGACAGAGCTCGGGCTCGCGATGCGCGCCGTCTCCCAGGACATGGAGATGGCCTCCGCTCTTGGCGTTAACACACAGGTGACGGTAGCCGTCACTTTCATCATAGGATCGTCGATAGCTGCGATAGCCGGCATACTGGTCGGCATATATTACAACCAGGTATATCCGATGATGGGCGAGGTCCCGGCGTATAAAACGCTGGCTCTTATCGTGGTAGGCGGCATGGGGTCCGCGTCGGGCGCTGTCGTGGCGTCGTTCATTCTTGGAGTGGCGGAGACTTTCCTCATCGGCTACGCGAATATCCCAATGCCTCGGGACGCTCTGGCTTTTATCGCTATGATAATAATCCTCATGTGGCGTCCGACAGGGCTTATGGGAAAACGTTAGGGGAGAGACCATTATGAGCAGTTATGTGATAAATGTGGCTACGCAGATAATAATTCAGGCGATCGCGGCATGCGGTCTCAACGTGATAGTGGGGTACGCGGGTCAGATCTCCTTGGGACACGCAGCCTTCGTAGGCATAGGAGCGTACTCAAACGCGATGCTCACCACTGCCGCCGGGCTCTCTTTCTGGCAAGCCCTTCCAGTCTCTCTTGTCATAGTCGGAATTGTCGGCTTCCTATGCGGTCTTCCAAGCCTGCGCGTAAGGGAGGATTTTCTCGCCATAACCACGATAGGCATAAATTTCATTGTCGTAGCCGTCTTTCAGTATACCCCTGCGCTTGGCGGGGCGCTTGGCATAGGCGGAATACCGCGTGTCAGGCTTTTTGGAGAGGTGCTCAAAGGAAACGGGTTCTTCGCTCTCTGCATAGTCTGTCTGGTCATAGTAATGGTTATATGCCGGTTTTTCACGAAATCTTGGTCGGGGCTTTCCTGTTTTGCAGTTCGCGAGGAAGAGACGGCAGCTTCAAGCATGGGGGTATCTCCCGTCAGGGCAAAGCTTACCGCGTTCGTGCTAGGTACTGTGATGGCGGGACTGTCGGGCGCTCTTTACGCCCACTATATGCGTTTTATAAACGCCGACTCATTCTCTTTCACCTTCTCTGTGACGCTGCTCTCAATAGCTGTAGCCGGAGGGCTCGGCACATTATGGGGACCTGTTGTAGGCGCCGTCGTCCTCGGCGTGCTTCCGGAGATATTCAGGCCTCTCGTGGACTACCGGATGTTCCTCTACGCCGCGCTGCTGCTTATGATGATACGCTTTTTGCCGGGCGGCATCCTTGGAGGCTCATCTGTGATATCACATAAAAAATTTAAGCCCAAGAGCGCTGAGACTCTAAAGGAGGGACGGCGGAGTTGAGCGATATTCTGGTATCGGTGAAAAACCTATCAATAAATTTCGGCGGACTCAAGGCCGTTGACAACGTAAGCTTCGATATACACCGCCGCGAGATACTGGGGCTGCTAGGGCCGAACGGCGCCGGTAAGACGACCTGTTTCAACATGATATCCGGCGTCTACAAACCGACTTCCGGCGAGATATACCTTGAAGGCCGCAGGACCGACGGCCTTCCGCCGCATAAGATGGCGGCTCTTGGCGTCGGCAGGACGTTCCAGGTCGTAAAACCGTTCGGTGGGCTCACCGTGGAGGAAAATGTCATCGTGGCGCTTGGGATGCCGCAATATAACAGTTTCTTTGGATCTTGGGCCTCGTGGAACACGCCTAAGAACAGGGCTGAAGCGCAAAAGATACTTGAAACCGTCGGGCTGTCGGATGAAAGTGCCGCAAGGGCTGGGATGCTCCCTCTGGGCAACCTAAGAAAGCTTGAGATAGCAAGGGCTCTTGCTCTCAAGCCGCGCCTCCTGCTCCTTGACGAATGTTTCTCCGGCCTGCGCCAGGAGGAGATACGCATAATAGAGGATCTGATCCGCGGCATAAGCGAGAGCGGCGTATCGATCCTCCTGATCGAACACAATATGCGTGTGGCTATGGGGCTGTCCGACCGAATCATCGTACTTGACCACGGCCGTAAGCTGGCCGAGGGGAGCCCCAAAGAGGTCTCGTCGAACCCGGACGTCATAGAGGCGTATCTAGGAAGGGGGGCCGGCGCGGATGTTGCTTGAAGTAAAGGATCTTTGCGTAGCGTACGGCGATATCGAGGCCGTGCACGGCATAAGCTTTGAGATAGGAAACGGCGAGCTGGTCTCCATCATAGGCTCCAATGGAGCCGGCAAGACGACCACGCTCAGGGCGATAATGGGACTTCAGCCTGTCAAGTCCGGCTCAGTCATATTCGACGGAGCCGACATAACCGAACTGCCCGCGCACAAAAGGGCTCAAATGGGCATCCGCCTTGTACCTGAGAGGGCAAGGTGTTTTCCGCAGCTCTCCGTGTACGAAAATCTTATGATGGGCGTATACGGGAACCCTTCTGCCCTTAAGGGGCAGCTCGATTCAATATATTCGCTCTTCCCGATACTGCGCGAGAGGAGCCGGCAGTCCGCAAACACGCTTTCGGGCGGAGAACAGCAGCAGCTGGCGATCGCGCGAGCCCTTGTATCATCGCCAAGGCTTCTGCTTGTGGACGAGGTATCGATGGGCCTGATGCCAAAACTTACGGCAGAGGTCTTCAACGTGCTGAGGTCGCTGAACAGTGACAAGGGGCTTACGATACTGCTTGTCGAGCAGAACGCTCTCGCCTCGCTTAACATATCGGACAGGGGATACGTGCTTGAGACCGGAAATATAGTGATGAGCGGCATGGCACGGGATCTCATGGAGGACGAACGGGTCAGGGAATCATACCTTGGGATCTAGTTTATGGTTTTTGGGCGGTTCAGGCAGGCGATATGTCCTGTCTAAAAATATAGGAGGTGTTCATATAATGAAGAGAGGGTTCAAATTCTTAGCGCTCGCGTTTTGTCTTGCGCTTGTCTGCTTCTGTGGGACAGCGCTTGCGGCTGATACCGTCAAAATCGGTATGCTCGCGCCGCTGACGGGGTTTGCCGCAGCTGACGGTTTCAGCGTAAACGAGTCCGTCAAGATAGCGGTCGAAAAGGTAAACGCGGAGGGCGGAGTCTTAGGGAAAAAGGTCGAGCTGATATGCTATGACGACGCGGCCGACCCGAAACAGTCGGTTCTGCTAGCGAACAAACTCATCGAACAGGACAAGGTCGTAGCCTTCGTGGCAGGATCCTACAGCCTGCCGACGCGCGCTGTATCGGCGCTGTTCAACGACGCCGGGATCCCGCTTGTCTCGGCATATGCGCTGCACCCCGACATCACGATAGGCGACTACACGTTCCGCAACGGATTTTTGGGGACGGTTGAGGGAAAGGGCGCCGCATACACGGCGGTAAAGCTTCTCAAGGCAAAGAAGATAGCGCTCATAGTCAGCGACAACGACTTCGGCACCACGCTCACGCAGGGGTTTGAGGAGTACGTAAAGGACCATCCTGAGGCCAAAATAGTGTCCCACCAGAAGTACCCGATGAGCGAAAAGGACTTCAAGCCATACCTGTCGAAGATGAAGGCCTCCAACCCAGACGTGGTTTTCTTAAGCGGCTACTACTTCCAGACTGCGCCTGCGCTGAAACAGGCCAAAGAGATGGGCATAAAGACCCAGTTCATAGGCGAGGAGGGCGCTGATTCGCCTAAGACGATAGAGATCGCAGGCAAGGCCGCCGAAGGGTTCATAATGATCACAAACCTTGACCGTGACGACAAGCGCAAGGTCGTGCAGGACTTCCTCGCAACCTACAGGAAGCGCCATAAGATTGAGCCTGACATGGTGGGAGCCTCCGCTTACGACGGTTTTATGCTGCTAGTCAACGCAATGAGGCAGGCAAAGACGACCGATGGCGCCGCCGTCGCCAAGGCTCTTGCGAATACCAAGAACTATGACGGCCTTACGGGCGTCATAAACGGTTTCACCAAGGAAGGCGAAGTAATAAAGCCGATACAGGTCCAGATAGTCAAAAACGGCGTGTTCAGGCACTACGCGGTCATAACGGATCCAAAGATCATCACCCCGGCCGCACCGGGCAAATAAGCAAGACGGCAGGCAGGGTTACTTCGGCAAAAGAGCAAAAAAAATACCGGCAGCCCCGTTTAAAAGCGGGCCTGCCGGTATCGTTTACAACGCCGGAGCCGTATTCCCAATTTCAGGAAGGGTAAATCCTTTCAGCAGATCGTTCATTATATCTTTGACCTTTGCTATTGATGTTACCTTCGCCACGTTGCTGCCGCAAAAGAACAGCCCGTTCTCCCAATCGCCCTTATACGCGCTTATGAGGGCGTCGGCTATGCAGAAGGTCTCGTGCTGAAGACGGCATATGCAGTGCGTCAGGCAATATGTACGGCATGTGACCTTTTCAAGCATGCCCGAAAGGTAGCGTTCAACGAGAGGAGACATTATGGCGCGCCCAGGCAGGCCGCAGGGGCTCTTTATTATGACCACGTCCTCTTCTTTGGCCTCGACATATGCCTGTTTGAAGCGATCCGAAGCGTCACCTTCCTCTGTGGCCGCGAAACGCGTCCCCATCTGTACGCCTTTCGCGCCCATTGAAAAGGCTTTGGCCATGTCGTTTCCGTCCCATATCCCTCCCGCCGCGATTACAGGGATGCTGTAACCGTTGTCCTTGAGGTAGGATACAAGGACAGGCACAACCCTCTCGAGCGAAAGCTCCGGGTCCATTGCCTGTTCCGCGTCGCGTGCGCCTAAGTGGCCTCCCGCCGCGTTCGGTGTCTCGACCACGATCGCGTCAGGCAAACGGCCGTAGTGTTTGCCCCAACGGCTTATGATCAGATGAGCCGCTTTTACGCTGCTCACTATGGGCACGAGAGCGGTGTCGGGATAATCCTCGGTAAGCTCGGGAAGTTTCAAAGGAAGGCCTGCGCCGGAGACGATGATGTCTATCCCCGATTCACATGACGTACGCACCAAAGAATCATAGTCCGCAAGAGCACACATGCAGTTCACCGCCAACACTCCGCCGTTAGCGGTCACTCTCGCTTCCGCGATCAGCTTCTTGAGCATCGCCATATTCTCCTTTGGAGTACAGCGCCCGTCGAAATTGGGAGAAGCTACGGCAAGGCCGACGGAAGCTATCGTTCCTATGCCGCCAAGCGAGGCAACAGTGCCGGCGAGCCTTGGCCCCGATACCATTACCCCCATGCCGCCCTGCACTATAGGATAGCGCGGCTGATGTTTACCGATGCGAAGTACCGGCAGCTCTCTTCTTTCGTTGTCCATATAAGAAAACACCTCTGGTTTAGACTTTCTTGGATCACGCGTCCTCATAAGAGGACAGATTACCCGTAATAGTGGATATGCTATTCTGTTTTTAAGTTTTTGGCAAGGGCAATTAAGCATAAATACATCAAATCCCTTCAAATCGCCGCATTCGCTCCAACACATGGGCTGTATATTTTTTGCAGCCCTTAATAAAAACATTGTGGGAAAAATTTTTTGTGACATAATATGTAAGAATATTTATACAAATCAGAAGGGCGATCGGCATGGCGGATTCTAATATCAAAATTTTTGCGGGGCTTACTGCGGCGGCCGCAGTGTCTATGCTTGGTGTGGGGGTAGCGGCATCCCGCCTGCCGGCACTGGTCATAAATCTATCCGGAGGTGACGCCTCTCTGGTCGGCCTTTTGGCGTCTTGCTTCGCCCTGCCCTATATCTTCCTGCAGGTCCCGCTGGGAAGCTTGTCAGACCGATACGGGTTTAAGCCGTTTCTGATGGGGGGGTATTGTCTGTCCGCCCTGTCAGGGATAATTTTCTACGCGGCCGGTTCATGCGCGCCTATTTTCGTCGGGCGCGCTGTACAGGGAGCAGGCGAGATCCCCGTGTGGGCCCTGGCTCCCGCTCTCATATCTATAGCCTATCCAGAAAAAAAAGGCAGGATGATAGGAATATACACCGCGGCGACTTACGTGATGCTCACCGTGGGTCCGCTGCTTGTCCCATGTTTTCCCGGCCTGTTCGGTGAAAGAGGAGGTTTTCTGTTCTTCAGCGCACTCTGTTTGACCGCGGCCCTCATAATACTTGTCACTCAAAAAAACCGCAGGCCGGAACCGGGAAGCGACAGGCAATCCCTTGAGATCAGAAAAGCTTTTGAACTTTTAAGAGATCTGCCCGTTAGGATAGCCCTGTTTGGCATATTTCTCTATGGCTGCGGGCAGGGGCTGCTCTTCAGCATAGCCCCCGGGTGGCTCGTCACCGCGCGCGGATACGACGGCATGGACATAGGGCTGCTCTTCTCCGCCTACTACATATGCATAGCGGCTGCGCAGCTGTTTTACGGTCCGATGTCGGACAGGTACGGAAGGAAAATATTCATGGCGCTTGGGCTGACCTGTACGGCATTCGCATGGACATCTTTCCCGTATGCACCCAAGCCGGCCGCGATAGCCCTCCTTGGCGTAACGGCCGGTTCGCTTGGCGGGTTCTTCGTGGCCTCGATGGCGTTTTTGAACGAACGGGCGCCTGACCGTCTCAAAGGGACCATATCGGGGGCATACTATCTATTCTGGGGCGTTGGATACTTCCTCGGCCCTATAGCGTGGGGATTTGGCGGATCTATGTTCGGCATGCAGAGGGGGTTTATTCTCTTTGGCGCGCTGCTTGCGCTGGCCGCGACATTACTTGCATCCGTTAAGATACCTGAAAGCCGGTATCAGGCGAAGGATTAGAAGGGATACCTAAAGGCGCGGTATCGCTAAATAAACACATAAGCATCGCGCCGCAGTCAGCTTTGCACGAGAGCGTCAGCGCTGCGCAGCCACTTAGACAGCCTCCTTAAGAAAAACAGCGCTATTATACATCCGCATATATCTCCCGTCGGAAACGACATCCATACTCCCCAAAGGCCAAAAAACCTAGGCAGTATCATCATCGGCAGAAACATGAAGACGGCGTGGCGCATCAATGAGAGGGCCAGCGACTCCTTGGCCCTGGCCAGACCCTGAAGCGCAGCGTTCGTAATTATGGGGACACCTACGAACATGATGCCCAAATAGCCTATCCTCATGCCTGGGACACCGAGCGCCAGCAGTTTCGGGTCGCTGTTAAAAAGCCGCATCATCTGTTCTGCAAACGTTTCCGCAAGCACGAAGCTCATCACATAGAAACACGTGGCCAGCAAAATCGCCGTCTTGATCGTCTTCAAAACCCGTTCGGGCTTCCCCGCGCCGTAGTTGTAGCCTACTATCGGCTGAGTTGCTTCCCCTATGGCCATGGCAGGGAGGAACAGCAGGGAGTCAAGGCTGAAAAATATACCCATGGCCGAAAGCGCCAAATCTCCGCCATAGAAGCGTATCATCCGGTTCATGACCGTCATATAAAGAAAGAAAGAAATCTCCACTATGAACGGGGCGCTTCCCACCGCGCATATCTTCTTTATAACTTTGCCGCGCGGGCGAAGCAAAAAGTGCAGCCGTATGCGCAGCGGCGAAGCGCCGAAAAAGAAATAGGCAATACCGCACGCCGTTGCGCAGCCCTGCGCTATAACCGTGCCAAGAGCAGCCCCGGCGACACCCATGTCCATGCTCACTATAAACAGCGCGTCAAGCGCGACGTTGGCTAACGCGCCAAGCACCTGCGTACCCATTGCATACTTAGGGCTTCCGCACGCTCTTACCAGAGAATTTACACCGTGACCCAAAAGAGCAAGCGGGCCCCCTATCAGTATTATCCGTAAGTACTCCCTGGCCATCGGCAACACCTCGTCCCCTGCCCCTGATAGGCGCAGAAGAGTGTCGGACCCGCTTACGCTTAAAACCATCCCGGCGAAGCCCACGACCGCAAGCAGCATAACCGTGTGTGCCAAAGCCTGTTCCGCGGGGCGCCGCTTCCTCGCCCCTCTTAGAATAGAAACGCGGGACGCGCCGCCCACGCTTATGAGCAGCGAGCATGCGAACATCAGTATCATCGTTGGGAAGGACAGAGTGATGGCGGCAAGCCCCATGGGGCCGACGAACTGTCCCACAAATATGCGGTCCACTATGTTGTATATCGCGCCGGCGAACATGCCTACCATCGCAGGAAGCGCGAAACTGAGCAGGAGCTTGGGGATCCTTTCCCTGTCCATCTGCAGGTGTTTATCGTCCATTGATATTATCGAAGCTATTTCAACAACTTCCTTTCCGTATCTTTCACAGGCCTTAGGCTAGGCCCTCTGTCTATCGCTTTTCTTTCTCGGGGGACGCTTTCATTATAGCGAAGATCGCGGACGCGAGTTTGCCTTTGGTAAGAGCGCGGCTCCCTACGAGCGCGTCTATGACGTCCTCATATCTTTTAATGTCCTTGCCGTAGAGCTCCTTTAGCCAACCGGCAAACTCATCTGTCCCAACAGGTCTGTCCGTGTCGGCGCGCTTCGGGAAATCCTTTATGCCAAAAGCCCTCCTAAACGCGTCCCTTATCTCCACCCAGTGCATTTCATCATATGCGCCGAAGTTATTTTCGGCTCTTGGGTCCATGTAACCGTATACCGTGGCTATCTCAACACCGGGCCACGATGCGGCATACTCAGGCACATCATTGAAGCGGTACAGCGCAAGACGCGCCTTAGACACAAGCAGCGCGGCCTGAACGTCAAGCGGGCGCAGATCCCGCGGCTGTACTTTCTGATCAACGGCAAGCGCGGCTATCGCTCCCGCGGCCTGCCCCGTGAGCATCGTCACCGGCTGGAGGCGAGTCGAGCCGTTTACCACGCGAGAAACGGAGATGTTCTTCTCTGCTGCGATCAGGCCGTCCACCTTTTCCGGTATGAGAGCGCCGAAAGGTATCTGGAAAAGGCCGCCCTCGCTGTTCTGGTCGTCGGGTATCATTTCGGACGTCTCGCCAAGTCCGCGGTCAAGATATTTGGTGTCCCTGATACCGTGGATGTCTATGGGATATTCCCCCAAGGCAACGCTGTCCGCCCTGCTTGAGAGAGTCCTCCTGAGCAGCGGATCTCTCTTGATGTCCTTCACGGTCATCGTTGTGATACCGACAATCCGCCTGCTCTCCCTGACATATGGGTACGGGGGGAAATGCCTCAGTATAGGGGCGTACGACTCCGGCATCTCCTTCCAATTCCGCCAGTCGTTGCTGAACCAACCCCCGTAGCCCTGCCTGTCGTCTACGGACCAGTCCGACATGCCAAGCTCGTTTTGCATGTAATAGATGAACGCCAGCGTCTTAGCCATTGCCATTCTCTCGGAGCGGAGCCGATACTCCTTGTCCTCAAGAAATTCGACGGAAAGGCCGGGTACTCCGCCGTCCCTTCCAGGGTAATCGTTCGCCCAGTTTATCGCCGTCTTTGTGATAAGCGGCCACGTAGATGGATCCCCTCCGTCTATAACCGCACCGCTTGAGGGGTCCGGCATTGCGCGGTAAGCGTTGTGGGTTGGCACGTTGAAAGGGTACTCGCCGGGCCAGCTGTTCCCGTCTTTTCTGAACATGGACCTGAACTTAAAGAGATATCCGGTATACCCGGGCGGCGGCGTAGAAACCTTAAGTTCCGCCGGAAGGCCTCCCGGATATTTCTTTACGACGGCAACGTACGTGATGTCCTGTATCACTCCGTCCTTGTCAATTTTGGGCGAGATGCCGCTGCCGGCGCGGTAACGCGCTCCTGTCAACGGGATAAAATCGCCGCACTCCGTAGCGTCGATGAACACCTTGGCGTTCAGCACTATCTTTTTGCCGCCGGCATCAAAAACAGCGGATGTAACCCTATGCCCCGATGTTTTTGCAAGGACCGGCTTCGCTCTTAGCAAAAGCGTGACGCGCCCTGTCTCGGCGAGCATCTCAAGGAGGATTTTCTGTCCGGCCCACGGCTCGAAGGCGATCGTATCGCTTCCCCAATAGCATACGTTAACGTTTTTCCCCCACGCGGAGTAAAGATCTTTAACCCGCGAGATGAACTCAAGATAGATGCCGGTGCGGGTCATGCCCTTATCGTCCATCGTGCTGACGGCCGCGCCCGTCATCTGCCCGCCGACCCAGTCTGACTGCTCCACGAGCGCTACGGTCATCCCCATCCTAGCAGCCTGTATGGCCGCGGCACATCCGCCGCTTCCCGCGCCTATGACTACCACATCATAAGGAGCGCCGTCCGCGGCCGACGCGATCCCGCAGCCTGACGACGAAAAAAATAACAATATAACCGCTATCGATATCAAAATAGATCGTACTCTCAAGATGTAACCCCCGAACTAAGGCGTGCTGAAAGACTAAACCTTAGGATTATATACTTTTTCTCATCCGCGCACCATAAAAAAGATAACATGGTGGGTTATAATCTAACAAAATACAAGCTTAAAAACCCCGGAGGCTGAGATATCCGATGCCATCTTATTCGCAGGTACCAGCGGCGCAAAAACAGATTAGGCCCGCAGATTACGCCATGATCCTCGCCACAGTAGTAATATGGGGCGGCAGCTTCGCCGCTACGAAACTCGCGTTAAACCAAGCAGAGCCTATGGTGGTTCTGTTTTTGCGTTTGGCCATAGGCATGCCCGTTCTTTTCATAGGAGTCTGTCTTGAGGGCTCCCTTCGCCTGCCTACTAAGGGCGAGGCGCTGACTTTTTTCCTGATGGGCTTTCAGGGGATCTTTTTCCACCAGGCCATACAAAGCTACGCCATGAAGACAGCCGGAGCCGCAAACGCAAACTGGATGATGATAGCGTCGCCCGCCATAGTCGCTATCCTCGGCCGAATATTCCTAAAAGAGAAAATCTCCGGATCCGGCGTCTGCGGACTGATCCTCTCAGCTGCCGGCGTTGTTTTAGTTGTGGGCTTCGGCACGGTCAGAACCGCTGCCATGAGCGGATTCGGCAGCGTGGGCGATCTGATAATGCTTTTTTCAGTGCTTAACTGGGCCGTATTTCTCGTGATCTCAAGAGGAGCGCTAAAAACGGAGCTTCCCCCGGCGTTCGTGATATTTTGGGAGATGTTCTTCTCGCTTATATCCGCGGCCGTTTTTGTATATGCCATAGGAAGCGACTTTTCAACTGTTCCGTCGTTCACTCTGAGCACTTGGGCAGCCCTCATATTCCTAGGTGCTTTTTCCTCGGCTCTTGCCTATATTTTCTGGTTCAAAGCCCTTGCGGCGTTTCCGGTCACAAAAGTCGCCGTGTTCCAGCTCCTTCAGCCGATAGCCGGCGTGGCGATCGCTTACATCTTGGTGGGCGAGCGCTTCACCATCTGGCTCTTTGCCGGCGGGGCCATGATACTAAGCGGTGTTTGGCTGGTCAACCGCAAATAACAAACAACTCCTGCTTTCACTGGCATGGGTTAGCTTACATATCTGGTGCATACTTTGCTCTTTATATGTGCAAGGCTTACGGTTCGCATTTGCGCAAATAACATCAGTAAACATCAATAGCTTTATACCCTTTTATATCTCTGCTGCCGCCGCGGTTCACAGTTTACCGGTCGCCCCGCGTAACCCTCTTAACGCCTCTTTTTAGGAGCCAGGCCTCGGCTCTGTCGGCTATATCGCCCTGGAGCACCACGCGGCCCTCTTCCACCCGCGAGCCGCAGCCAAGGGCTTTTCGCATATCTTTGGCCAGGGCCTCAAGGTCCACCGCGGCATCTCGCGGCAATAAAACGACGGTAGCCGTCTTGCCGCCATATCCAGCGGTCCGCCGCTGAAGCGAAACTTTATTAAGTCTCGATAAATCTTTAAAGTCGCTATGCCGAACCGTTTCCGACGCATCCTCGCCGCTTGAACGGAAGCGATCTTTTTCCCCGTCCTTTTCCCCCGCGAAAGGCTCCTTAGCGCAAATTAGCGAACCAATGGTCACACCAAAAAAAGGACCGTCCTCACCGGTGCTGAGCCGCGTTGGCTGCGCAGCGTCCTTTATTTTTTCCTTTTTTTTCACGCGCACAACACTCCTTTGCTATACTTAAGTACAAGCCGCCTTTCGCATTTGCGCTTTTACGACGGTGCCTGTATGCATTATATTAAAAAAAGCCGCGGGGTAGATAGGTATGGACAGTGAGCAGGGTTTTTTTGATGCGTTCTTTGAAAATTTTTTCTCCTTCGCAGCAATGATTGGGACAAACGGACGCACCCTTCTATTTCCGTCGGGTTCGCTTGCTGCGGCAAGCGGCCTTCCTTACGCCGGTGAGAACTACGCGCTCTTTGCCCCGGAAGCCCGTATAGAGGAGATTCCCGCCGCGATTTGTTTCTTTAAAGAGCAGGGCCTCCCGTTTACGGTTCCCCAATTTAAACACATGACACGCGCGTTCGTAGACGTGCTTGAAACTTGCGGGCTTGCTGTGCGGCAAAACTACACCGCGATGGCGCTAAGGACTCGCGCCTTTGACCGCGCAAAAGCGGACGCATCTTTTGCGCGGGTCGGGGAGGAAGATATCGCAGCGTGGGCGGACACGGTTTGGGAAGGTTTTGGCGGAGAGCCCCCCACGCCTGCGCCATACTATTCATTTGCCCGGCATCTATACGAAACGCGCAGCAACAGGCTTTCTTTGCTAAAACTGGATTCGCGTCCCGCGTCTTGCGCGCTGCTTCACAGAAGCACACTTGCCTGTGGCCTTTACTACTTCGCGACGGTGCCGCGTTACAGACGGCGCGGCGTTGCGCGAAGGCACATGAGCGCGCTTGCCGGGCTATCCGCTGATCTCTGCGACAAGCTTGTGCTGCTTGCGACGGAAGAAGGGCTGCCTTTCTATACCGATTTTGGATTTACGTCCGCAGCGGATATACCTATGAGATCCCTCTCGCAGGAGCTATAATACGCGCTCATTATTCTGCGCCTGTTTTGTCATCTGTTCTTTATGGTATGATTTATAACCGCGCGATAACGAAGAAGAAGGGGGATATCGCAATGCCGGATATCGAAAGATTTTGGAAAGACGCGCCCGCTGACTGTGTCGTATGCGCATCCACAGACGCCACAAAGAACATGGTGCTGCGCGCGATAGTTAACGGAGCGCGTGATATTGAATCGCTGAAAAAAACCGTCAGCCTTTGCGGCACCGACGAGTGCGCCGCGCTTAACCCGGCGGAATGCGGGTGCGTCGAAAGCGCAAAAGCCCTGCTATCGATATACGTCCCGGTGTATGAAATCATGACGGCTGACGGAGGCTGCAAGCAGCACGGCAAAAACCGCCCTTAAGCGCCGGCCGCCTGTATTGACATACATGTTGTAACGTTTATTTGAGTTTTCATTCAGTAGCTCAGGTCGCACTACTGATGACAACCTGCGTTAGGCGGATTAAAATATGGCCATAAATCGCCCCGTCCGCCGATCACAATTGGCAGCAACGGTCACCAGGCAACTGAGAAACAGAATATTCTGTATATCAATGGTCCAAGTCATCGAAGTTTCAGTTACGCGGCGGCGTAAGTCCGGAAGTTATCTTCAAGATATACCGGAGCGGGGCGTTTTAGAAAAACAGGAAAAGCGGCAGCCGGAAGGATCGGCTGCCGCTTTTCCTGTTTATACTTTCACTGCGCTTTGCTTATGAGGTTTTTAAGTTCGTTTATAAGCGGCCTCACGCGCTTATCGTTCGCCGGTTTGCTAAGCGCCGCCTTCGCCGACATGTCGCGCCCCCAGTACGCACGGTTGGCGTCCCTGTTCTGGTTGATCACGCTGCCCTCCAGCGAGACCCCGGCGAAAAGGCCCTTAGACATCGAATAACTGTATATCGAGGCTTTCATAGGAGCGTTGGTCGCAGCCGAGGTGTCGCGGCCTACGGGACCAGCGGCTATTGAGACGTCCGCTCCCAGTTTGAAGCTGTTTCCCCCCGTGAAGGCATGGAGCCCGTCCTGGTTGGTTATAACCAACACCAGCCCTACGGACTGCACCCCTATCTGAAATCCGATGGAGGCTCCCGTGATGCCCATAAATGCGGGGCCCCTCCATGTCCCGTCAGAAGCGCGCAGGAAGACTACCCCTTCCCCAGTATGACCGCCTATGCCAAGCCCGGCCTTTGTTACGGCCGGGAAGATGGCGACACCCTTGCTTGATTTAACGACAGAGGCCATTGTCCCCGCGTCGTCTTGCTCAGACATTTTATGGATGAGCTCGGCTGAGAGCCGAAGACGCCTTTCATGCGCCTTCTCCGCGGCAAACGCCGTTCCGGCAAGTATGATAAGCATAGACAGCGCAAGAATCATAATCGCCGCCTTTGATTTTTTACCCATCTGCATCATCCTCTCCCCATGATAAAATTTTGTATCTATTTTATTCAAGTGTATGCGATACACAAACTTTATAAAACGCCGAAATACCTATATCTTGCTTTGCGTATCTAAACCGGCACAGTTTTTGCCAATTGTTTCTAACCCGCCGAACGCTCATGCCGGCGGCGGGGCAAGCGTTCAAGCTATGCGGGGCGTTTGCAAGGCTTCCGCGCATATCTTATAATTATACCGCGATCGGATCAGGCCAAAATCACCGCAGAAGCCGGTAAAAATGAACGCCGGCTCCGTCCGCGCACAGCGATGGGGGATATGTGCGCGTTATTTCTTGCGTGGCAGGAAACCCTGTTTTGGCGCTTTTGCATCCTAAAAATTTAAATTAAGGCTGGTGGCATAGATGGACAGGCTCTTCGCACCGTGGCGCATGGAATATATACTATCAAATTCCGACGACAGCCAGATAAAAGGGGATGGCTGTATTTTCTGCGATTTCCCTAAGCTCGGCGACGACGAAAAGAACCTCATTCTGCATCGCGGCGAAGAGTGCTTCGTCATATTAAACGCGTTTCCATACAACCCGGGGCATCTCATGGTAGTGCCGTATCGCCATACGGCTGACCTGATCGGGCTAAAGGCTGAGGAACTGGCTGAAATGATGTCGCTGTGCCAAAAAGCGATCTCCGTCCTCACCGACGTCATGAACCCGCACGGTTTCAACCTCGGAATGAACATCGGCAAGGTCGCGGGCGCCGGCATTGACCAGCATCTGCATATGCACATAGTGCCGCGCTGGAACGGCGATACCAATTTCATGCCGGTGATAGGCGAGGTACGCGTCATCTCAGAGGCCCTGTCTTCCTCTTGGAAGCGTCTCAAGGAGGCGTGGCTGAGGCAGTGACGCGTTATCTGTTCAATGCGCCGCGTACCGGTTCGGACGTCGAGCTGACCGTTAAAAAATCACGGTTTATAGGATCAGTTCGTGTCGCCCTGTCGGCAGAGGAGGCTGCCGAAATTATAAAAGCCTTTCCGCGCCTTTATCCTAAGGCAAACCACCACTGCTGGGCCTACCGCATAGGAATAGACCAGCCGCTGGAGCATTTTTCCGACGCAGGAGAACCGGCCGGGACCGCTGGGCGCCCTATACTGGGAGCCATTAAAAGACATGACCTCTATAACACGCTCATAGTCGTCACTCGCTATTTCGGCGGCATCAAGCTCGGCGTGCGCGGACTCATAGAGGCCTACGGCCAGGCTGCGGAAATGGCGGCCGCGGAAGCGGGAACCGCGGAAATGGAACTGCGCAACGCGCTTGAGATAAGCTGCGGCTACGAACATTCAAAGACAGTGGCGTCCGCACTCAAAAAACTTGGATTCGGCGAAAGCAGTCAGAGCGCTTCTTATGGAGAGGACGTCAGAATTAAACTTGAGGTGCCATGCTCGATGCGCGGCGAGCTGGCTTTAACGCTTGGTGAAATGGCCGCGCGCGGGCTTATTGCCAGCATAAGGTGGGACGATAAGCCTTTAGTCAGAGAAATACGAAGCGGCGCGGATTCTTAGCTTTCGGGCTCAGCTTTGGTATACGGCCGTTTTTTCATCATAAAGCGAGGTGATCTAAATGTACAGGAAAGCAGCCGTATTAATTTTCATGCTTATGCTGTTGCTGACAGGACAAGCCTGCTGCTTTGCGCAGGCCGCCCAAACTGACTGCTCTGCCGCCGAATCCGAGGCGCTTGAGTTCATAAACGCTTCAGGAGCTGTCATCGGCGGGATCTACATCAGGCGGATCGGAAGCGAGGTTTGGTCGGATAACATCCTTGGCGATAAACCGCTTGGAATCGGCGAGAAAAGAAAACTGGACATCTCCCGCCAGGCCATAATCGGTTTATGCGATATCAGGTTGGTGTACGGGTCCGGCAAAGAGAGGATATGGGATAGACTGCCGCTGGCTGAAATATTCAGCATAACACACAAAATAGACGGACTTCCCGAATACGAACGGATCCGTCTTTCGACCTGATAGCGGCGCTGCCGCGCGTCGCGCGGCACCTATGACACAAAAACACCACGAGGGGGCACTGATATTCGTATGCGCCCCCTCTTTAAATTTTCAGCATCATCGCGGCAGCGCTTAGCGGCCCGGCTCCTTCGCCGCTGCCGCTGGACCTGCCTCCTCGTAATACCGTCCCATAAGCTTTTTCCAGTCCACATTATCGTCAAGCAGGTTGGGGCAAGTGTTGTCCGGATAGAACCAATGACGGCCGAGCCCCATCAGAACCTGCCACCAGTCGTGTATGTCCGGCGTCAGAATCTCGCCCTCCGGGCCTATGCGGCGCAGCTCTCTGTATACAAGCGCTACCATTTGGCTCTCATCCATCGCGGCAGTCGTTTTTGCGTAAAACTCAATTATATAAAAGTAGGAACAAGCCCCAAGCTGATAGAGAATATCGGTCCATTTCGGCGATATCCTGCTCGTCCGCGCCAGAACCATCTGCTTTTTGCTGCCGGCGCTTTTATGGTTCACAATAAAAAGAATCTTGTCAGGATCTATGTGACGGAGCTCCTCATATTTTTTTATCAGCGCCTCGGCGATTGGCCTGACCTTACTGTTACAGATCTCATAATCAAATTCCGCGCCAGAATCAACAGACATTCCAATTCCCCCCAAGTTCTGCGCCTCGCATAATTACGGTATGCGAGGCGTATAGATTATACCATTGCGGCTGAAAACAGCAGCGGGCTCTTTATAGGACAAAAATAACCCTACAGGCTGCAAAAAGAGTATATTTAAATTGACTTATCCTGATTATTGTTTTGAAGCGCATAAAAAAACAGCCCCGGCCTTCAGATAGGCCGAAGCTGCCGTATTAATAAAGATGCGTTATACTGCTACGCCAGATCCAAGCTCTTCGGTTTTTTGCTGCGCCTTACATAGGTCGGAACGTCGTACAGATCCTGCTGCGGTTTCAGCTGCGAGTCAAAATTTGACGATGCCTGCCGCGCCGCGCCGCTTTCCCTCAGCCACGCAGGCGAGTATGCCGCCGGCTGCTGTACCGCCGTTTCCTGCCAAACGATCTCATCCTCGTCCGTTACATGCGGCCGAGCCTCCGCTCTCTCCATTGGCGCCGCGTTTATCATCGCCCTATCAGCCATAGAGACAGAAGGCGTCTGCGCGCGCGCTTTCGCCTGGGACGCCGAAACCTCCATCGCGTCGTCATCAAAGCCTGTAGCCACGATAACTATCTCGACGGCTCCGTCCAAACTTCCGTCCTCCACACAGCCCCACACGAAAGTCGCGTCCTCCGATATGATCTCTTCTATATATGCGGCTGCCTGCTGTATCTCGTAAAGGCCCAGATCTTCGCCGCACGTCACGTTCATTAGCACCCCTTTGGCGCCTCTCATAGAGCACTCCATAAGTGGGCTCTCCAGCGCCTGTTTCAGCGCTTTGGAAATCCTGTCCTCGCCGGACGCCTTCCCGACGCCCATAACGGCCGAACCAGCCTGCTTCATCACTGCCTTGAGGTCGGCGAAATCCACGTTGACAAGCCCGGGCCTGGTAACCAAGTCTGTGACCCCTTGCACGGCCTGTCTTAACACCTCGTCGGCCATTGAGAAGGATTCGCTCAGAGGGGTATCCTTGCGGCATATCTCAAGGAGCCTGTCGTTCGGCACGACGATGAGCGCGTCAACGCATGAGCGCAATTTTTTTATGCCGTCTTCGGCGTAGCGCCTTCGCCGCGGGCCCTCGAACGAAAACGGTTTAGTGACCACAGCCACGGTGAGTATACCCATCTCTTTCGCGGCAGCAGCGATTATCGGAAGAGCCCCCGTTCCCGTGCCGCCTCCCATTCCCGCCGCGAGGTATACCATGTCCGCGCCTTTCAGGTATTCCCTTATCTCTGCAATGGACTCTTTAGCGGAAAGTTCCCCTATCTCCGGCAGGGCGCCGGCCCCCAAGCCCTTGGTTATCTTTTCGCCGAGCACTATCTTTTTGCTTGAAAGGGACATCTCCAGGCTGCGGACGTCGGTGTTGACGGCTAAAAGCTCCACTCCCTCAAGGCCCTTGCTTATGATGTGGTTAAGGGCGTTGCCTCCGCCGCCTCCGACCGCGACGATTTTTATGACCTCTCTGCGAGCCATCCGTTCTTTAGGCTGTGTGACGTTCTCCTTTGAAGGCTCGACAGGTTCTTCCGATCTATAGTACAAGTTTGCCGCTTCAAGGCCCACTCTGTTCACCTCTTTGAACGATTGATGTATACTACTTGCCGATATTATAACATCAGAGCGCGATAGAGGGTGCATGGGGACATGAAAGAAAACTGTGGTGATCTGGGGTCAAATTACAGCCGCGTTCCGTTTGCGCTTTTCTTCACAATATTTGCACTGCTGGCGTGGCAGGCCATCCGCCCGCTTATGATTGACATTGTATGGGCTGGGCTGCTCTCTTTTCTGACAGCGCCTCTGTTTAAGCGTCTTAACTCCATGACCGGCGGGAGGCTTCGCGGTACTGCCGCTGGAGTGACGCTTATCCTGCTCGGCCTTTTGCTGCTGTTCCCTCTCGTAGCGCTGTTGACCTCTCTTGGGGGGGAGATAACGGCTCTGGGACTTAAGATAAGCGGGGTTATTTCAAAGATGGAAACGACAGAAACTATATCCGCCGCAGGCCTTACGGGCTCATGGCTGCCCAAGTGGGCGTCCGAATACATAAGCTCCTTCTTGGGCAACTCGGAGGCCGTTAGGGCCGTTTTTCAAAAAGGCGCGGCGTGGGCAGGCGGATTGCTCACAAAGATATCGGGGAATCTGATTCAGGGCATATCCTCATTCCTTTTTCATTTTATGGTGACGCTGATGCTCTCTTTCTTCTTCATCAAAGACGGGAGATCCATAATTGAATATATAAAGAGCGTCACGCCGCTTCCGTCCGAAGAAAAGCTTATGTTTTTCTGCAAGGCAGAGCGAATCCTTCATTCCGTTATTTACGGCATCCTGTTGACCGTGGGGATACAGGCTGTGTTAGGAGGGCTCGGCTGGTGGTTTACCGGGCTTGGGAGCCCCGTCTTCTTCGGCGCGCTCATGTTTTTTTTCGGCATGTTTCCGGCGGGTACAGCCGTCGTATGGGTCCCGGGGGGGCTTTACCTTTTGCTTAGCGGAGACATTAAAAACGGCGTCATCTTGCTTGCGTGGGGGACTGCAATAGTAGGGACCATAGACAACATACTGAGGCCCTTTATAATAAGCGGCGGACATGGTGAGGAGATCCCAACGCTTTTGGTTGTCATTGGGCTGTTCGGAGGAGTGGCGGCCTGGGGGTTTTTGGGGATATTCTTAGGTCCTTTAGTGCTCGTTTTGTTCACACTTGTGTTTGACATATACCGCTGCCGTTACCTTAAGAGTTCGGGGGGCGGCGAGGCGTGAGCGCCGACGACCTTCGCATCATAGCGAGCGCCTCCTCCCTTGCTATGGACGCTTTTTCCGTTTCTATCTGCGTAGGATTGTGCCACAACGGTCTAAGCCCAAGGCAGGGCTTTTCCCTAAGCGGCGCTTTCGGAGCTTTTCAGTTCGCCATGCCGCTCGCGGGCGCGTGGATATCAAGCTGTCTCACAGGTTTCTTCGACGGTTTTACCCCGTGGGTGTCGGCTGCCATGATACTATGGGTCGCGCTCGGTATGATAAGGGAGGCGCGCGGCGGCGGCGACAAAACTCAATCCTGCATGTTCATAAGCTTTAAAAACGTCATTGTGCTTGCTTTCGCGACGTCCTTGGACGCGCTTGCCGTCGGATTTTCCATGAGCATAACCGGCACTGCCGCACCAAAGCTTGCGGTCGCCGCGGGGCTGATAACTTTTTTCCTCTCTCTATTGGGCGCGATGTCGGGCGGCAAAATAGGAGAAAAGACAGGAGACCGCGCCGAATATTTCGGGGGCGCGGTCCTCTCGCTTATCGCGCTTAAGATAGTCGCCGATGCCGTCCTAGGCTAAAGCGGAGCGTTGCTCTTAGACGGTTATCAGATCATAAACCCTGGTTCCTAATCCTATCCTCTCACAATGTTCAAGCGTCGTCTGCCAGTGGGTGTCCGGATGCAGGGCATGAAAATGGTCCTTGCCGCGCTCCAAGACAGCCTTTTCAGCCAAAAGGCTCCCCGCCGTCATAGGCGCGTTCATAACCGCGTCCGCGCAGGCCTGGTCTATTGCGACAGGGTCAAACGACGCGAATATGCCTATATCCGGAACCACAGGAAGGTCGTTCTCCGGGTGACAATCACAGAAAGGAGACACATCGACGACGAAGCTTATGTGAAAGTGAGCCCTGCCGTCTAATACCGCCTTCGCGTACTCCGCCATCTTCCTGCATACTATCTCGTTAGATTCGCTGTCCGCCGGATAAATCGCGTCAAATGGACATATGGCAAGACAGCGGCCGCACCCGACGCACCGGGACTCATCCACCTCGGCTTTTCCGTCATGGCCGAGGCTTATTGCCTCCTGCGCACAGTTCTTTATACAGCGGCCGCACGCCGCACACTTCTTCGCTTTTATCTTAGGCTGCCCCTTGCTGTGCATCTCCATTTTGCCGCTTCTTGAACCTGACCCCATGCCGATGTTCTTTACCGTTCCGCCGAAACCGGTCAGCTCATGCCCTTTGAAGTGGGTGAGGGATATCAGTATGTCCGCGTCCATGATGGCTCGTCCTATCCTCGCCTCCTTGACGTACTCTCCTTTGCGTACCGGCACAAGCACCTCGTCCGAACCCTTGAGGCCATCGGCGATGATCACCTGACAGCCGGTACAAAATGGGTTGTACCCGTTTTCGTACGCCGCATCCAGATGCTCAAGGGCATCTTTTCTCCTGCCGACATAGAGCGTGTTGCAATCGGTCAAAAACGGCTTTCCGCCCAATTTCCTCACAACGTCCGCGACTACGCGGGAGTAGTTCGGCCGCAAGTACGCCAAGTTACCCGGCTCCCCCAGATGCAGTTTTATCGCCGCGTACTGCTTTTTAAAGTCTATTGACTCTATTCCCGCTTTTTTAATCAGCATCTCAAGTTTCTGGAGTATATTCTGCTCCGGCGTCGTCCTAAGGTTTGTAAAATAAACTTTTGCGTTCTCCATAAATAATATCCCTTCCCCTGTCATACCTCTGTTTTGCAAGCCATCGTCGGATAAAAGAATGCTTTGCAACTTATATTTTACATCGGCTGCCGTTGCGTTGCATGCGTACAAACAGAAGAAGCCTTTTATTCCGCGTTGTGTTTTTGTTTATTCGCTTTTCGCCGGGCCGGCTGGTTGACAAAACTGTAAACCGCTATAATCAAAAGCGGCTGCGCTTCACAATTCTCACAAAAATATAGATGATTCTGTTGTTTAAAGGCCCAAACCGGCCTTGCCTGACTTCCATTATTTCCTCCTTGTAAAAAAAATTTTTTCGGCGAAATCCCCTTGGGTTACAAGGAATAAATCTATTTTTACATTATATTCTTGTTATTTATCATAAATATTTTAAAAAATTTTAACTTATCAACATGTTGACATCATAAAAAAATAGGGTTACGATCTCCCTGTTTTTATTAAATATTTTTATAGGGAAGGTGATTTACATAAAACACCTTATAAAATAATATATTTAGTGTTTATTTTTCTTGGTCTTTTACTAATATCATATTTAACTCTTATTGTGATTAATATGGAGGTCATTATGAATATTCTTATAATAGTTGGCGCAGGTACGCTGATTTTAGTTGTGGCTTATCTGACTTATGGAACCTTTCTGACGAAGAAAATTTTTAATTTAAATAACGCCGATAAAACGCCTGCCGTTGAAATGGAAGATGGCGTCGATTATGAACCTATCGACGCAAAATTTCTCTCCGGTCAGCATTTCTCCGCTATCGCAGCGGCAGGCCCCGTAACAGGACCGATCATCGCAGGGTTGGCCTTCGGATGGGTCCCGACGTTTCTTTGGATTATCGTCGGAACTATCTTTATCGGAGGAGTTCATGACATGGGCGCTCTGGTCGCGTCGATCCGCAGCAAAGCCTGCGGCATTGCAGATACAATGAAGCAATGCGTATCTAAAAGAGTGTGGATTTTGTTTAACATTTTCATATTTTTTACACTCATTATGATAATAGTCGCTTTTACTGACATCACGGCTTCCTCTTTTGTAAACACAATAGATTTAGGCAACGGACAACTGGTAGGAGGCGGAGCGACCGCAACGTCGTCTATTTTATATTTAATCCTTCCTGTTATTATGGGGTTCACTCTTAAATATACAAAAATAGGTCTGGGTGCGGCAACCGCGATATTTTTGCCGCTTGTCGCTTTATCGATTTGGGCAGGTCAGTTTATCCCGTTCAACCTACAGGCCATGTTGGGCCTTGATTCCCCGCAGACGGCTCAAAAGTTATGGAACTTCATAATCATTGGTTACTGTTTCGTGGCAGGCATAGTGCCTGTTTGGGCTCTTCTTCAGCCTCGCGGGCACCTTGGCGGTTATTTCCTGTACGCAACGATTGTTGTCTCATTCATCGGCATTGTGTTCGGCGGCTTTGAAACGCAATATCCGGCTTTCACAAAAATTTGGGGCAGCAATGACTTTTGGACCCCCATGTTTCCGATACTGTTTATAACGGTTGCCTGCGGGGCATGCTCGGGATTCCACAGTTTGGTGAGCTCCGGCACGACATCCAAGCAGCTGAAAAAAGAAACTGACGCAAAACCAATCGGATACGGGATGATGCTGGCCGAATCTGTAGTGGCGCTGATAGCGCTCTCTACCGTGATGATGCTGCCGCGGGGAGACGAGCTGACAGGCAAAGCCCCTAATTTTATTTACGCATCCGGCCTTGGCTCATTCATGGGGCTTATCGGCATCAGCAAGGCTTTTGGAATATCGTTTGGCTTAATGGCTTTTACAACGTTTGTGTATGACACACTTGATGTCTGTACACGGCTCGGCCGTTTTATTATCCAGGAGTTAACTTCCTGGAAAGGATGGGGAGGGCGAATCGGTTCCGCCTTATTAATTGGCGGGATCCCGCTCGCCCTTATGTCAATAAGCCTCACGGATCCGGATGGTAAACCTGTTGCGGCATGGAGCCTATTCTGGAAAACATTCGGGGCGTCTAACCAGCTGCTGGCCGCATTGGCACTTGTTGGCATCACGGTCTGGCTGCAGAAAACGGCAAAGAACAGCAAGGCTTGGCTGGTCGCTTGCATTCCGGCCGCAGTGATGTTCACGATGAGCGTATGGGCGCTGTACAATACATTCGTGGCCTACACCGTGAAGGATGGCACATTTGTAATGCCGTCGGGCACAAATATTGTTGTCCCCGCTCTGTCGCTTATCTATATTTTCTTGGCAGTTTGGGTGGTTTTTGAATGTGTGCCTGTCATTGTGGAAAATGCTAAACATCCTCAGCGTGGAGTATCTTTCGAGAAAGCATAGCCTAAAGGCTAACAAAATATAAAAACAAAAGCGCGCCTGATTATCTGAGTATCATCAATCAGCCGCGCTTTTGTTTTTCTGCTTTCCTGCCGCCGTTTCAAAAAAAGAACGCACAACGCGCGGAAGTCCGCTGCTGTTTTTCACAGCCATGCCATTTGATGCCGATACGGGCGCCGCTTGACGATGACCCCGCATCGTCAAGCGGCTATAGAAAGCGCCCCCGATCAAAAATCGCAGCAGTATGTATTTCCCCTTAAAGCCCTTTTTTCTCGAACCAGTGAAAGAGCATCAGTACAAGCAGCACGAAAGGTACTATCACAATCCAGTGATTCAAACCCAAGACCTGAGGAATCGTAATTTTGCCGTAGTCTCCCCATGTGAGCAATGTCTTCTGCATATACGGGAACGCTTCAGCGTATATTCCCGCGCCGACTATCATTCCCGCTATTCCCCACAACGCGTCAAGACGCCCTTCTCCCAGCGCTCCCATCGCTGTCCCTGGACAATAGCCAAGGAGCCCCCATCCTATTCCGAAAATAAGTCCTCCTGTGACTACGCCTCCTACTATGGTCGGTTTCAACGACAGCCTTGCCATGCCCAAATCATTTAGAAGATATATGCCAACCATCGCCACAGCAATGTGGGAGAGCATAAACTTTAATATGGTCATGTCTTTAAGCAGCAGCGCGCCGATCTGTTTATCGTAACGAATGACGCGCCCCCTCTGCATAATAAAACCAAAAAGGATACCCGTTATCAGACCATACGCCAAATTACTCATTTACGCTCACCCGCCTTATAAAGCAAATTAGCAAAGATCGTTCCCCCGATAAAGAAACATGCCAGTGCTATATATCCGCTTACAGCCAGCTGTGACGCTCCTGCAAGCCCGTGGCCGCTCGGGCATCCGTCCGCGAGGCGCGCGCCGAAGATAGCGGCTATGCCGCCTATGAACGCTGCGATCGCCCGTTTTTTGACAGACGGGCCAAACCGTTCTTCCCATGTCTCAGGCACGGATCTCACCTGGAAACTGCCGGATGTAACCGCCGCTATAAATGATCCTATGGCTATCCCCACAACGAACATCATCTGCCAATCGACCATGGGCACTTCTTTAATGAAATATGGCATCTGCGAAACCTTTTCGGGCGAAAATATTTTCTCTATCAAACCGGCGGCTCTCACAAACGTGGTTGACGCTCCAAAAAATTTACCGACAAACCAAACTGATCCTATCGCGACAAACCCGCTCAACGCCCCCGCTAAATACGGACTCCAGCTTTTTTCCTCTTTCATACGGCAATTCCCCTTTCTCTCTCAAAAATGCGATCCATTCGCTTTTTCGTAAAAGGCAAAGCACCCCAGCCCGTGTTTTCCGAATTACGAAGTCAACCGCCTGAGAAAATCCTACGCAGCTAAAAGATAACATATAGCTTGTACAAACGCATCAGCTGAAATATTTTGCCCATTCCTTCTTTTGTCCTAGCTTTCGATTTCCAGTGCGTAACTTTTGCTAAGCTCAGCGTGGCTATTTCGCCTAAGCAACACAGAGCAGGCCAAACATTTAATTGGTCAAGATTGATTCATCACAATATACTCTTTTTATCTCCATCGAAGCTGCTTTTAACGAAACAGCCCGGGGCGATATTATGGGGCCGCTTAGTTTTCACGGCATTGTTCTTTGACATCGTCATGCCTTGGATCTAATATAAAAAATATAAAAATTATCGCTTCGGAGGTTAGGAAAATGACTCTCAAAAACGCTTCAAACCCAATAAGAAGGACTTCTTTAGGCGGTAACGGCGAGGGATACGCGGATACATTTCCTGTACCAATCCCGGATCAAAACGGCGCATTTATAATGGTCACGAGACTAGAGCTTGACCCGGGAGCTTCCGTAGGCTACCACAAACATGCAACGGACGAAGAAGTCTACTTCATAATGTCGGGCACCGGGCTTTACTGTGAAGAAGGAATGGAGGAGACCGTTTCCGGCGGCGACATCAGGCTGTGCAGAAGAGGGAACTCCCACGGCATAAAAAACGCCGGAAACGATAAGCTAATCCTGTGCGCGGCCATAGCTAAACGAGAGTCAAGATAATCCTACCGGGCTGCCAAACGGCGCGCCGCTTTTATTTCTTGTTTTTCACAGGCATCAAGTACTTGAAACACGCGGCCAGCGATGAGTCGAGCCGTATAAGCGACGGCAGCATTAGGTCGTCCTCTTTCATCTCCCAGACTCTGCCGTTTTTGACCGCCGGGATGTCCTTAAACCTAGCGTCTTTCATTATCGCGCCCCTGCTGACAGCCGGAACACCGCGTGTATTGCCGGTCAGCGTGATGATAACGTCAATATCTTTACCTGTTAAGGCAAGCTTCTGCGGCCCGTAGAAGACAAACTGCGGATCCCTTGTTATACGCTGACAATCAGATCCTGCGGCGGATATTCCTCCCACGGCCTCTATGAGCCTTGCTCCCCACGAATCTGAGGCACATGATGAAAAATCCGCCCCGGCCACTACAAAGACACGCGGCCTCCTTCCCAGCAGATTATCGGCCATCAGCTTTGCCTTCTGAAGGCTCCGTTCCAAAGAGATCTGCGCTTTAGACGCGTCCCGCGGCCTTCCGCAGATAGAACCCAGTTTTTCAAGATATGTGCCGAAGCGACCCCATTTTGGCCTGCTTATCACGGCATAGCTGATTTTTGCCGCATCCAATTCCTTCAGAAGAGGCTTGTTTTTTTGCGCCCATTCGGTTTCAAAAAGCACCATGTCTGGTTGCATGGAGATTATCTGTTCTTTCGATGGATTTTTAGAGAGCCTCGGAATTTTATTGTTTACCCATTTGGGGTCGGTCGAGAAAGCCACTCCGGCCAGTTGTTTAAATGCCCGGATGGCGACGATGTTTTCCGCGTGCGCTTCGCTGAGGCAGACTATCCTGACTGCCGGTGCAGAAAGAGCGACTGTCCTACCCGCGTCGTCATTCAGACCTGCAAAGCCTGCCGCCGCTATCGTCTGTCCGCAGGTCAGCAGAAATATCAACGATGCTAAAGAGAGAAAAAGGCTCTTTGTACCATTTATGGCAAGGGTTGAGCTCTTCTTATGCACTTTTGCACCCCCGATATGAACAAGGTTATCCACAACATGTGGATATTTTTGTGGTTAATCTCATATATACTGCGGTTAAAGCAACTTTTTTCCGGTGAATCACAAAAATCTCTGTGGATAACGGCCCTTTTTCCCCTGCCTTTTACAGAGATTTTTTGAAAAAGTAACCTTCCATATTATATCCTAAATGTAAGAGGGATACCTTTGAAGGCATCCCTCTTACGCTTAGAAAAATCATTTAAAATTAAACGCTTATTCCACTGTTATTTCTTTGGATGCCTCCCAAAGGCCATGGATATTGCAGTAGCTTTGCACAATAAGGGTCCCCGACTTAGCGAGCTTTAACGTCACGCAGCTGAACGGCTCAGAGAGGGCTGGGCCCGCAGCCGTCGGATCCATGGCCGCCGCATGCGCCGCATAGTCGAACTTCGCAAGCTCTATCACGAACTTAGCATCATTTGGCTTAAAGAAAAGCTGGATCCACGAGATGTGGTGCTCCATTTTGTTGGGGTGAGGGATCTCCTTGCCAACACAAACTTTAACTGTAAAACTCTCTCCCGCCTTTACTTTTTCCGGCGCGTCTATCACAGGAACGTGCTTTTCTCCCTTAAAGTCGCCGCTTTGAACAAGATCTCCTATTTTCATCTGAAAAATCCCCCTTTTTCCTGTTTTTATCTAATCCATCTTTTATGCTAAACGAGTACAGCAGGCGTTCAATCGGCATTTTTACCTAAAAACAATAATTATTATTATCTACTCGGATTTTTAAATATTCTTTCTCGCTTTCAGTTTTTCTGAAGCTGTTTTCAGCCTGGCCATGATTTCCGCGATTTCGTTTCCCACGTTTTCTTCTGTAAGCCGCTTTATCTCATCCCTCACTGCCTTTTCTGATACTATGAGCGGAGCGCGCCTCTTGTGTGCCGGAAGCGGCGGCTTTGCAGAAGACTGTTTTTTGACTTTTCCGACTCTCACATCTATTGCCACGGACTGTGATCCCATAAATCTGCAAAGAGCCTTTATAAGCGCTGCCCTTCTGAATTTAAGAGCCTGTGCTACACCGGCGTCCGCTACGTTTATAGTTATTTTAATCCCGTCCTCGGTCTTCTCGCAGCAAGCGGGCGAGCTCCTCTCGGCTATCGCGGCGCCTGCGACCTGAGGCCAATTACTCTCAAGCTCCGCAAGTCTAAGGCATAGTTTCACCGCGTCCGGCGCGCCGGACGCAAATAGTCTGGCTGACTCTTTAATGCGTTCCATCGCTGTCTTTCATCCCCGTTCTGCGCCAGTTCTCAATGGAGACCCAAAGCAGCTGAACATCCGCAGGCGAGACGCCGGATATCCTCGAAGCCTGCCCCAACGTCCTGGGAAGCAGGCTTGAGAGCTTTTGACGTCCTTCCGCCGAAAGGCCGGAAACAGAGTTGAAATCAAAACCTTCCGGGAACTTAAGCCTGTCCATATGCCGGAATTTTTCTACCTGCCTCTTCTGCCTATCTATATACCCCTCGTACTTCACTTCTGTAGATATTCTCTCCCCGAGCTCTTCGTCAATTCCTGAGGACACAAGCGGCGCAAACATCCCCCACGTTACCTCCGGCCTTCGAAGGAGGTCCAGCGCCGGTATCCCCTCTGTGATCAAAGAAGAGCCCGCTCTTGCAAGCACTTCGTTTACCTCTTCCGTTGGATGTATTTTGGCATTGGCCAGACGGGCGGACTCTTTTTCCATGACAGACCTGCGGGCGCGCACCATCTCCCACTTTTCCCGCGTAAGCAAACCTATTTCATAGCCTATGCCGGAAAGCCTGCTGTCTGCGTTGTCATGTCTCAGTATAAGCCTGTATTCGCACCTGCTCGTGAGCATCCTGTACGGTTCTTTAGTCCCCTTCGTTACAAGATCGTCTATCAGCACTCCAATGTAGGCCTGGTGCCTTCCCAATACCAGAGGTTCATCCCCCCTAGAGCGCAGGGCCGCGTTTATGCCGGCCATAAGACCTTGCGCACCGGCCTCTTCGTAACCGGACGTGCCGTTTATCTGCCCGGCCAGGAAAAGGTTTTTAATACCTTTTGTCTCAAGCCACGGCTCAAGCTGCGTAGGCGGCACAAAATCATACTCTATCGCATACCCCGGCCTCAATATATGTGCGTTCTCACACCCTCTTATAGTGCTCACCGCTTCGAACTGAGCCTCAAGACACATTGAAGTGGAAAAGTTCTGCATATACACCTCCATGCCGTTAGGATCTATCGGCTCCAAAAAGATGGGATGCGTGTCCTTTTCAGGGAACTTTATGACCTTGTCGTCGATGGAAGGGCAATATCTGGGCCCCTCAGTCTCAAGGGTACCCTGAACCAGAGGGGACTCGCAAAAATATTTCCTTATCACTTCATGGGTCTTCCTGTTAGTCCTCGTCATAGCGCAGACAATCTCGGAATGAACGCGTTTTTCCGAGAAATGTGAGAACGACTCAGGATTCGGCAAGCTCTGCTGCTTGTCGAGGATATCCCAGTTGACCGTTGCGCTGTGGAGCCTCGGCGTGGTATCAGTCCGAAGCCTTCCAAGTTTAAGCCCCAATCTTTTGAGGCTCCCGGCCAGATCTGTTACCGCCACCATTCCAAGCGGACCGGATTTATGGCATGTGAGACCAATATGTATCTTTGAGGCAAGGTACGTGCCGGTCGCCAAGACAACATTCTTCGAATAAAAGACCTGGCCTGTCTTTATCTTTACTCCGGCCGCCCGGCCATCTTTTACGATGATATCTGTCACCTGCGATTGATGAACCTGCAGCCTTTCGCATGTCAGCAGGGCCTTTCTATAATGGTCGCCGTAGGCCTTTGGGCTGCACTGAGCCCTCAAAGTACGAACAGCAGGGCCTTTAGACGTGTTCAGCCATCTCAGGTGCTGGGCCGCCTCGTCTGCCGCAAGCGCCATCTCGCCGCCAAGCGCGTCTATCTCCCGCACCAAATGCCCTTTGGCCGGACCTCCTATAGACGGGTTGCATGGCATCATCGCCGTGTTGTCCAAGTAAAGGTTCAGCATCAATGTGCTCGCACCCATGCGCGCTGATGCAAGCGCTGCCTCACATCCGGCGTGCCCGCCGCCTACGACAATAACATCGTAAACATCATCTATCTTCATTTGCACAGCTCACTCTTCCCCGAACCACAATATGCACCTCTCCCGGAAAATCGGATATATCAGGTTCAGCGGTAGCCGCAAAAACCTGTCCTTTTCTTGCGGAAAGGTTGTCAAACAGTATTTTTCTGCCGTCTCTGTCGAGCTCAGACGTAACCTCGTCAAGCAACAGAACAGGTTCTTTTCCAAGCTTTCTCAATATACCGTCGGACGTCGCCAATATCAGCGCTATAGCGGCCCTTCGGCGAAGTCCTCTGCTTAAGGCCGCAGCCGCCGGTTTCCCGCCTGCTTCTATAAGAAGGTCATCCCTGTGCGGCCCAACCAGAGGAGTTTTTAAAGCCATCTCCTTTGTCCTGTTAATATCAGCCGCTTTCAGATAGTCATCCTCCGTATCCTCATAAAAACCAGCGCCGCCTCGCAAGAGAAATAACTCCGTCCTCGACGGAAGCAGCTCACTATACGCCGAAAGACAATCCGACAATAATGAGACAGCCTCCTCCCTCATCCTCCATATCCATGAAGCAAGCGGCAAAAGAGCTCTGTCAACCGCGTCGCAACTCACTCCTCTTGCCAGAAGCGCAGCCTTCTGACGAACGCCTCTTCTGTAGCTGTGAATCCTTTCAGCATAAGACGGAACTAAGATCGCAAGCAGCATATCCAATAGCCTGCGCCTATAGGAAGCCGAACCTTCCATAATCGCCATATCGCACGGTAAGAAAGAGAGGACCGGTATCTTCCATCGAAGATCTGAGGCTTTTATAGTTTTATCGTCTATCCTCAGCATGCATTTTCCTGATATTTTCACCTTTATAATCTCTTTATATTCACCGTAGAGCTGCCCGGTCAGCTGGACATCCCCTGTGCCGCTTCCCCATGACGGAAGGGATTTTATCCTCGTCCCGCTTTCAAGCGGTCCCCAGCCGGAGATAATGTTTATCCCCTCAAGTATATTGGTCTTTCCGGCCCCGTTTAAGCCTGAAAGCAAGTTCAGCCCCGGGAACCATCTAATCTCCCGGGGCTCTATGTTTCTGAAGTTGTTAAATCTTACCCGGCTAAAACCTGTCTCCATCGGCAGTTTCGCTTTTTTCGGCTCTCAGATCCTCTTCGGGCAGGTTTATCGGGGCTACAAGGCAGAGAAATGTATCTCTGTCCGTATGTTTAACAGCCATATGTCCAGATGCGCCGTTAAACCCTATTTTTACATAAGGATCCCTCATAACCTTAAGCGCCTCCATGAAGTACTTAGAATTCACGGCGATCCTAAGCTTATCCCCCGTAACTTCCGCGTCCATCTCTTCCACAGCCTGACCAAAATCCGGCGCTCTCCCGCTCATTACAAAGCTCTCATTCGGCTTCGGCGTTATATCGATAACAACCATCCTGTTATAGTCGCGAACTATGACGTCAACCCGGTCCAGAGCAGATATCAGGTTTCCCCTGTCCATTACGACTGTTGTCGCATGTACTTTGGGAAGTATGTCCTCATAAGGCGGGAACCTTGATTCTACCCTTCTGACTGCAAATTCCACATTCTCGGCCCTGAAATAAAACTGCGCCTCGTCATAGAGCACTTCGACCGGCGAGCTTGGGTCCAGTGTCGACAGTATTCTCTGGACCTCTTTTATCCCCTTCATAGGAAGCAGATAGGTATTGCTGTCCTCTGATTCTGTAACAGCCGTTTCTGACAGGGCCAGCCTTCTTGTATCAGTCGATACCACCCTCAAAACGCCCTTTTTTATTTGAAAGTTTGCGGATGAGAGGAAAAGAGGAAATTCCTCTCCCGAAGAGGCCGCAAGTGTTCCTTCTTCCAAAACCTCCGTCAAGTCCTTTGCGGATATCTTGCAGAACAGCTTCGCGGCCGTTGACGAAGGAAGTATCGGAAATTCGCTTACCGGATATGTGCTGAAGTTGTATTTGCTCTTTCCCGCTCTCAGAAGGACTTTGCCTTCTGACACAGAAAGAGTGAATTCATCACCTTGGGCTTTTTTGAATAGGTCTCCTACAATTTTTACCGGAAACACTGCCTCTCCAGGTTCGACCACAGAGACCCCTGATGCTTTGCAAATGATGGATGTCTTTATGTCCGTGGCCTGCAGAGAGACTTCTTCAAAAGACGCCTTGACTAAAACGGACGAAAGTATCGTCATAGAGCTTGAACTGGATGTGCTTCTTTCCGCAAGCCCCCAGCTCTGCAAGAATAATTTTTTATTGCAGTTGAGCTTCATATGTTATCCCCCTGATTCTCTTATTCTTTTTAATATAAAATAGCGTTCGTAGTAATAGAGCGAGTGGAAATGTGTAAAACAGGATAAAAAACAGGAGCTTAAAGGTTTTTTTGCTGTGGATAACAAAAAAGAAAAAACCCCAAAATATCCACAATATCCACAATGGCTGTGTGGAAAAAACATTCTAACAAACTGCCCACAAAAAAAATCGCAGAAAAAACCCGTCTACCTACAGTTTACTCACAATGTTATCCACAAAAGAACGGACGCGAAGATCTGTTTTTATAAGCTTCTCCACCTTTTTGCAGGCGTGGATTACGGTTGTGTGATCCTTTTTGTTGAAAGAGTAGCTTATCTGCTGTAGGCTCTCCCCTGTTTTATTTCTTGCAAGATACATAGCAATCTGCCTGGCAAGGGCGAGGTCTGCGCTTCTGTTTTGAGACAAAAGCTCATCTATAGAAAAACCAAAAGTCTCGGAGACAAGCTGCTGTATAAGGCCAATGCTGACAGGACCTGACTTGTTATCGCGAATCATATCCTTAAGCCATAGAGTGACGTTTTCCATCGTAATCGGCTCCTCGTTGAACTCGGAGCAGGCTACCACCCTATTAAGGGTTCCCTCAAGCTCTCTTATATTGCTGGGAACGTTCTGAGCAATGAATAAAAGAATATCGGCAGGCACGTTATAGTTTTTTAGCTCGGCTTTTTTTTGAAGGATCGCGACGCGAGTTTCAAGATCAGGCGGCTGTATATCTGTTACAAGCCCCCATTCAAACCTGGAAACCAGCCTGTCCTCAACTCCCTGTATATCTTTTGGAGGCCTGTCCGAGCTTATAATGACCTGTTTTTTAGAGTTATGAAGGGAGTTAAAGGTGTGGAAGAACTCTTCCTGAGTCCCCTCCTTATCTCCTATAAACTGAATATCATCTATCATCAGAACGTCAAGCTCTCTATATCTTGCTCTGAACTGGTCGTTTGTGTTGTTCCTTATCGCTGTGATAAAGTCGTTAGTAAACTTCTCGGAGCTCACGTACAACACCTTCGTGTTGGACTGATTGTTCTCGATGTGATGTCCGATGGCGTGCATGAGATGAGTCTTGCCAAGCCCGACCTTTCCCCAGATGAAAAGAGGATTGTAGGCAACGCCGGGTGATTCGGCAACGGCAAGGCACGCCGCGTGCGGCAGCCTGTTCGATTTTCCCACCACAAATGTTGAAAAGACGTAATTTGGGTTAAGGCCATTCTTGCTTGTCGTAAGCTTTGAGCTGACGGCCGCGGCTACGGCGCGGTCTTCTGCTCCGCTATCGTCCTTTGTATCCTGACTGACAGTTATCTCTATGTCCGTTCCAAATCCTGTTTCCGCAAGTATGTTCTTCATCTGCGGAAGAAACCTGGATTTTATCTGCTCCTTGGCAAACGGTGTCGGAACATCGAGAACAAGGCGCCCGTCGTCGATGGACATTGGAAGACAAGTGTCCAGATATGTCTTGACTGCGTTGTCTGAGGCGGAAAGCACCCCGACACACTGCGCCTTGAACTCGTTCCAAATGATATCCAGTTCCTTCAGCATTTAATCCCACCTCAAAGGTAAAAGAAGAAGACAGGTTTGATAAGCAGCATAATTTTATCATGAAAGAAGACGCCGTGGGCAAGAGGAAAAAGATTAAGCGCAAAATCCACAATAGATATCCACATATCCACAAAATTTCCACAAAATAATGGCACAGCGCTGAAAGCAGGGTCTGATGCGAAAAAATAAAAAGGTGCAAGGCAGACATCGGTAGACAAAGGTTGACCATCGGGTTAAACAGCAGGTGGATAAAATATGGACAGTATTGTGGAGACAGTGGATAACGGTTAAACAAATAGTATTTTTTTATTTTTTTTATATACAATAAGCGCAGGAAAAATGAAAAAGGAATAGGTTTAATGCGGAAGTAAGGGAAAGGCAGACAGATATCCACATGTTGTGGATAAAAATTGTGTATATTCTAGAACTTTTTAGAAAATAATAAGCAGAACAGAAAAGATGAAATTCAACAGAGAAGTCGGCGTGGAAGGTAATGTTCTAAGATGCGCAGTAGAATGAGAGTGTGTTAAAAGGGTATTATTAGATAGACTTTATTTGATCAAATAAATTGAAAGGATGCGCTGCGCGAAAAAATATGTCTTCAAAAACGGTTTTTGGGGTTTACAAACGAAGGGACGTGAGCGAAAACTCTTGTGCCCGCCAGTAGCGGCAAGCGTCTTAAGTATCTTGCAGCAATAGTGTTTTTTCTTAACAAGCTTAAGGAGCAGCGAAGCCATGTGCTGCGTGGCTTGAGCGAGAAAGGAAAGATGACAGCGAAGCTATGCCGTTGTAGAAGCGCCTGCGCCAATAAGCGTTAACTTAAGCTCTGGGAAAGGCCCCACGCGGGCCGCGGGCGCAATTTGAATTGAAGCCAAGCCGCCGCCGACTAAGGCTTGAGAGCTTTAGCTCAGGCCGCAGACTGCGTTTTTAAATAGAATCACCAAGAATTAAGGTTAAACTAAGCCCCCTAATTTTATTTGTGCCAGCTCCAGGTCTCCCCATTGGCGAACGGCTGCGGCTCGCTTGTCATGACGGCCGATGTGTCGGTCATGATGACTTTTTTGAAACTGACGGGGAAGGGGATCTTTTTAAACGGCAGAAGAGGGTTTACCCTGCCGACTATCATGTTTGTCAGGCTTTCAGGCTGTCTGACACCCTCTACAAAGATTGCGGTTTTCTCAAGATAGAGCCCGTCTTTTTGCAGGCCGAGCACGCCGGTCGCCTTGAGCCTGATTTTTATAGTGAACAGGAACTTAGCGGAGAACATCCCTTCGGCGGTAAATCCGGCAGGGGAAAAGTCAAATTTGAGGTTGGAGAACCCCTTGGTGTTTATTCCTTTCTTGAAATAGTCGTTTACATCCTTTTCAAGCAGTACCACCTCGCCCTCTGACATCATGACCAGGTTCGCAAGGTTATACTTGTCGTCGCGCCCGACCTCTTTGGGCATTCCCCGGAGCATGGCTCTCAGTTTCATGCCCTCTATCCTGATGCCATCGATGTTTCCGCCGGACATCTCAGCCCATGCAAAACTTCCGCCGTTACTTATCCTCACGCTGATGGAATCAGGGTTAAACTCTTCTGCCAGTAACCCGCCGATCTCTTTTGCCGCGGCCTTTTCGGTTTCGCCGGCGAAAAGAGGGGCGCATAAGATTAAGGTGAAAATGAGCGCGAATAGAATAACCGAGATTTTTTTCATGACAGAGACCCCCGCGAAAAAGTTTATTTTCAATTTTATTTCTTTGCGATGCGCGCCGTTGTAAGAGCGCTTATTGTGCTTTAGCCTCCACAATTATAAACCATGCCAAGTAAGCGGCAAAGGCACAAGACGGCTTCTTGCCGGAAAATAAAAGGCGGAAACTTCTGCGGAAAAGAACGCGGCCGCTGGATTGCGCTGATAAAAACATTGCCGCGCAGATGTTTTATTTTAATGTATCGTCTATTATAAACACATGTGAAAGATACAGAGAACACTGAGCGTACAGGGGCAAATCAGGATGAGTTTGTTGGAGCTGTTCTTCTTCTTTTTCAGGATAAGCGCGGTGACGTTCGGCGGCGGCATTGTCATCTTAGGGATGGTGCAGCTTGAGGCCGAAAAACGCGGGGATATCGGACGCGAGGAGCTTGTCGACATGATAAGCCTCGCGGCATCGATGCCGGGGCCGCTTGCAGTTTCGATATCGTGGCTGGTGGGGGGGAGATACAGAGGCTTTTGGGGCAGCGTAGCCGCGGTTTTAGGCGCCATACTTCCGCCGTTCATCATCATCCTCCTTCTCTCCCCGCTGATTCTACAATACTCTTCGCTGCCGGCCGTGCGGGGTTTTTTCCGCGGGGTGCTTGCCGGGACCGGGGCCATAATCGCATCTGTCGTGTTTGATAACACAAAAAAGACTCTCTCTGCCGGATGGTTCAGTTTTGTGCCGTTTATCGCGGTGATGGCTATGATCGGGGTATTTCATATACATCCCTTTTTTGCGATACTGGCGTCAGTCGCCATTCAGCTGGCGGCAGAAAAGACGGCAATAAGAAAATGAGCATGCTTCTAAAACTCGCGTCGGTGTTCGCTCAGATAGGCATATGCGCGTTTGGCGGAGGGCTTTCCACCTTGCCTCTTATTGAATATCACGTTGTGACAAGCACCGGATGGCTCACAGAGGAGGAGTTTGCGCAAGTGCTGGCTGTGTCGCAGGTCACGCCGGGCCCCATAGCCATAAACGCGGCTACGTTCGTGGGTTTCCGTCAGGCCGGTTTTTGGGGTTCGCTTACGGCAACGCTGTCGCTTTGCATAGCGCCGATAGCGCTTCTTTGCATTGTAATGCTGCTGCTTGACACGGTTTCAAAGGAAAAGAGCCAAAAAGCAAAAGCCCTTTTAAGGCCGGTGGTTTCGGGGCTCCTTGTCCTGTCGCTCATCCCGCCTATGAAAGCCACCGCCGGCAACGGAGCGCCGGCCATCCTGCTGTTTTTGCTTGGCCTTGTGCTTTTGAAGTCCTGCCGCGCCTTCAGAGAAAACCCTTCGCTGCTGCTGCTTCTGTATGGGGCGATAGGCGCGGTCGTTCTTTCCTGAGGGCTGTTTGTGGGCTGAAATATAACAAAACTCAGTTGCATTAAAGAGCTGTCGTTGCATTTACCGTATATGTTGTGCTAGAGTATCCACTGTGTGCATGAATGGCGTGTTGCCTGAAATATCAATCGAAGTTGGAACCATTAAAAGTGATTGACTAAACGTGGCGTATGATGTAATTTATTTTGTAAGATTGTGTATTTTTTAATCACCACTTCAACCCATACGCCTCAGCCGATTTAATTTTTGACACAAATTTCATAAAAGGCTTTTATATCTTTCCAGGAAAGGAGGGTTTGCGCGAAAAGAGCCTATGGAATGGAGAAAGAGCTTTTTATCTTGTAGTTAGCATGTTTGGAAACGGCGTCATATTTGGAGAGTAGGGATTTTGAAGGGAGAGTTTTCGATGAAGAAAATGGCAGTGTTGCTCTCGGTAGTATTTCTTTTTGCAGCGATAGTAACCCCCGCAACCGCAGCTCCAATCGTTTTCCGCTTTGCAGGACAGTCACCCCCCGAACACATGGCAACAAAGACTATGGAAGCGATGGCCAAAGAGATAGGGCAGAAGACTAACGGCCGCGTAGAGATAAAGGTCTATCCGGCGAACCAGCTTGGAAACTACTCGCTCGTCATGGAAGAGATGATCCGCGGCACGATAGACATGTCGCTTATGTCTATCGCGAGCGAGTTCGACCCGCGCCTTGAACTCGTCTATATCAACGGTTACGTGAGCGGCTATGACGAAGCTAAGAAGGTCTTCGTCCCCGGCGCGTGGCTTCCCAATAAACTGAACGAGCTCTCAAGCGCGCTTGGAGTGAAGCTCATCGGCTCCTACATCGAAGGCATGATAGGGATTGGCTCGACGAAGCCGCTGAGGGAGCCTCTTAACCCCAAGGTTGACAAAGGCGTGCTCTGCCGCGTGCCCAACATGGACGTCTATACGCTCGGCGCAAAGGCTATGGGCTTCCGACCCATCACGATCCCGTACTCGGATGTCTATCAGTCGATGCAGACCGGCGTCTGCGACGCGGTCGACGGTTACCCCGTAGCAGCGGCGTACACCATCCTCGGAGACGTGCTCAAGTACTGGTACCATACGAACTATTCGATGGAGTACCTTGCTATGATGATCAGCGACAAGTCATGGAAGAAGCTGACGCCGGCCGACCAGAAGGTCTTCCAGGATGTGGCCAAGAAGTACACGCTGCTTTCTATCGACAACGCTAAGTCGGAAGACGACAAATATATGGCGCTTATGGAGAAGAAGGGCATAAAGGTCTTTAAATACACGGAAGCGCAGCTTAGGCCGATAAAAGAGGCCTGCATATCCACGTGGCCCGAGCTTGGCAAACGCGGCATGACCGAGGAGCTCATGAAGGAGTTCGAGCAGCACCTTGGCTTGAAGGCCAAATAGGAAGGTCATGTAGCATCGTTACAACCGCAGCAATTTACAGAAAAACTGCCAGGGGAGGTTCTTCCTCCCCGGTTTTTCTGCCCTGAAAGGAGTAACTTTAGATGTCAGAAACAGGAATAAAGCAAAATAACGAGTATGTTTACGAAGAACCCATTTCTACAGTCAGAAAACCGACAAACCTCTTTGACAAATGCACCGTCAGCATATACTCGATAATATGTTTCACGATGGCGATGCTGCTTGTTGTCATCATAAGCGCCGCAACGATCATGCGCTACGTGCTTGAAATGGACCTCTACGGCTATGAAGAGTGGATAAAGATCTTCGCGTTCTGGCTGTACTTCATGGGAGCGGGCTACGGGGCTTTCGCGGGCTCCCACGTATCGGCGGACCTGGTTCAATCCTACGTCAAAGAGGGTACGTTTAAAAGGCTGCTGATTTTTATAAAGACGGTCGTCACATTGGGAGTCACCCTGCTTTTTACATGGTGGGGATATGACTTCTTCATGTTCGGATTTATGGGGCCTTTGGGCACCGGGGTTGCCATACCGAAGACCGTCGCTTGGAGGATACCCATGTGGACCGGCTATCTTCCGATATTCCTGGGGCTTCTGTCCATGTCGTACTACTTTGCCTGGGAAGCCTACAGAGCTGGCAAAGCGCTTCTGACCGGAGGTAAAACAGCATGATATACGTAGCGATTGTAATTTTGATGGTCTGTCTTTTCATCGGCGTGCCCGTTCCGGTGAGCTTTATGGCGTCCTGCGCTTGGCTCATCTTCTTTGGGGGTGTGGATCAGGTCGGGTACCAGGCGTCTCAGCTTCTTCCGTACGGTTTCACGCAGATGAACTCCGTCTCGCTGATAGCGATAGCGATGTTCATAATAGCGGGCGGAGTCATGGAGAGAGGACGTATAGCCGAAAAACTGATAGACATGGTCGATGTCTTCGTGGGCCATATCAAAGGTGGGCTCGGCGTGGTCGGGATAGTGTCATGCGCGGTGTTCGGCTCGATATGCGGAGCGGCCTGCGCCACGCTTTCCTGCATCGGCGCCATAATGTTCCCGCGGTTTAAGGCGGGCGGATACCCGATGGGACACGCGTGCGCGCTCATGGCAAACGCCTCGTTGCTTGGCCTGCTGATCCCGCCGAACGCGACGCTCATCATATTCGCTTGGATAAGCGGGATCTCAGTGCTGGCCTGCTTCCTCTCGACGATAGGGCCTGGGATAGTGACAATAGTGCTGCTGAGCGTGATCAACCTCTGGATGCTGCGCGACAATAAAAGCGTGCTCGTGAGCCAGAAACGCACCGGGAAGGAGCGCGTCGATCTCTTCATGAAGCGCGGATATCTTGCGATCCCAGCGCTGTTTATGCCCGTAATGGTTTTGGGCGGCATATACGGAGGCGTTATGACTACGACGGAGGCCTCGGCGCTGGCCGTCCTCTACTGCATCCCGATAGGCCTGTACGTTTACAAGGGGCTCAACTACAGGACCCTTTACTCCATAGTGATAGAGAGCTCGATAACTACGGGCGTCATAATGGTCATGCTCTACTCCGTATCGATGCTTTCGAGGCTCTATATACTCGAAGACCTTCCCGGAAAGGTCCTATATCTCTTCTACTCCATATCTACGAACCCGCTTGTCATAATGTTCATGATAAACGTGTTCCTCGTGCTGATGGGCATGCTCATGGACGACATTAGCGTCGTGGTCCTGACCACGCCGATATTGCTGCCCATAATAATGAAGCTTGGCATCGACCCCGTGCACTACGCCGCCATCGTAGGAGTCAACACTGCGCTTGGCTGCATAACGCCGCCTTGCGCGCCGGTGCTTTACTTAAGCGGCCGTGTCGGCGGGGCTTCCATAAACGAGATAATGAAGCCTGCGCTGACCTTCATGTTTCTTTGCTGGATACCGGTGCTCGCGGTGACCGCGTACATCCCCAAGGTCTCTCTCTTCATGCCCCACATAGTACTCGGCCTTCCGTGGTAGGACAGTAACGGCAAGGATAGCCGGCACGCAGCTTATTCGGAAAGATTAAACCCCCACAGAGGCAGGCTGTTTTTACAGCCCGCCTCTGTGGGGGGCGCCATGAATGTACGCAGGCCGGACGGCGAGAGAGCGTACCTAAGCCGCATACAGAACCGTGCGTACTGTGGTGTGATGGGACGGCCTCTTAAACAATGGACAGCCTCCTATATAAATTAAGAAAAGCGGCCCCCCCGCCGCTTAAAAAGGCCTCACAGCCGGCGCTAGTATCTGCTATAATTAGTCGCTGTTGCCAATGGATGGGAAGCGATGGAGTGAATTTCTATAAAGATCTGTTTGCGTCTTTGTGTTTTATATTTTTCGGTGCGGCGCTTGCCTTTCAGCACCCGTATCTCTATTTTGCGGCGCTTATGTGCGCTTGCCTTTCGACTACGGCTCACAGAAAGAAGTGGCCTACCCCGATTTGGGCGCAGCTTTACATCGACAGGCTGACCGACTACATAAACAAGCGCGTTCCTAAAAAAGAGTTTAAGGATGACGACGATATAGGGCCGCTTCCGCCGATCGATAAATAAAAAAACAGGCCTGATATATTACATTAGGCAAATGATTGTACCAAGAGACTGTCAATTTATGCCAAAAGCCGCGTTCTTTTTTTTTGCAGTGAGCGCGCCTCCTATATGCGGAACTCAAACAAATGTTGATTAAGACAGCCCATAAGATAAATTACCCCACTACCAGGAGACTTGCATTCATTTATTTGTCCCAAGTAAACAGCTATATATAATTGCATGTCGAATAGTCTGCTGTTGACAATTAAAGAGCTCTAATATATCTTGTATCCATTGTGCAAAAAGATCAGAAACTTTTTTTCTGATATTTGAGAAAGTGTTTAAAAAACTGACTATTGGCTTTATAAAAGGGTGTTTTGGCGCTGACTTACGTCCATGTCAGATATATCAGTGCATGGACTGGTTCGCGCTTAAAGCGTATACAGCAAACTTGAGAGGAGAAACAGCGGGATGAAAAGCATCAAAAAAGTTGCAACGTTACTTGCGGCAGTGTTTATCCTTACGGCGATGGCGACCGGCGCTTTGGCTGCGCAGACTACCCTGCGCTTTGCCGGGCAGTTCCCCCCCGACCATACGGCAACCGGCTTCATGAAGGAAGTGGCTAAAGAGGTTGCGGCGAAGTCGAACGGGCGCATCGAGATCAAGATTTTCCCGGCCAACCAGCTTGGAGACTACACATTGGTGTATGAGGAGCTTATAAGGGGCACGATAGACATGGCGCTTATCTCCGTTCCGAGCCAGTTCGACCCTCGGATGGAGCTTGTCTACATAAACGGCTTTGTTAAGAGCTATGACGATATCAAAAAGGCCTTCAAGCCCAACGGCTGGATAGCCACTAAAATGGATCAGTTCCATACGCACCTTGGAGTCAAATTCCTCGGCTTCAACGTGGAGGGGATGATAGGCCTCGGCAGCACGAAGCCGGTGAGAGAGCCTCTTAACCCGTCCGTAAACAAGGGCGTCCTGACGCGCGTGCCATTTATGGAAGTCTATAAGACCGGCGTCGAAGCGATGGGGTATAAGACCATCTCTCTGCCGTACGCGGATATATACCAGTCGATGCAGACAGGCGTCTGCGACGCCGTATCCTCGATACCGCCGGCGCTTGCTTACACAGTGCTTAAAGATGTCATGAAGCATTGGTACCAGCTTAACTATTCGCTTGAGAACGAATCTTACCTCATGAGCCAGAAGACATGGAGCAAGCTTAAGCCGGCCGATCAGAAGATAATCTTCGACGCGGTTACTAAGGTTGCGGCAAAGTCGATAGACCAGGCGAAGAAGGACGACATGCATTACATGGACCTGATGCGCAAAAAGGGCATCAAGGTTTACACCTACACGGACAAGCAGCTCGCTCCTCTGCAGGCGGCCATCGCAAAGAGCTGGGTCAAGCTTGAACCCAGTATGGGGAAGGACCTCATGGACGAGTTCCGCAAGCAGTTCGCGCCCAAGAGCAAATAGCCGGGGTTTTCCTTTATTTGTTAAACGCGAAAGACGAGCCAAAGTAGGCTCGTCTTTCGCGTTGCAATGAATGCCGTGATTTTCTTAATGCCGGGAAGCACAGAGGCCGGATGTGTTAGAATTTGTACCGGAAGTTAAAAAAGCGCGCGGATTAATAGGTATAAGCGACCGGAGCTGATTTTGGTGAGGAAAGCCGTAATTGAGATAGGAACGAACTCCATTAAGTTTTGCATTGCGGAGAAAACGGCGGATGGGTCCATATCTTTTATAAAAGATGTCAGCAGGATAACTAAACTTGGAGCCGGCTTGGGGGTTAGCGGCGAAATAAGCTTGGACCGGGCCGAACTTAACGCGCAGGCCGTCGCGTGTTTCGCAGAGGAGGCACTGCGCGCGCAGGCCAGCGAGATCATGATCGTCGGCACTATGGCGCTGCGCAGCGCAAGCAACGCGCCCCTGTTCGCAAAAAAGGTAAAAGAAGCGACCGGCGTCGAGGTTAGGATCTTATCAGGCGAAGAGGAAGCAGCGCTTTCGTACGACGCGGTCGTTCGTTCAATAGAGGGAGCTTTTGGCCCCGTTTTAATGTTCGACGCGGGCGGGGGCAGCACGGAGTTCGTCACGGGTAATGGCGGGACAATGAAACAAATTGTCAGCCTCGGCATCGGCGCAGTGAGCGTTACCGAGCGCTTTTTCCCGGATACGCCGGTATCGGCTGAGTCGCTCGAAAGGGCGATGTCTGAAATAAGCGGAACTCTTGCCAAAAGCGGAATCCGCTGCGATAAGGACAGCCTCCTTGTAGGTACGGGAGGAAACGTTACCGCCATGGCCTCTGTAAAACAGGGGATGGTCAGCTATGACAGTGAAAAAACACATGGCTCATGCCTTACGCTGACAGATGTGAGGAGCCAGATAGAGAGCTATGCCGCAAAAACTCTTCTTGAGCGGCGCTGCATAAAGGGGCTTGACCCTGAGCGCGCCGAGATCATATTAGCCGGCGCATGTATTGTTGAGGCAATAATGTTGTCGTTTGGGTTTCACGGGCTGACTGTGAGCGACAGAGGCCTGAGGCATGGCCTGATGTACAGATTATTCGGCCTCAGCGCGCGTGGTTCTCGCTGTTAGTGCGTTAATATTTTGGATGGATCAGGCGCGAAGGCCTTATGTGACGTCTCTTCTATCTTCTCCAAAATAGAGAGCCCCGCTTTAGGCCTGGACAGCTTAGCGGCGGCAAGCTTCATATCGGTCAGCTTTTTTTGGTCGAGCAGCAGCCTTTGAGCCTCGATATCGGCGCGTGACGCGTCTTGTAGCGCGGCCGCGGCGCCAAGGCCGCAAAGGTAGTCCATGTTGAGCTGCTCCTGCCCGGGGATGGGATCCATCAAAAGCAGCGGCAGACCGGCAGCCAAAGCCTCAGAGAGAGAAAGCCCTCCAGGCTTCATGATGCAGAGGTCTGCCGACCCGTAGAAATCCTCCATGTTTGAGACGAACCTCTCGATGCGTACGCTGCGTGTCCCGCGAAATTTTGCTGAAAGCCTCCTGTAAAGAGAAGCGTTTTTCCCGCAGATAACTACGATGTCCCATTCCGCATGCCGAGCAAGGGAATCTGTAACAGAGAGTACCGAGCCCGCGCCTATTCCGCCGCCGCTTACTACAATGACGGTGCGCCGAGCATCAAGGCCAAGCTTAGTTCGCGCCGCCGCCTTTGACGAAAGGGATGCGAACTTTGGCGATACGGGGATGCCTGTGTCGAACACAGGCCCCATCCCGTCCTCTTCATACTGTGCCATGGCTTTTGGGCTTGCCGCAAATGACGCGCAAAACGCTTTGTCGCGCTGGAAACGGTGGCTTATGAAATCGGTGTTTACGTAGTACACCGGAAAATTGCCAATGTTTCGCCTGGCGAGGTGCGCGGCCCCAAAGTAGTGCGTGAACACGGCTGCTTCCGCTTTGATTTCCTCTATCTCGCGCTCCGCCTTGGGAAGGTAACGGCGGCACAAAGCGGCGTGAATCCGCTCAAACAGGGCGGCCTGAAAAGACGGTTTGTCGGATCCCCAGTAAAACCAGCCCCAAGCCCAAGGCGCGTAGCGCGCCATGAAAAGATACCCGTCCGATACCAGCTTATGCAGCCAAAGCGGGAGGTAATCGAGCACGTCACGGCAAATTACGCAGCCTCCGGGGTTCTGCAGCAGAAACCAGTCCCGCAGAGCCTCTGCGGCCGCCCTGTGCCCCGTGCCCTCAGACGCGTAAAAGATAGCTATAGACCTCAAGCCCGCAGCTCCTTGAATAGGTCGCCTAATGTGACGTTGGGGCTCTCGGCACGTTCTTTTTCGGCCTTTATTGCGGCTAAGATCGAGTCGCGTATCTGTTCTTCGGTATAATGGCGGGGGAAGTAAAGGGCAGAAGCGTCGCCGTGTCCGCCTCCGCGGATTTTCCTGCCGTCTTTGAGCAACGTCATGACGCGTCCCGCCAGCCCGTCGCGGCTTCGCATCGAAACGGCCCAATCTCCGCCAGCGCGTCTCGACGACACCGCGACCACAAGCGGCGGCGCGGGCTCGCGGTCGAGCACGAGGCCGCAGAAGTCGGATACGTCGCCGAACTCCAACACGCCGTCGAAGACGAAAGAGAGATCGTCGCGGGTCCGAACGATCTTCTCCTTGGCTTTCGAGAACCGTTCCTCCTGGCGCGCGACAAATTTTTCCGCACAGGCCTTCTCTTCCGGTGTCAGCACGGGGGATGGATCAGCCACAAGCCGCATGAGGATGCTCCAGTGACCGCACATCGTTACAAGGCCCTGCCAAAGGCGGCTCTCTGGTATTTGCCCCAGCCACAGGTCCCTGTCGTTGGCTATGTCCATCAGCGGTTTCATTGCGGCTATGCGCGCCCTTTGTTCATCTTTTTGCTCCTGTTCCATCAGCCACTTCCAGTAGACCATCGCTCCGCACCAGTTTGTGTCGATAACCGCCCACTTTCTGTTGCCGTATCGCTCGAAGGTGCTTTTGTGGTGGTCGAACAAAAAAGGAGGCCTCTCCTTCTCCCATACGCCGTCTACCTCATCCACGGTCTGTGTCCACTGGCAGAACAGGTCGAGCACCAACGGCTCCTCGTTTGCGCGCAGGGATTCAAGTATGAGGTTGTCCACGTCCCCGTAACCTGTCAAAGAGACGCGAAGCAGCCTCTCAGCACCGTAATTCGCATGCCACGCAAGAGCCGCGGCGGCCACGCCGTCGAGGTCCGTATGGCTTATGATATGTAATAATGGCTTGGTCCCCATTTACCCGTTAACCTCCTCCGATTCCTTTTTAAGCGGTCAGCCGCACATGCCGTCCTTGCAGCGATCCTGCGTCATGTCACGAAAAAAACGCCAAACGGGCTGCCGTCTATTTTCGCGGCAAAAGCTGCGGAAAACATTCCGACACTAAGACTTCCCGGTCTTCGCCTAAGCGCACGCAGCCTTAAGAGCCTTGTCATTGCCGCATATATCCTCAGAGGGCCGATGCCTCCCAGTAGTAGAGAGAGGCGATAGTGCCGTAAGGCGAGCAAAGTTTCCTCTGTTCCTCAAACCTCAAGCGGTCCAGATCTTTGAATCCATGGATCCTCACCATACCTCTTCTTATCGCAAAATCGCCCCAGCTGAGCACATCCATGCGCCCGAGCGAAAAGATGAGGAACATCTCCACGGTCCATGGGCCAATCCCCTTAAGGGGGAGGAGGTTTGAGGCAACCTCATCGTCAGACATGCGGCGAAGGCCCTCCAAGTCTATCTTCCCTGTCAGTGCAGCGCAGCATAGCCCTTCTATGTACCGCGCTTTCCTGTCGGATATGCCGATCCCGCGTATCTCGGGAGCGCGCGCGAGCAGTGCCTCCGGTGATATTATCTCAAACTTCTCGTGCAGCCGCCGCAAAACGGTCTCAGCTGCTCTGTTCGATATCTGCTGCGTGGCGATAAAGCATACAAGCGCGCCGAATAGGTCGTCGTTTAGCTCGCACTCTATGCGTCCTCTTTCGGCAATGAAATCCCCGAGTTTCTTGTCCCTGGCGCCTAGCCAGGCAAGCTCGGCCTCTCCGTATTCAAGACGACGCATTAGAGCGCTCCAGGTCCAGCAAAATTTTTTTGACATCAAGCCCGCCGCCGAAGCCTACCAAACTTCCGTCGGACCCAACAACGCGGTGGCAGGGGACTATTATCGCTATAGGATTTCTATGATTTGCCCCGCCTACGGCGCGGAAAGCCCTGGGTCTTCCTATAGCGCGCGCGATGCCGGCATAGCTTTGGGTCTTGGCGTATGGGATGGCCAGCAGCGCTTCCCAGCAGCTCAGCTCAAAATCCGTCCCCGAAAGCGAGATGGGCAGATCGAAAACCTTGCGTTCCCCTGCGAAATACTCAATGAGCTGTTCCTTTGCTTCACGCAGGAGCGGGGTCTCAGAGACACTGAGTTCCGCTGGGTTAAAAGAGGAAGGCGTTTTAAAGAGAACGTCCGTCAGCTTGCCCGATTCCTCCGCGACGAATAAACGTACCGCGGGGTGAAACTCGTGGATGAAGAAATTTTTCATGCGGGATCCCCTTTCTGCCTGCCGTACTATACCGCTGTCTTCGCTTCAATTATACTATCTGTATCTATAAAACTAAAAAGTTTGGGGGTGACGCGCATGAGGATATTTCTCTCGGGTGCGTCCGGCAACGTAGGAAGGGCGATAATCAGAAACATACGGAAAGAGCGCGATCTGGACGAGATCAGGCGGGTGAGATAGCCATGGCATTGGTGAAAATAGCCACATTTAACGTCAACTCAGTCAAAAGCCGCCTCCCCGTACTCAAACAGTGGTTCGACGCGTCAAAAGGACCTGACATACTTTGTCTCCAGGAGACAAAGTGCAAGGACCCCGATTTCCCGAAGGAGTTCTTCGAAGAATACGGCTACTTCTGCACTTTCAGCGGTATGAAGGCCTACAATGGAGTTGCCGTGTTATCAAGGATAAAGCCGGATGCGACCGAATTTGGCCTCGGCGACGGAAAAGCCGAGGATGGCAGAGAGGAGTCCGAAATGGCTCGCGTCATACGTGTCAGGTTCGGGGACCTTAATATAATAAACGCGTACGTTCCCCAGGGAAAAGAGATCGAGAGTCCGGATTTTCCCTACAAGCTCCGCTTTTTCGATAGGCTGCTCTCTTTGCTCGAAAGAGATTACAAAAATACCGATAAATTGTTATTGCTGGGGGACCTTAACGTTGCTCCGACGGATATGGATGTCACCCATCCTGAAACGAAAGAAAACCACGTCTGTTTTCATCGGGACGTCAAAGAGGCCTTCTTTAAGCTGATCTCCTGGGGGCTCGTCGATATATTCAGAATGCACAGGCCGGAGGAGGGAGAGTTTTCGTTTTGGGACTACCGCGTGAAGGACGCGTTGAAGCGGAACATAGGGTGGCGCATAGACCACATACTCGGCACAAAACCAATGGCCGAGGCGTGCATCGGGGTCGAGGTTGAGCGTGAGCTCAGAGCCATGGAAAAACCGTCAGACCACACAGCCGTCGTTGCCTCATTCGAGCTTTGAAAGAGCTGCTGGAATCGAAGTTGATTAAGAAAGCCGCGGGGACTATGCGAAAAACGCTGATTTTTCACATAAGCCCCGCGGTTCTTCCTGTCCCCGATAATAAACTGGTTTATTGCGCCTGATATCCAGTCTTCCCCGAGTGATCTTCAAGCATTGCCATGTTTTTGTTGATTTTCTTAAGGTACGCAGTGGAGATACCGCCGTAGTAGCGGTTCAGGGCCTTCTGCACCGTTCCGTACGCGCCGATATAGCGAGAGAT
>Ga0302251_1000323_pt1 | contig 50355 bp, 39 predicted proteins | sample AAG_RA_Gln_MG_FD_193534 | JGI IMG/M metagenome (GOLD analysis project Ga0302251, IMG submission 193534) | Enriched activated sludge microbial communities from anaerobic digester in WTTP, New Holstein, Wisconsin, United States - AAG_RA_Gln | ecosystem: Engineered > Bioreactor > Anaerobic >... | reverse complement strand
CTACACGACGTCCCTGGGATACCAATCGAATTGCCCTGACGGGCATAGCTCAATGATCAGTAACACTTGACAAATCAACACAGTTGCTGAGCGTCAGCGAAGAATCTCCGGTTCAGGAAATTCTCGCCGTCATCCCGAGCGAATGCGAGGGATCTGCGGGTAATCCCTGCTCCCCGCGCGCGGGGAGCCAGGCAACCGCAGATTTCTCGCTACGCTCGAAATGACGTCGTTTTACGCTCAGTTAGTCGATTTAGTTGGTACAAATGTATGCAAAGAAGGCCCGGTGAAGGATCCTGCTACGACGCCTTGCGCAGCTGCGCCACAATCTCCTCTCGCGCCTTCTCTTCGCCCCCGTCCAAATCGATCCAAACCGTGTCGGGTTGCTGTCTGAGCCAGGAGAGTTGATGCCGAGCGTGCCAGCGGGTGTTGCGCTTGAGGAGGTAAACGGCGTGTTCGCGGCCGTATTCGCCGCGCAGATACCCGACGATCTCCTTGTAACCGTGGCCCTGGATGGCGGTCGGGCCCAGTCGTCGCGAGTTCCACAACGCGCGCACCTCGTCCTCAAGGCCAGCGTCCATCATGGCGTCCACCCGCCGGTTGATGCGGTCGTACAGGGCTTCGCGGTCGCGGGTGAGGCCGAACAGCAGGCGTCGGTAAGGCGCGTCCTCGCGGCTTTCCGTCTGCCAGGAAGTCATCGTTCTACCGGTGAGTTCGAAGACTTCCAGCGCGCGGACCGTCCTGCGGAGGTCGTTCGGATGCAGGCGGGAAAATGTGTCAGGGTCGATTCGTTCCAGCCGTTCGCGCAAAACGGACAACCCCTGTTCTTCGGCTTCGTGTTCCAGCCGTTCTCGGACTGCGGGATCACTGCCGGGCGCCTTCACGAATCCCTGTGTCAGGGCGTTGATGTACTGGCGCGTGCCGCCGACCACCAGCGGAAGGCGTCCCCGGCACAGGATGTCGTCGATGGCGGTGCGGGCGAGACGAACGAAATCGGCGACTGTGAAGGGCTCGGAAACGTCGACAACGTCAACGAGATGATGCGGAACTATAGCCCGTTCCTGCACGGTGGGCTTTGCGGTGGCGACCTCCAGACCCCGGTAGACGGCCATCGAATCGGCCGACACGATTTCGGCGCTGATGTCTTTCGCCACTCCCAGCGAAACCGCGGTCTTGCCGACGCCGGTCGGTCCGCAGACCAAAGGGAGAAGAGGTGGATTCGCGGAGCGCATCACTCCTCCGTCAGTTTCAGAACGCTCAGAAACGCTTCCTGCGGGATGCTGACGCTCCCAATGCTTTTCATGCGTTTCTTGCCTTCCTTCTGCTTTTCCAGGAGTTTGCGCTTCCGGGTGATGTCGCCGCCGTAGCACTTGGCGATGACGTTCTTCCTCAGCGGTGAGATGCGACTGCTGGCGATGACCTTCGCGCCCACTGCCGCCTGGATACGGATTTCGAACATCTGCCTCGGCAGGATCTTTCGCAACCGGTCGACCATGGCCTTGCCGCGCGGGAAGGCGTTGTCCGCGTGTGTGATGAAGGACAGCGCGTCCACGACGTCCCCGTTGAGTTGAACGTCCACCTTGACCATTTTGGATTTCAGAAATCCGCTGAACTCGTAATCGAAACTCGCGTATCCGCGGGTGCGCGATTTCAACTGGTCGAAGAAGTCCATCAGGATTTCGGAAAGCGGTAGATCGTAGGTTAGTATCACCCTTTGCGCCGACGGATATTCCATGTTCTTGAAGATGCCGCGCCGGTTGTTGCACATTTCCATCGACGGGCCCACAAACTCGGTGGGGACGATGATGGTCGCCGAAACGTACGGTTCTTCCACCATCTCGATGTTTTGCGGCGGCGGCATCTGAGCGGGATTGTCCACTTCGATCACGTTTCCGTTCGTCAGTGTTATGCGGTAGACAACGCTTGGAGCGGTGGCGATGAGCTCCAAATCGAATTCACGCTCCAGGCGTTCCTGCACGATTTCCATGTGCAGGAGACCCAGGAATCCGCACCGGAACCCGAAGCCGAGCGCGGCGGACGTTTCGGCCTCGAAGTGTAAAGCCGCGTCATTCAACTGCAACTTGGCCAGGGCTTCGCGAAGTTCCGGGTACTGGACGCCTTCGATGGGATAAAGGCCGCAGAAGACCATAGGCTTGGCGCGCCGGTAACCGGGCAAGGGGAGATGAGACGGATTTCCCGCACTGGTTACCGTGTCGCCGACGGGCGCGTCCGAGACTTCCTTAAGGCTTCCATGCAGGAATCCGACTTCGCCGGTGGAAAGACCGTCCACGTTGTCCATCCTCGGCCTGAACACTCCGACACCGGCGGTCTCAAAGTCCTTGCCGGAAGCCAGCATCCGCAACCTCTGGCCGGTTTTCAGCGATCCGTCAACCACTCGTACATACGCCACAACACCAAGGTATGTGTCGTAATGGCTGTCGAACACAAGGGCGCGTAGCGGAGCCATCGGGTCACCCTTAGGCGGTGGTATGCGCTGGACCACGGCCTCCAGAATCTCGTCGATGCCCGTTCCTTCCTTCGCACTGCAAAGGATCGCTTCTTCGCGCGGAATCGTCAGCAGGTCCTCGATTTCTTCCTCCACTCGCTCGGGATCGGCGGCCGGGAGATCGATTTTGTTGATGACGGGAATCAATTTCAGGTTGTGACTCATCGCAAGGTTGACGTTGGCCAGTGTCTGTGCTTCCACCCCCTGTGCCGCGTCCACCACCAGCAGGGCGCCCTCGCAGGCGGCGAGGCTTCTGCTGACTTCATAAGAAAAATCGACGTGCCCCGGCGTGTCGATGAGGTTCAACAGGTAGGTGTGTCCGTCCCGCGCTTTGTAGTTCACGCGCACGGCGGTCATCTTGATCGTGATGCCGCGTTCGCGCTCCAGATCCATCGAATCGAGCACCTGGTCCTGCATCTCACGCGCTGAGATAGCCCCGGTCCGCTCGAGGATGCGGTCAGCAAGCGTCGACTTCCCGTGGTCGATGTGCGCGATGATGCAGAAGTTGCGAATATGTCCCTGGCTGTCATCCATAGGTACATTGTATAACGGGGCGTATGGGGTGCGATAAGTGCCTTGCGCCCGTGATACAATGGAATCGTGCCGGTGGGCCGGACGGCCGCCGCTGTGGCTAGAAGTCGCCTAAGGCGTTCAATGAATCTCTTTGAAATCACAACCGCATTAGGCGTGAAGATCGTGCTCGATGAAGGACGATGGAAGATTCTTGTCGATAAACATCCGGATATGGTCGACCGAGTCGAGGATGTGCGCAGAACCCTTCTGGCTCCCGACACCGTGCGTTTCAGCAAATACAGCCCTTCAACGTACTTGTATTACCGCCGCGAGCATTCGATGTTGTTCACTTGCGTGGTTGTGCGGTACAATCCGGGTGATGATGGCTTCATCGCCACCACATACCGCACAGATCGGATAAAAGCTGGAATTGATGCCCGGTGACAGGATCGGTCCGGACCCGCAGGCTGTATTACACTGCAGATATGTGCCAATCAATCGTTTGGAAGGAACGCAGTATGCAAGCGCTTCAATACACACGTGATCCCGTTGGCGATACTTTGACCGTTTGGTACGGCGATCCCAACACGGAGTATATTTGCGAAGAGACCGAAGAGGAGGTTATCCTGATGAAGGATGCATCCGGAACAGTAATCGGCAAGGAGATTCTACACGTTTCCAGTCGAGAAGCGGAAGCGTTGAATATCGTATTTGGTGAAACGGCGATGGCCTAAAGGGCGAATTCATCTTTGTTACGGACTGATGCCCGGAGCAGGTGTTGCTTCGGGCATTTCTGTGTTTGGGGAGCGGGGTCGGTGATACAATGGAATCGTGCCGGTGGGCCGGACGGCCGCCGCTGTGATGAGCAGGGGAGGAAAGTCCGGGCTTCAGAGGGCAGGGCGCCCGGTAACGCCGGGGCGCGTTGGTCGCAAGCCCAACGTGACGGAAAGCGCCACAGAAAAGGAAAGGCCCGCAAGGGTTGAGCTGAAACGGCGGTGTAAGAGACCACCGGCGGCGCGGTGACGCGCCGGCCTGGCAAGCCCCGCCCGAAGCAACACCGAGTAGGGGGAGAGATCGGGGTCGCCCGCCCCGCCGCCCGCAAGGGGTCATCCCCGGGTCGGTGGCTTGAGGCCGTCGGCAACGGCGGTTGTAGAGAGATGGCCGTCACCCCGCAAGGGGCACAGAACCCGGCTTACAGGCCCACCGGCACACCCATCAGGAGTCAGGTGTCGGGTGTCAGGTGTCAGGGCCGGACATCGGAAACAGATCACGTAATCCTGAAACCTCACGTTACTGAGCCTGAAACCTGACACTTGCCGTCCGCCTCCAGACGAACACAGAGGGCCGGTTCCGCTAGTAACCGGCCCTCCGAATCGTTCGGGAGTTTTCTTCATTCACCTGTCAGGCGCGTTGCGCGTCCCGCTTGTGACCGGTGAGTTCGGAAACACTCCTTACAGGCTGTTGATCATGCGGTTAATTACAGCCGCATCCTTCAGGGTGATGGCTCCATCTGCGTCCTTGTCAAGGCGCGCCTTGTCCGCCGCTGAGGCTTGTACCATACCCCCGGCGATCTTCAGCGCGTTCTCAACGTCGGTCTTATTGTAGACAATCGCGCCGGCTTCGGTCGTGATTGTCACGGAATTCACAGTCGGAGTGGTGGTTCCGTCGCCGGTCAGCACCAGTTGGTACTGAATGTAACGGGCGCCGCCGCTGATCGGCTGTGAAGTTCCCGTCACCGTCATCCAGTCGGAGAAGACAGCGTTGTCTCCCGCATACCGATAGCGGAATTCAACATTGCCGCCGCCGGACTTGGAGATGGCGATATTCTTCAGGTTCGTGGCGACTCCGAAGTCGATGATGCTCGAGTCCAGCGTTCCCGCGAACACGTAGTTCGGGTCTTCCGGGTCGTCCACCATAGGCAGGATAACCACGTTGTTCACGGAGTCGGTGGCGCCGTAGGTCAGGCGTCCGCCGATGCCGTACAGTGTATTGTTGTACACCGCGCCGTCCAGGTCGATGGTCGAGACCGGCCAGACCTCGGTTGAGGTCACGAAGGGTCCCGGATAGCCGTCCTGGGCGATCTTGGAGTACTCGATGAGCGGGTTCGGGTTGTTTCCGCCGTAGCGGCCCGTTGCCGTCAACAGCTTGCCCGCGGCCAGGCCGGCCGCCGGTTCGGAGTGGTTCTGACCCGAGGAAGCATCCTCGTGTCCCGGAACGTCGGTCGCCTTGATCATGCGGGTCAACTGACCGTTCGGCATCGCCGAGGCGACGTCCACGGTGTTGAAGAAAGCGACTCCGCTTTCGTATCCGCAGTAGTTGTAGACGACGTGGTTGTTTGAGGCCGCTCTATTCATCCAGCGGTTGTAGGACAGTTGCGACGACTCAAACCACGGTCCGTTGGAACCGTCGGCATTGAGGCGCGACATCAGGCTTTGCTTGTACAGCGCGCCGTTGTTGTCCTCGCCGCCCTGCAGGCAGATGTATCCGTCCACAGCGATACAACTTCCCATGTCGCGTCCCAGCGCGTACGCCGGTTGCGGCATGGGCGTGCCCTTCTTCCACTCGCCCAGCGTTCCGTCCGGATTCTGCTTCGAATACCAGACGTCATACTGGGTTGAAGGGATGCCGCCGCCCACGATGTAGATATAACCGCCGTAGCCGAAGCACATGTTGTTGAACCAGGCGTACGGCAGAGGCATCGCTGTTGTCGGTGTCCAGGCACCCAGCGAGCCGTCCGCGTTGATGGTGCAATACGAAACCGTTGCCACCTGCGCGCCGGTTCCGGCAACCTTGCCTCCAAGGAGGTAGAGATAGCCGTTGTAGGCGACGACCGCGTGGTAGTACGGAGCCCACGGCGCCGGCGGACCGGCAATCGGCGTGCCCGGGATACCCTGTTTCGTCAGTTGGATCAGACTGCCCGGCGAACCGAGTTTCAAGTTGGTGCGGACGGCCGGTTTCATGTCAGCGGCCGTCGAGTGCGTCACCGTGGTGGTGGCGCCGCCTCCGACTGCCGTTGTGAGGGCCGAACCGGGGGTCGTCAGGGTCGCACCGTCCGCCGCCGTGAAGACGACGGAGTAGTAATAGGTCGTTCCCTGTGACAGTCCGGTGAACGGGAAGGCGTGAGCCGTTCCCATTCCCGCATTGATTGTGTTCGTCAGGCTGGCCGGATCGGTGCCCCAACTGAGAACAGCCGAAGTCGGCACGTTGGTTTGGATCGTCAGGTCCGCTGTTGTGCCGGTCACCGCGAGCGTATTGGCGCCCATGATGATTTCGGCTTTGGTCGTGAAACTGCTTTCCGCTCCGACGGTACGCGTCAGGCCGGCGGTTGTCCAACCGGACTCGGGCGCGAAGTAGTACTGAGTCTGCGGGGACAGGCCCTGCAGAACCGCCGCGTGTGTTGTTACCAGCGTGTTGTTCGTGTACGTTCTGTCCAGCATTCCGGAGCTCAGCCCGTACCGGACGATGGTTGTCGACGGCTCGCTGGTCGTCCAGTTGACTGTCGCGCTCGTCGGCGTTATGTTCGTCACGTTAACGCCGCTGATTGTCAGTGTGGTCGTCTTGAAGGTCTTCTCGGCGGAGGTTACCGGATTGTAGCCTTCCAGGTTCGAGGAGGCCGTCAGGTACCACTGTGTGTTCTGGTCGAGGTTTTCCAGCAGAACCGCGTGATTGGTGGTCAGAGCGTTGTCGGTGATGCTCTGGTCATAGTAACCGGACGAAGCACCGAAATCCACCACCGAGTTCGAGGCCAGGTTGGTAGTCCACTTCACCATTCCGCTGTGGAAGGTGATGGGATCGATGGTCGGACCCGAAGTGATGCGTACCGACGTTTCCGCGGTGACCATAAACGGGAACGAGCGAACGCTGTCACTGCTTCCGCTGTCCGGCGGAGCCAGCACGAACAGGCTGTCGCCGGTCGTGCCGGTCCCGTTGCTGGAATATGTGACCACGTAGATGTTGCCGTTGTGGCTGACACCCATGGACTGCGGGTTGGTAAATCCGGCATTGGCGTCGATCGTCCATGCGGCGCCCTTGTCGACACCGGTAGTCGGATTCACGCCCTTGACGATTTTGTTCTCAAGGACCGGGCCTGCGTTGAGATGGTCGTTGATGGCAACCCACAAGGTTTGCTCATCAGGCGACAACGCCACACGAGTGACCTGGTAGGCGTAGGTCCACGTTGGCAGGGTCACGGTGAAGCCCAAATCGCGGCTCCACACGCCGGTTCCGGCGTCTTTTGTGTAGCGCCACACGTACGCCTTGGGTGTGGTGGCGCTGGAGTGGCCGGCCGAAATCCAGATGGTATCCTGGGCCGCGTTGATCACGAAGTCGCGCGGTCCGGGAACCGTTCCCGGAAACTCGCTAACCGGAATCAATACGGTGGGCGCCGGGATTGGCGAAACACTCAGGTCCACGCTGTAGACGTTGGAACCATCCGTGTAGTAGAGCAACGGGCCGTCGGCCGAACCGAACGCTCGGCTGGCGCGGGTGACGATGACGGCATCGCCGGCAACTTCGCCGAACTTCTTGTACACCGTTCCGTCCTGGTTCAGCACCCACACGTCGCCAGTGCCTTATCCGGTGACCACGATTTTGCCGTCCGCGAGGACCGAACTGCACAACCAGTCCAGGTAGAGGTTGGGTGTTTGCCACAGGGCATAGCACGTGGAGTCGGCATTGGTCAGCCAGACACCGCTGTGCTGTGCGGCTGAGGAGCCGTTCCACGTGGAAGCCGTAACCGCCATGTTGCGGTACGGGCTGGTGGGGTTGTTGTTGACACCCAGGCCGTAATAGTATCGCCCGTCTTTCAACGCCGGAGTTGCCGGGTCAACCTGCATCACCGGTCCGGAGATGAGGGTGAGGGCCGACACGGCGGCGCCGGTTGTGTCGATCTGGGCGTAATACTCGCCAACCGGAACCATGGAGCCGCCCGAGTTGGTGCCGTCCCAGTAGATGGCGTTTTCGTGCGGTCCGGCTGTCATCAGCCATTGGTCTGCGACCGAGATGGTCTTCTGCAGGACGTTGGAGGAGTTGTATATCTTGACGCTCATCGTGGTAGCGTCCTGCGCCAGGATATATGAAATGTTAAAGCCCGCGGCGACGGAGCCGGTGACGCGCACGTTGGTGGTCATCACGGCGGCTTTAGCCACGCCGAGGGCGATGAGCAGGGCCAGCAGGACACCTGCAACCCTTGTGAAACGCTTCATGCAAGTATCTCCCTTTATGGAGTACCAGGGGCCGACCCGTAGAGGCCGGCGGAACGTCTGTGTCGGAGCTCGTGACGCGCAAAAGAGCCAACCCCTCGCGCGGTCCGGCAATCTGTATCCTTGCGGGGCTCCGATCCGCGTTGCCGAAAGGACACGACGATCCGTGTCTTCCGCGCAATCGTTCCGTCCGAGGGTGGAAACCCGGTCGCAAACGGTGTTTCGCGAAACGCCAACGTGAGCCCTTGGCCGATTCGGATCAGATTTCCAACGCCGAGGTTCTGCCCCTCGGCGCCGGCCGACCTTGGGATCTTCCGATATCTATTACATTCGGATGTACCATCATTCGGCAGTGCAAAAAGCATGCCAGCAAGATGCGATGGTCTACTTCACACTTAACGCATACGCTACCGTCGCGTCAACAATCGCGGTCTGGGGTAGATAAAAAGGGCGCTCTTTCGAGCGCCCTGTGAGGAGTGATTTCGAGACCCGCTTCAGAAACCGTTGAAGGTCCTCCACAACCGCACCGCCGCCGCCAGGTCCACCGGTCCGCCGTTGTACTGCGACAGCGCGCCGTTGTCCGACGCCAGGCCGCCGGCGATCTTCAGCGCGTTCGGCGGAACCACCGGGAAGAACGGCGGCGCCGTGTAATTCACCTTGAGCCAGTAGTTGGGCGCGGCATTCGTGGCGGGGGTGTTGACCCCTTGAATACGGAATGTGTGCCATCCCGTGGTGGTGGGCACCGGATCGAAAACCAGTCCCTGGGGTCCGGCTTTCGTCATCGTCCGTGTTCCCAGCACAACACCGTTGGAATCTGTGAGGGTCAGCACAATGCCGGTTTCGTCGGTCCAGTCCTTGATATCGTACCACAACTCCGCGGTAATCTTCCTCCCGGCGACCGCCCAGATACGCGCCGGATTGTGGCCCGTTGTGTCGGCCGGCCGCACATCCAGGTCCTTTGCGCCCGCCCATTCCTGGGTCACCGACTGGGCGGTCCGTTCGAAGCCGCCGGTGATGCCCTTCACCGAGTAGGCCACATATCCCGAACCGATTGCGTTGGAGGGAATCGTCAGGTTGACGCGTCCCTGGCTGTCGGTGACGAGGTCGGGTTTGTGGCCGGTATAGTCCTGAAGGGTCACACCGGGTCCGAAACGAGTGTAGACCTGGACGGTGCGTTCGCTGGTTGGGTGATCGTTCATACCGACGAGAAGCGGCGGATGCCCGTCGCCGCCGGACCGGTCGAACGCGAAGACATCGCCGTCCTTCCAGCGTTCCTGCGTGGTTCCGTAGGCGATTTTCTCGTGGATCCAGATCAGTTTGTCGATGGCGGCTTTCAGCCCGTAGCCCTCCGGCGCGGGAACGTAGTCCTTGTAGTACACGCACGGATAGCCTTCGGACGTGAGGATGTAGGCGTATGCCAGCATCTTGTTCTTCGATACGGGATCATTGCGGTCGGTATCGTGGTTCTCCACAAAAGTGACGGCACGGAACGGCTCGACGCCCGCGAGGCCCGCATGGTCCAGGCTCGCCATATTGAAAGAGCCGTTACCCAGGCACATGTCTTTCAGCATGAAGCGCAAGGGAAAATCGAAGGCGCTGGAACGTGAGCCCATTGCCGAGATCCAGTAGCGGACCTTGGTCAGGTTTCCGTCGTAATACTCTCCAACGGCGAACCGTCCGTTCATGGCCCCGTGATTCAGGTAGGACTTCAGAAAGTCCACGCTGATGCCTTTTACGTAATCCAACCGGTAACCCTGGCAGTCCAAGGCTTTGGTCAGCCAGTCGCCCGCGTCCTTCAGTTTGTCGCCGATGTTCTGGTTGTTAGCGTCCCTGGCGCCGTTGATGTGGGCGATGTCGGGGCCGAATGAGTAGCCGTTTTCGAACGAGGCGTCGCCGCCGTAAAGGCTGGTGGGCAACCAGTAAGCCGGCGTGTTGGGATCGTTGGGGACGTTGGGATGAAAGTCGGTCGGGAACTTCTCGAAACGTCCTCCCGGCCAGTTGCCGTAGGCGTCCACGTATTGGAAGTGGTAGCGGTCGTCTCCCGGATCCCCGTTGCGGTGATTCAAGACGTTATCGACGTATACCTCAATTCCGTTGGCGCGCATCATGGCGACCATCCGTGTCAGTTGTTCGCGCGTGCCGAAATGCGTGGGAAGTGTCCAGTTCTGGTTTTTGGAACCGAGGTCGTAGTCGTCGTAGGGATCATATCCACTGCTGTAACCGCCGGTCGCGCCCTTCAACGGGCAGGGAATCCATATGGCCGTGAAGCCCGCGGCGCCGTATTCGTGAGCCTTGGTTGCCAGATGATCCCACCACCAGGGCTTTCCGCCGCCGGACGGGACATCGAGGTAGAAGCCCTGCAGAATAACGCCCGGCCACGCGGCGGAGCCGGCGGCGCAGAGGATGATTGCGAGAACAACGGTCATGTGAATACGTATTCTAGCCCGCATATCGAAACTGCCTTTCAGGTTTGCGATGGTATGGTTGGATGATAGCAGATTACAGACCGCGTGTCAGTTTCAGTATCCGGAATCAGATGTCGTCAGGCGTTCTGCGACCCGGCAGTACCGCCAGTGCCACCACCGCTCCGCACAGCCACAGGAACCAGTCGCCCCAGCGGACGTATATGGTTTTGTTGTCGTGCAGGCCTGCCAGCTCCGTCGTTCCCGCGCACACGTTCATCGGCAGTTTGTCCGCCCATCGTCCCGTCGGATCCACGAAACCGGACACGCCGGTGAGGCCGGCCCGGATCACCCACCGGCGGGTCTCGACGGCGCGAAGAGACGCTACCGCCGCGTGTTCCTCGGCGAGGCCCGTTGAACCGAACCATGCGTCGTTCGTGATCACGGCCAGCACGTTGGCGCCGTTGCGCACGAATGCCCGTGAGATGCCCGGGAAGGCGCTCTCGAAACAGATAGGCGTTCCGACTTTCACACGCCCCTGGGAAAGGACGTTCCACTGGTCACCCGGCATTGTATCCGTTGGTACGACACCGTAATCTTCCAGGAAGGGGAGGATACCGCGTCCGGGAACCCATTCACCGAACGGGACCAGGTGGCGCTTGGCGTAAGTGCCGCCGACCAAGCCGTCTGCCAGAAACATCACGGAGAGGTTTTGCGGGGAGCCTTCCTCGTTCAGCCCTTGCGCGCCGGTGAGAAGGGCGCAGTCGCCGGTTTCGGTCAGTTTCCGAACCAGTGCTTGCGTGCCGGCGTTTTCGAGCGGCAAACCGGGGATGGCCGATTCCGACCAAACGATGAGTTCGGGCTTTCCGGACTCAATCACGGTGCGCGTTTTCAGAACCATCGACTCGAACGCCTGCCACGCGCGTTCATCCTGGTCCGGATGGTTGACTCCGGTCTGGACGATGGAGACGCGCAGTGGATTGTCATAGGCCTCCGGATTCGAACCCATATCGGAAACGCCCCAGCACAGCGCGACGAACACGACCGACAGTCCGTTGATACACGGTCTCGGGTCTTTCTTCACAAACAACAGATAAAGGGACACGGACACCAGCGCGGCAAGGGCCGTGACCATCCACTGCCCGCCGAATTCTGCAGTCTGAATGACGAATTGCCATTCGGCGAGGGCGCCGGCCAGGGTTGTGAAGGGGTAGCCGAACGGTCCCCACGCGCGCAGGGCTTCACCGAGTGTCCAGACTGCGGGAACACCAACCAACAAGCGCCAGCCACTTCTGCGTTCAAGAATCCGGTGAATGAGGAGAGCGACCGGGATGAGGAAGAGGCCTTCGAAAACCGCAAAACCGATCCATGGAATCAATCTCAGCCATACGCCCTCGCCGAAGGATGTGGCAAACGTGCCGCCGGCTAGCATCATCGCCAGACCGGTGATATAGCCCAGGCCGACGGACGCCTTGCGGGACGCTCCGTCCAATGCCAACAGCAGAGGGATGAGCCCGAACCACGCTGTGAATGCCCAGCCGACCGGGGGGTGGGAAACCGCGACGAGAAGACCCGCCAACGCCGCCAGAAGGACGCGGGCTATCATGGACGTGATATCCGTTTCAAGGTGTATCCGATGCTCATGAAAAAACCGCCCCTTCTTGCAGTGCTTGGCGTTCTGGCGCTGGCCGGTTGCTCGCGCACGCCGGACGGGGTGATACCCGACGACGGGACGCTGGTGACGATTGAAATCAAAATGACTGGCGTCGTCCATCCGGCGAATTACTACTACGCGGTTATCGACACGGACAACAATCCCGGCACGGGCCCGATACCCGTGGCGTCACGTCCGTGGGGCAACGGATACGCCGCCGGCTCCTATACCCACTATGTTCTTTTGCACGGCGGAGTGTTCGGCGTGTATGAATCCGTCGATCCGAGCCATTCGATTTCTACCTACCTGGGCCGTCCCATCCAGGCGGCGGTGACAACCACCAGCAAACCGAACGACACCATTGTGGTCCAACTGGACACTACGCAACTGAAGACCGTGAATCCCGGCGTGCGGGCGCTGGACGTGAACCTGATTGCCACCGACCGCGTGCCACTGGATCCCCAAGACCCCACGCCCAAAATCGTGGACGGTCTGGGCCGTGGCGGGAACGACTATGTGACGATACCTGTCACCTATACCTCAGCCTACGCCAATGGGGTCGATCCCGATCCCACACACCCCGAGCGCGCCGAACCCGACATCGTCCCCGATCCCAACTGCGACATCCTGGACTGGAAAATCACGGTGATGACCGGACAATGAGGATCCAGGATTCAGGATCTAGACCGGACCCCTGAATCCTATATCCTGAATCCTTGATCCCCCCCTCAGAGTCCCACATCCGGCGTGCCTATTTCGACGCGTTCACCGAACATGCCGCTTTCGAAGATGTCCTGCATCGGGAAGGCAGTCAGGCGGACCAGGATTCGGATGCCCCGGTCGTTCCGCCAGCCCCGGTCGTCGATCCCGATGATCGAGGTTTCCACGCATCCGAAGTTCCGCGTCAGCATCAGGCGCCGGTACTTCTGTCCGGAATCGCGCCCGGCCAGCACACGCACGGACCAGTCGTCGCCGATCGGTGTGTTCAGATGCCCCAGAAGACGCCCGAAGCGTCCCGTGGACGGTATGTAGCGGCTCTCCCCGTCGAAGGTGAACTTTCCATAACGTGCACGCAGTCCACTGTTTACGTACCGGATGTTGGACTTCTGTCCCGGATCCTTGCCGTTTACATTGACGGCGACATTCGTCGCGAAGCGCAGGCGTTCGCCGGACCGGTACGACGTGGTCAGCAGAACGTCCCGCCACGGAGCAACGTCGTTCTGGAAGTCGTAGCCCGAACCGGCGCGGAACTCCCAACCGCTCGCGGAACCAATGTGCGTGGTGGCGGCCAGGAGGTTGTACTTGAACGGTCGGTCGAAACGGAACGGACTGTATCCGCGCGGTTGCTGGTAGTTGTACGAAACGGCGAAGTCCGAGGATCGCGCGAACGGCTGGGTGAGTTTGAGGTTCGCGGATATGGTGAATTGCATCGCATCGGAAGCATACACTGCCTGCCGGAAACCGCCGCTGACATCGAGGGTGGTGGGGCGCTTGGCGCGGTTCAGGCTAAGCCTTCGCTGTGGCGCCTGCGCCGCGACGACGGTGCGGTCGCTGGTTTTGCCTTCCGCCTTGATGCGCCCGTGGGACGCTTCAAACGCTACCGGAGCGAACTTCTGTTTCGTGAACCCCAGTCGGAGGGCATCGGTTTTCAGTGTCAGTTCCGGCTGGCGCTGAACAGGCTTGAAAACGCCGGTCGCGTCGCCGTCCGATGTTCTGTACGTGTTGACGCTCAGTGTAGCATCGACCGCCGGAAGTCCCTGGCTGATATCGCCGCGCGCGCTTTCTATTCGCACGGAGGCCATCGGGGCGGATTGCCGCGCTGTGTCGTAGCCCACCGAAATCATACCCTTCCTGCTGTACCGGTAGGTCTGCCCCAGCGCGGCTGTGGTGTTGCGGTAGGAATAGGCGTTGGAACTGGATTCGTCGGTGCGGTACGAAAGCGTGGTATGCGATGCTTCCACCGTTCGGTCCATCGCAACGCTTACGTTGCTGGACGAAGATCCCGGCATGTACAGGTACGAGTTCTTTCGCAATTCGCCGCCGATGGTTGTATCAAATCCAAGGACCTTCTGTTTGTGCCGCAGGGAAGCGCTGATATTTCTTTCGCTGGATCCGGCGATTCCGTACAGTGAGGCTTCACCCGATGACCCGGAGAACCTGTAGTTGTGCGTGGCGCCCAGGCCGATGCCCTTCTTCTGGAGCAGGTCGAGGCGCGCGACGCCCGTCTGCCCCTTGCCCGCCGAGTAGTTCAGGGCGGTTTTGATGTAAAATCCTTCCTCATTGCTTTGACCGACGGTGGGAACGATAGCCGGCCTGTCATCGCCTCCGCGCCTGATCGGTAATGAAAGCGAACTCAACTCGGCCATGCGTTCGCCGAAAAGGAAGAACGACGCGCGTTTTGCCGTCAGACGCCGGTCTGGCACGAGTGTCAATTCGCGCGACAGGACCAGCCACTGCTCGCTTTCGGGAGCGCAGGTGGTGACGCGGGCGTTTTCCAGCGACAGCCGTTCCCGCCCTCCGCGCGCGCGTTCGGCGGTGATGCGGTACGGTTCCAGCATCCCCTCGGCCTGATACTCCGTGTAGACGCCGTTGGTGGTCCAGGTCCGTTCTTTCAGACTGAACATCACAAGGCCGTCAGGACCGGTGGTGACGAGACTGCGTCCGGTATTGAGCGATACGGCGCCTCTTGCCGTCACGAGTTCGCGCTGTTGGTCATACTCCGCCGTGTCCGCCTTCAGTGTATAGGTTCGGTACCGGAAGACGACGTTACCGGTTCCCTTCCAGGTCTTCGTCGCTTCGTCGTAGGTGGTGACGTCCGCGGAGTACGTGGCAAAACCCTGCGCGGGGGCTTGTTCGGCGGCGGAGGCGCTGAAACAGGCCGTTGATACCGTCAACAGAAGGAAGAGAATGGCGTGGAGGCGTATCATCATTCCTCCACGCGGATCAGCACGAGGCCGAGGATCAACAAAGCGATGTTGGGGATCCAGGCGGCGGCTAGAGGCGGAGCAAACCGCTCGCCGAGTTCCTTGCACAGCAGGTAACTCTGCATGTACACGAAGAACGCGCCCAGGCCGATGATCATGCCGGCGAAACTGCCGCTTCGGCCGAACCGCACGGCCAGCGGAAAACACACCAGCGCCAAAGCGACCCCGGCGAACGGAAGGGCGAACTTCAGGTAATAATCAACTTGCCACGATCGGACGTCGTTGGCGCGCCCGGTCTGTTCGGCGGCCGTGATGGCGCGCTTCAGGTCGCGCGCCGTCATCTCTTCGCTGGACTGCGCGACGGACCACAGTGTGCCCGCGGAACGGTCCACATCAAACTCGTACTTGGGGAATTGCAGTTCGTTGGTGGTGAAGCCGCGCTGGTCCAGTTCGCGCCTCACCCCCTGGTAGAGTGTCCATTTTGTGCCTTCAGCCCGCGCGCTGTTGGCCGTGATGAGCACCGGGAACGCGCCCGGCCTCATCTCGTAGACCATCACGCGGTACAGCACGAAAACGGCTTTGTCCGGATCGCCGGACTTGTCCGTGCGCCGCATGTCGCCGATATAAAACTTGTACGGACCCGCCGTGAAGAACACGTCCGCCCGTACTGCCACGGGGCGAACCTTGAACAGCAGGCGGTATTCCTCCTCGGCGGCGCGCTGATTCATGCGTGGCGTCACCGTTTCGCTGAGCAAAAACGAGAGCACGCCGACCAGTGCGGCGGCAAGGGCGAGCGGCACGGCGATTCGTCGCAGGGGAAGGCCGGCCAGGCGGAGCACGGTTATCTCGTTTTCCCGCGCCATGCGGTTGATGCCCAGCGACACGCCGAACAGCACGGAGATAGGGAGCGCATAGACCACGAACTGGGGGGTGCGGAAGGCCATCACGCGCAATGCCTGTTCCACTCCGGAACCGCCCAGGGCCGCGAATCGCAGGAGATTCATGACCACGGCCCCGCACTGGATCAGCAGAAATGCGAAAACCCCCGCCACGAATGGCCCGGACGCTTCCTTCACAATGCTCCAATCCGCGGTCTTCATACGAAAGGATTGTAGCAGGACCCGGACATCAGCGCGACGTGTGCCCGGGAAGCGAGGTTCTGCCTTCGCACGTCTATAATGCCTATGGATACGTATTCAAATTCGAAATTGGAGTCAGGATGCGACGGACCGTACTGATTGTTTTGTCTACCGTATTTCTTTTTGCCTGTTCGCTGTGGCTGGGCGGACTGGCCGCCAATATCAGCTTCACGAACCCGGATGTCTTTCGAACGCTGGACACGGTGCAGTTCGGAGTGATGGGCAAGGTTCTTGCCGGCGTTAAGTCATCGATACTTAGCGGCGCGGTGGTGGCGTGTCTTGTAGCGCTCGGCGAACTGGTGTACCGGATGAAATCGGAAACCAGAAGCCTGCTGTTTGCGCGTCTTGTGGTGCTGACCGTGGCGCTTTCGCTGACGGTTTTTGTGCTGAACCAGATGGTTCCGCGTATGGAAGTCATTCGGGTGACCCCGGATCCGACCGATGCAAAATGGACCCAGTTTTACGGGATGCACGCCAGCATGAGGCGGATATCGGTACTGGTTCTGGCCTGCGGAGTTGCCGCCATCGCTCTGACCGCCGCCGCCGACATTTCCCAACGCCGCAAGGAGAACGGCAGTCGATCCAGTCGGAGACACCATGAACGCCGAACTTCTGAATGAACTGACCGCCCTTCTGCCGAAGGACGGGATTCTCACCAATCCGGCGGAGCGCCTGGTGTACGACTGCGATGCGTACACCGTGGAGAAATCGCCGCCCGATATCGTCGTTCTCCCGACGACCACGGCGGAAGTCTCGGCGATCGTGAAGGCGTGCAATCGCCACGACACGCCGTTCCTGGCGCGCGGGGCGGGCACCGGCCTGAGCGGCGGCGCCATCGCCCTGGCGGATACCGTGGTTATCTGCCTCTCGCGCATGAACCGGATTCTCGGTGTGGACGCTCACAACCGCACGGCCCGGGTGCAGGCCGGAGTGGTGAACAACGCCGTTTCCCGCCAGGTGGCTTCGCTGAATCTGCATTTTGCCCCCGATCCGGGCAGTCAGACCTCCTCTACCATCGGCGGAAACATCGCCGAAAACGCCGGCGGACCCCATACGCTCAAATACGGCGTTACAACCCATAACACCCTTGCCGTTCAGTTCGTCACTTCGGACGGCGAGATTGTGGAGATCGGCTCGGATGTGGAGGGTCTGCCCGGGTACGATCTCGTATCGCTGATCTGCGGTTCTGAGGGAACGTTCGGTATCGTGACCGAGGCGACGGTCCGGTTGACGCCGCTCCCGCAATCGTGGAGGACCCTGCTGGCGGTTTTCAACACACTGGACGACGCCACGAACGCCGTCAGCGCCATCATCAACGAGGGTGTCATCCCGGCGGCGCTGGAGATGATCGACGCCACCGTGCTGGAATCGGTGGAGGCCGCCTACAACCTTGGTTTCCCGCTGGATGCGGCCGCCGTTCTGCTGGTGGAGATCGATGGGCTTGACGCCGGACTGGACGCCGCCGAGGCGAAGTGCCGGGCGGCTTGCCAGCGGCACCACGCGCGGAGCGTGGAATCCGCCCGCGACGAGGAAGAGCGCGATGCTTTGTGGACAGCGCGCCGAAAGGGCGTCGGCACGCTCGGCCGGATCGCGCGAAGCATGGTCACCCAGGACTGCGTGATTCCGCGCTCCCGCCTGCCGGAGGTTCTTCGCGAGATCGGCGCCATCGTCAGCCGATACGGGCTTCGCGTAGCCAACATTTTCCACGCGGGAGACGGAAACCTGCACCCGATCATTCTCTTCGATGAGCGCGTTCCGGACGAAGTCGAACGCATGACAGCGGCGAACCACGAGATCGTAACCCTTTGCCTCAAGATGGGCGGTTCGTTGACCGGCGAGCACGGAATCGGACTGGAGAAACAGGACTATATGGCGCTGATGTTCGGCGAGGATGACCTGGATATGATGATCCGGGTGCACAAGGCGCTGGATCCCGACGATCTGGTGAATCCCGGCAAGTTTTTCCCGGGCAGTAAGAAGGAATTCCGCGAAACGCCCGAGAGTATCACCCCGAGAAGAACGGCACTGGTCTGATGGGAATCACCGTTAATATCCTCGAACGTCTCAAGGCGCGCCTCGGCGGGGAACACGTCAGGCCGCACGTGCTCGGCCCGACAGCCGCGTATCCCGGCACCGAGAGCGAAGTGTCGGAAGCCGTGGCCATCGCCGCGACAGCGGGAGTTTCCGTTTGGCCCTGTGGAGCCGGAACGTACATCGACGCGCTGGAACCCGTTCCGTCGGACGCCCTTCTGCTGTTTTCGGAGCGCATGAACCGCGTGACGGAGTACCGGCCGGACGATATGGTTGTGTCCGTGGAAGCCGGCGCGACCTTCGGCGCTCTACAGGACGCCCTTGATAAGCGCGGGCAGTGGATACCCTTGGAATTGCCCGACGCGGACAAGGCGACGGTGGGCGGAATCGTCGCGGCGTCGCCGTCCGATCCTTGGTCGGCGGTGTACCACCGGTTCGGGTATCACGTGCTGGAGGTCCGCGCCGTGGACGCTCAAGGCCGGCGCGTGCGTGCAGGCGCCCGCGTCGTGAAGAATGTTGCCGGGTACGATATGCCGCGCCTCTACGCCGGAAGCCGCGGAACCCTGGTTTTCATCACGCAGGTCACGTTTGTCACGCGTCCGAAACCGCCCGTTATCGCGAGGCTTTCGCTGAACACCGATACCTGGGAATCGCTGATGGAGCGGTTGATGGGCCTGTCCGTTTCCGAAGCCTCTCCGGCGTGGACCTGCGTCGTGCGGGACGACATTCAGGACACGGGCGCGCGTCCGACCGCCGGCATTGTGCTGGCGGGACAACCGGAAACCGTGGAGTGGCAAACGTCGCGGGTAATGGACGCCGTTCGGGGAGCCGGATCGATGGTCAGCAGGATTCCCGAACTTCCGGTTCTGCCGGCCGTGGGTGACGTGGAGATTATCATCCGCGTGCGTCCCTCCGAGACCCTCGATACCTGGTGCCGTGTCGTCCATTCGGGTATCCGCGCGGCGGCGGCGGGCTATCCCATGGAAGGGCGCATCGAGTTGCGGACCACCGCGAATGCGGACACACCGAACTGGATAGCCGAGATGCGGGCGTGGATGTCGATGCGGGGCGGGGCTGTGATCGTGGAACGGATGCCGCGCGGATGGATCGGAGCGGTTCAGCCGTTCGGCGCGCCGCGTCCGGAACACGCACTGGCGCGAGCGATCAAAAAGTCCCTCGATCCGAACGGCTTATTCCCGAAATCCGCCCCGGGGTTGGACATGAAAACCGAGGCATCCTGAGCGGAGCGAGGAATGCCTAGGCTTTCCTCTCAGAACCCGGAGATTCTTCGCTGACGCTCAGAAGGACAGACCAGGACGCTCAACACATCCAGTCGTCGGGCACGCGCAACGCGCCCCTACACATCACTGGTCGCTACCCGCAGTTCCCCAATTACCTCACCGGCCACGGTTCGTACTTTGGGGTGAGCCAGGTCGTTCTCGGACAGCCAGCCCAGTTGCGCCATCAGCGCCATGGCGGCGGGGATTCCGGCCCGTGCGGCGCCGTCGTCCACTTTCAGGGCAAGCCCCTCGCCGGTCGCGATGTTGGCCACGCACCGCACGCCTTCCGCTCCGCCTTTCGCCAACAGGTGCGGGGCAATGCGCATAACGCGTGTGTCGAAACCGGTGGTGCCGGATACCATCTCCGGATGCGCCTGTTCGGCGGAACGCAAGCGGGCCGCCGCGTCGGCGTAGTCGCTCGGCAGGTTGCAACCGCTGGCGAACCTCGCGAACGCCATCGCGGCCTCCCTGAGACTCACGGCAGGCGCGGGAAGCCCGCAACCATCCACGCCGAAAACAACCTGTTCTTCGGGAATGTCACAGAAAACCGACATGGTCTTCGCGAACAAGCGGTTGACGGGATGGTTCGGCTCGAGGTATGTGTTCAGATCCGCGCCGAGGTGTTTCGCCAGCGCCAGCATACCCGCGTGCTTGCCACTGCAGTTGCTGTGGATCGGCGTCGGTTCAAGGCCCGCCTGGCGCAATACTTTCGCGGAGTCGGAATCCTCCGGGTAGTGCGCCCCGCATTTCAGCGCCGATTCCGGCACTCCCGCCTTGGCGAGGATGGAACGCGCGGCTTCCACGTGAAAAGGCTCGCCGTGGTGTGATCCCGCGATGACAGCGATCTCCGACTCGCTCAAATCCCATGCGTTCGCCGCGCCTCCCGCGATGACAGTCATGGACTGAAAGGGTTTGGCCGACGAACGAAGGTACACAGGTGAATGAACGTCGCCCTCACAGTGTCCGTTTCCTCCCGCATCGGAGACGGCGTAGCGCACTTGATGCACGCTTTCAACCAGAGCGCCGCGCGTGACTTCCACCCTCATGACGTTTCTCCATTCGTGTCGTTGGACGCAAGCCATTCGTCCAGGAACCTCGCGGAGCGAAGGGGCCTTTCGAGCCTCTCGGTCAGAAAAGCGCGCGTCAACCGGAGTATCTGCCGGCGCGCCAGCGGAGTGACGGGAATGCGCGCCAACTCGGCCAGTTGCGTTGTCTGCGAAGCCGAACCGATGCGCACGGCTTCATCGCAGGTGCGCATTAAGCCCTTGCCGTACGGGATGCAGGCCGGGCACATCACGCCGCCGAGAGCGGGCGAGAACCCCGGGTATGTGGCCGAGTGACGGTTGCACCGGACGCAGGGATCGAATGCCGGCGCGTAGCCCACGCAGTCCATCATCTGCAGTGTGTACAGCGCCGTCAGCCAGGCCAGGTCCGTGCCTGATGTGGTGATGTAAAGGGCGGCGAGAAGTAGATCGAACAGGTCGGCGTTGGGGTGGCGGTCGTCGGTGAACTGGTCGGTCAGTTCGGTAAGGTAACTCGCCGCATAGATCCGGTCGAGGCTCTTGCGCAGGGCCGGGAATGATTCGCGGGACTCCACCTGTGTCAGCACGTCGAGGTTCTGGCCGGAGGACAGCATCACGCGGCAGTAGCCGAACAGTTCGGTTCCGCCGGCGAGTTTGGAGACGGGCCGCCTCGCGCCCTTGGCGACGGCGCGCAGTTTGCCTTTTTCGCGGGTGAACAGCGAAACGATGCGGTCGGTTTCACCGAGCGGGGTGCGGCCCAGGACGATGGCGTTGGCGCGGTAGACACGTGGGGTGGTCATAGGGTGCGCCTGCCGGGGATCACGCGAACTCCGGGAGCTTCGAGGCCTCTTCCAAGATGGTTTCGGCGGCCGAGGTGCCGATACGCGTGGCGCCTGCTTCGAGCATGGCAAGCGCATCTTCCAGTGTGCGGATACCGCCCGCGGCCTTAACGCCCATCTCCGGGCCGACGGTTTTCCGGAGGAGGCGAACGTCCTCAAGCGTGGCGCCGCCGGTGCCGAAGCCGGTGCTGGTCTTCACGAAGTTTGCTCCCAGAGCCTGGCACAAATCCGCCGCGCGAACCTTTTCGTCGTCGGTGAGGTAACAACATTCGAGGATGACCTTGGTGACCACCGGCCGCTCAACTTCCATAGCGGTGACGCGCGCCGTTTCCAGCAAGTCGCTCAACTCGCGCTGAACCTCGCCCCAGTCGCCCGTTTTCAGGGCGCCGAGGTTCAGCACCATGTCAACCTCGGTGGCGCCGCCCGCGATGGCCGCGCGGACCTCGTGCATTTTACTGCCGCGCACGGAACAACCGGTCGGGAATCCGGCGACGGTACAAACCGCCACGCCCGAACCGGCCACCACCCGCGCCGCTGTTTTGACCCATATCGGGAATACGCACACGGCGGCCGGTTTGAGCAGAACGGCGCGTTCGCACAGCGAAACAATGTCGGTTTTCGCCGCGGAAGGTTTTAAAAGAGTCATGTCCAGCGTGGCGGCCAGTTCACGTTGTGTCATGTCTTTTCCTCCGACTTGAGGTTGTGTATGAAATCCGCGACGCGCCGGGGCATGTCCTCGCCGCCCGACGCGATGATGTTGACGATGGCGCTCCCGACCACCGCGCCCTCGGCGACGTCCCAAACGGCGCGAACGTGTTCCGGTGCGCTGATGCCGAAACCCACGCCAATGGGCGTCGATGTGTGCTCGCGAATGCGCGCGATCAACGGCGGCAGATCCGGCGGTCCCGACTGTTGGGCGCCGGTGACTCCCGCCCGGCTGACGCAATAGATGAATCCCGTGGACAGTTTGGCAACGGCTTCAATGCGGTCATCGGTGCTGGTCGGCGCCAGGAGAAAGATCGTGTCCAGTCCGTTCGCGTCTGCTGATGTTTTCCACTCGGCGGCTTCCTCGGGCGGCAGGTCGGTCACAATCAGGCCGTCGACACCGGCTTTCGCGCAATCTTTCGCAAAACGGTCGAATCCGGGGCGCGCGACCAGGTTGGTGCAGGTCATGAGCGCGATGGGAACTTCATATCCGTTGTTCCGCAGACGCCGGACAACGCCCAGAACACCGCTGGGGGTGGCGCCGTTTTCCAAGGCTCGCTGAGCGGAATGTTGGATAGTGGGTCCGTCCAGCAAGGGGTCGGAGAAAGGCATGCCCAGTTCCACAACGTCGGCGCCGGCGGAGGCAAGCACCGGAACGAGGGCTTCCGTAACCTCCAGCGTGGGGTCGCCGCCGGTGATGTAAGCCACCAGAACACCGCGGCTTTTTCGTTTTTCGAATGCTTGTGTTATTCGCGACATCACGGATTAGGTGCTGAAAGAATGGCCTGGACCTGCTCGACGTCCTTGTCTCCGCGACCGGAGACGTTGATGATCAACGAGGCGTCATTCGGGAGTTCGGCGGCAACGCGCAGTGCCTTCGGGATGGCGTGGGCGGTTTCCAGCGCGGGAATGATGCCCTCCTCGCGGGCCAGAATCTGAAAACCTTCCAGCGCCTCGTCGTCGTTTGCCACGTCGTATTCCGCCCGCCCGGTGTCCTTGAACCACGAGTGTTCCGGACCGACGCCCGGGTAATCCAGCCCCGCGGAAACGGAGTGCGTGCCCATAATCTGACCGGCGGCGTCCTGAAGGACATATGTCCGGGAGCCGTGAAGAACACCCGGATCGCCGGCTTTCAGCGTGGCCGAATGGCGGCTCGTTTCAACGCCTTCGCCGCCGGCTTCGACGCCGATCAGGCGGACTTCGGTATCGTCCTTGAACGGCCAGAAGATTCCCATGGCGTTGCTTCCGCCGCCGACACAGGCGACAATGGCGGCCGGCAGGGAACCGGTGCATTCGATGATCTGCTCGCGGGCTTCGCGTCCGATAACGCTTTGGAAATCCCGCACCATCGCCGGGAACGGGTGCGGCCCGACCACACTGCCGATGACATAGTGGGTGTTGTTAACGTTGGCTACCCAGTCTCGGAAGGCTTCGTTGATGGCGTCCTTCAAGGTTTTTGTGCCGGAATCGACGGGAACCACTTCGGTTCCCAGAAGGCGCATGCGGAACACGTTCAGCGCCTGACGCTCGGTGTCTTCCCGGCCCATGTACACCACGCACGGCAAGTTCAAAAGCGCGCAGGCGGTGGCGGTGGCCACGCCGTGCTGACCGGCGCCGGTTTCGGCAATGATCCGCGTTTTGCCCATCCTCCGCGCCAGCACAACTTGCGCCAGGGCGTTGTTCAGCTTGTGCGAACCCGTGTGGCAGAGGTCCTCGCGCTTCAGCCAGATGCGCGCGCCCCCGGCCTTCTCTGTCAGGCGGTACGCCGGAGTGAGCGGGGTGGGGCGGCCGACATAATCGCGAAGCAAGGCGGAAAGTTCGGCCCTGAAACCGGGATCGGTCTTCAGCGTGTTGTAGCGCTCCGTCAACTCGTCAAGGACCGGGACGAGGATCTCCGGCGCGAAACGTCCGCCGTAGGGTCCGAAGCGCCCTGTGTCGATCTGGTTGTCCTGTGTTGATTGCATGGGATATCGTGTCAGCTCAATGCGCTTGCGCCAGCCGCCTTCTTAAGCCTAAACGCCGCGGCGCGTCCGGTTCAACAGCGAGCCCCGGTCACAAAACGCCGAATCGCGTCATGATTTTTCACCCCGGGCGCAAGTTCCACGCCGCTTGATACGTCCACGCCCCACGGACGTGTATGACGAACCGCTTCGCCAACATTGTCTGGTGTAAGACCACCCGCGACAAGCACAGGTTTCCCGTATGTTTGCGCAACGGCGACCAGCGACCAGTCGAACGTCTTTCCCGTTCCGCCCTCGGCGTTCGGTACGAAGGCGTCCAGAAGGATGCGGTCGGTTTCCTGTATGCGCGATTCGATGTCCGCGCGTAGGGAGTCGGCGTCGCGGGCGCGAAATGCGTGAATCACGATGACGCCCGTCTGCCGAACCAAGTCACGCCATTCATCGACTTCAGCGGCGGTCCAGATGTCGCGCGGCAGGCGGTGAAACTGAACGGCCTGCAGGGGAACGCGTTGCACGGCGTCCCGAACAAATGAAAACGGTTCCTCCACGAAAACGCCGACGCGCTCAATGCGTGTTAATGCCTCTGACACCCTCGCCGCGGTTTCGATATCAACACGGCGCTTGCTGGGCGCGAAGACGAATCCGATGGCATCCGCGCCGGCCTCGCACGCGGCGGCGGCATCCTCGGAGCGCGTGATGCCGCAGATTTTCACATACACGCTCAACGGGTGATCCTTGAAACACCGGACAGTTCCCGAACGCGGGACGGAACGTCAGCGGATGTCATCAACGCTTCCCCGATCAGCACGGCGTCGGCGCCCCATCCGGCGACCTCCGCAACATCCTGCGCGTTGAAAAGCCCGCTTTCGGACACGATGACCGTATCGGGGCGTTCCGCGCGCACGGCAGATGCGAGTTCCCGTGTGGTTTCCAGTGAAACCTCGAAAGTCGCAAGGTTGCGGTTGTTGATGCCGATCACGGTTGCCGGCACGGCGAGCGCCTTTTTGAGGTCGGCTTCGTCGTGAATCTCCAGCAGATACCCAAGGCCCAGGCGTTCAGTTTCGGAAAGCAGTTCCGACAAGGCATCCGTGTCCAGCATCGCGGCGATCAGCAGAACGGCGTCCGCGCCCATGGCCCGGCTTTCGGCAATCTGCCAGGGATCGTACAGGAAGTCCTTGCGCAGAACCGGTACCGGAACCTGATCGTGAATCCGGCTCAGATCGTCGGGGTCGGCAAGGAAGAAGTTCCTTTCCGTTAGCACGCTGATGGCCGAGGCGCCGTAGTCGGCATAGGCGCGGGCCTGATTCACAGGATCGAAGTCGGCGTTCAGGAGGCCTTTGCTGGGGGAGGCGCGTTTGACCTCGGCGATCAGGGCCGTGCAACCTCCGCCGCGCAAGGCCGCTTCCCAGTCCCGGGCGGCCGGTTGGGCGAAGGCGCGTTCCGTCATCGCGGATAGCGGAACCGCGTTCCGTCCGGCGGTCACTTCAGCCCGTTTCTTCTCCAGGATGCGCTCGAGTATGTTCAAGGATGCCCTTCCGCGGCGCCATTTTGGCGTGTGATTCCCTGTTCAGTGTACCCCAACGGTGAGCGTTTCGGGAATCCCCGGATATCCAACGGCGGGACCTTGTCTGGGCTCGATGGAGTTCGCTACTCTCAGTTTGATAGTTCCAATATCCATCGGAAGGATGCACGGGAAGGCGGTGTAAGTCCGCCACTGCCCCGCAACTGTAACGGCCTCGAATCCGCCGACACACCCTCAGGGGAAGCCATTGCGCAAGCGAGAAGGCGTCGGAAAGGATGGCCGAAGTCAGGAGACCGATCCTTTCGATTCGAACGGCGCCCGCACCGGATGCGCCGTTCCCTGACAGGGTCCGCGGGGACCCCGGAAAGGATTCGCTGTATGTTCGCGCCGCTTCGCAGGTTTGGTTTGTCCTTACTGCTCATCGCCTGCCTCTCGCCGGGTCTGTTCGCGTCCGTCAACGGTTTCACGCCAACAGACGGTTGGGAGGCCGATGACCTGATGTTGCAAGCCGATGTATTCGCTGTTGCGGACGACGGACGCCTGGCGGTCGGCGCTCTCGGCGTCAACGGCGCGGCGATAACCGTGTATAGTCAGGCTGTTCCTGCAGGTCGTTCAGTGTTGGCTGAATACGAGTGCGCGGGTCTCCAGTATCTCAGCGGCCTGGCCTTCCGCGGAAAAGACCATCTGCTGATTGGAGAGAACGGCTCGCGCAAGACCCTGTTGGACCTGGACCTCGGCACCGGGAGCCTGTCCGCGATGGCGCCGGACAACGCCATCCGCAACATCTCGCAGGTACGTGTCCGCCCGACGGACAACAGCATCTTCGCACTGGTCGCCAACAATCCGGGAAGGGGTGCCGTGGTCAAAGTCGACCACTTTTCGCCCAATGGTTTCGGATCGGTGACTCCGTTTGTCACCAACATCGGAACGGGCTACCTGGGCGGACTGGGATTCGACGCGGAGGGCAGGGTGTACGTTGGCGATACCAACGATCCCTGGTTCATGGGCAACGCAGGAGTCGTGCGGGTATTCGACGCCGGCGGCGCGCCGGTCGATTCCATCAGCCTGGCGGCCGGGGGTGGTTCGGGACTGTACGACCTGGCGGCTTCCGCGACCGGTGAGTTGTTTGCCACGACCGGCGCGACCGTCACGCGCGTTGCGAACGGCGAGGTTTCGGAACTGGGCCGGTTCGGCGGGATATATCCCTTCCCCACGGAACTGGCGCTGGACGGAAACGGCGGCGTGATTGTTAACGGAGCCTTCACCGGTGTCGGCGGTCTGTTCCGCGTCCGGCCGACTTCGCCCACGGCGGTTCCGGAACCCGCGAGCGTCTTATTATTGGGAATCGGCGCTGTGTCGATACTGCGCCGCCGCGTATGGCATAATTGAAATGATGGCACGAAAAGTACGACAGGAAGCCCGCGCACGGGCATTCACGCTGATTGAACTGCTGGTGGTGATCGCCATCATCGCGATTCTGGCGGCGATTCTGTTCCCGTTCTTCGCCCGGGCGCAAGAACGCGGACATATGTCCACCTGCGCGTCGAACCTTCGGCAGTTGTGTACCGCAAACCGGATGTATGCCGCCGACTGGGAGGGCCACTTCGTACCCGCGGCTCCCGGTTTCCCCAAAGACAACAACCGCTGGTACGGCGTGCGGGTCAACGGCATCTTTGTGCCGAAGGAAGGCCCGCTCGTTCCCTACCTTGCCGACGGCGGATTGTTGCGCGACTGTCCGTCCTTCAATCCCCGGGTTGGCTTCGACAAAGGAACAGGCGGTTACGTATACAACGCGATCTACGTGGGCGGCCGCATCGGACGACTCGGTTACACCGTGGAGGGTTTCAACGGCTCGGCTTCGGAATCGGACATTCCCAAACCGGCGTTGATGCCGATGTTCGCCGACGGGGCGCTGGACGTCGGCAAGGGGCTCGCCGAAACCTATCTGATGACGCCTCCGCCGGCCCTGGCGCGTTCAATTCCCGGCGGTCAGGCGCTGGACCCCACCACCCATTTCCGCCACAACGGTCGGGCCAATGTCGGCTTTGTGGACGGCCACGTGGCCTCCCTGCCGATGCAACAGAGCGTGGACAGCAGTCCCGTCTATCCTTCCGCCAGCCCGCTCAGCCGGAACATCGGCTGGTTCGAGTGGCCGAAGTAGCTCTTCGCGCCCGGTCTGCCGCCTGAGTTGTGGGAACCCGACGTGTGGAAGGGGCGTGAGTGCATCTTCGAGGAGATCCGGCGGGACGACATCCGGAAGGTAACCCGGTTCGAGGCCAAGACCCCGCTTTGGATGCAAAGGCTGATGTCGCGGAATCGTGTATAATGGAGTTTGGAATCCAACGCATTGAAACGCGTGCCGACCCTGATTTGCCGGATTCCAGAAAAACCACAATCCAGGGAGTTGACCCGCGATGGCATTCCCCTTCCGCATTGTCCGTGTTCCGCACATTCTTTTCCTGTTCCTCGTGATCCTGTCCTCCGCGTTGGCGCAGGTCTCCTACAGCGACGGCGAGCCCACGCCTGCCCCGGACTCTTTTGTCCGCGTGCGGCGCCCCATCATCATCTGGCCCGTTTACTGCGACAACGGAATGAAGGTGGAACTCGTCGAGATGACGGTCAACGGCGCTCGCGTCAATGCTGAATACAACAACGCGAGGCGAGCCGTGGTCTACCGCCCGGTCGATCCGCTACAGCCGGATCCTTACCGCGTGCGGTGCCGGGTTCGACTGAACGGGAACCGTTTGGTGGACAAGGAATGGAACTTCACCGTCCACGACAACGCCACCGATCCGGCTCCGCAACCGGACGCCGTTCAGGTGGCGATGTGGCAGGAGGCGAATCGTCTGCGTCAATCGGCGGGCCTGCCACCCTTCCGCCTGAACGCCAATCTGTGCGCCGCCGCCCTGGCCCACACGAACTACATGAAGCTCAACAACGTGGTGGGCCATCTGGAGAAGCCGGGCCTGGCGGGATACACGGGCGAGGATGTGTTGCGCCGAGCGCTGGCGTTCGGGTTTGACGGAACGGAATGCTTCGAGGACGTTCATTCAGGCTCCGGAACACCGCAGGAAGCCGTTCGGGCTCTCTACAACGCGCCTTACCACCGGATGCTGTTCCTGCGGCCCGGCGAACTTGAGTTCGGCGCCGGGGCCACGGATCGCTTCTTTGCCGTATCCACCGGCGGGTCGAACGTTCAGGGTGTGGTGTTTTCTCCGGGCGACAACAGCCGCGACATCCCCGTATCGTGGGACGGCATCGAAACGCCGAATCCGCTGTTTGCGCATACAGGCGCGAAAGCGCCCACCGGTTACGTCATCACATTGTTCAGTTTTGGTCCGAATCCGGCTCCGATCCGCGTCACGGACGCCAAACTGCAGGAGGCTCAGCCGCGCGCCGTCACCGTCAATGCGCCCGCATTTGTGGTGGAGCAGTCGGTATTGCGGCCCGGCGATATCCGCCTGCCTGCGGAGTTCCTGCGCATTATCGTGGAGCATCCGGAAACGGTGTCGGAGTACCTCTGGTCGGTTACGTCTCCGGACTGGCAGGCGCGGGCAACGCGGCCCGATCTGCCGGATGCTTCCGCCGCGGCTCTGCTGGTTGAGGCGCTGAATCCGGTGATCACCGGCCAGGTCATCTATGCCGACGAGCGTTTCCGTGAGGTGCCGCTGGGCGATGAGACGAAAAAACTGCTGGTTGATTCCACCGGCGCCAAGTCCGGACGGCTTAACCGCCTGCTGTTGGAAGATGCCTTCCCGGACTATCTGCGTCAGCCCAAAAACGCGCTTCCCGATACCGGCCAACCCCTGCCAACAGTGCTGAGCGCAGGCCAGTTAATCGATCCGGAAGGCCTTCTTACTGCCCTGCGAGCCGGAGAGACACCCGCCGCGCGGCACATCTGGTCGCAGTTTTCGCGAAACACACGCATGGCGCTGGCGCGGTTGGCCGGAACGAACAACCCGGTGGCGCCGCCCCTGACGGAGGCGTTGAACACGCTGATTGTCGGACCGAATCTGTACGACGCGACGGCATACGCCGATGTGCCTCTGAGACAAGTCACACAGGATTTGCTGTCCGCCCAACCACCGATAAACGTTGCCGCATTGAACCGGCTTCTTCTGGAAGACGCATTCCCAGGCCGCCTGAGCGCCGGACCGCCGGAAGAGGAAAAGCCGGGCGCCGAGGTCCCGTGCTGGCTCAACCATGCCAACAATGATTCGGAATTGAAGCCCAAAACCGACAACGGCTTCTGGGTACCCGGCGCTTTCCTGATACCGAAAGCTCCGCTGAAACCCGACACAACGTATTTCGTAACCGTATCAGCGCACCTGCAGAACGGTTCGGACAGCGGCACGGACATTTCGCGCAGATGGAAGTTCCGAACAGGCCGGGAATCCGCGCCCGTTGTGGTCAAAACCGATGCTCCCAAACCCGTGGTAGTCGTCGAGCCGCCGTCATTCTCCTTCAGCCGGAAGGTTCATGTTCTCCCAAAACGTGAATGGTACCTCAATGTGGAAAATCCGCCTGAAAATCCTGCGTGGCCGATGCGCGTGTTGGTTACCGGCGAAGCCGACGCCGTTTTCGTGGACCAGAAGATTACCGCGCAACCGGGGCAGAAGACCGGGATGAAGATGGAGTTCAACAGCCAAACACAACCGAGGCTGGAGGTTTTCTCGCTGAAACCCGGTGACGACCCGAATACACCCATTTACCAGTTTTAGAACGGGATTACAGCGCAAGCGTTGACGTAGCAATACGGCGGACGTATATCCGACCGGGCGGATTCGGACGGTAGCGATGACTTTCATCAATGCGCCATTCGAGATAATCCTCTTCATCAACGCCTTGGCGTTGCTGGTTCTGGCCGTCTATACGTGGCAACGACGGCGCGCGCCGGGCGGTTTCTGGGCAACGCTTATGATGCTTGCCGCCGCCGAGTGGTCTCTCACCGCCGGGCTCGGAGTGGCGGCGCCCACCTATTCCTCCACGGTCTTCTGGGCCGAATTCCGTTATGTCGGCGCCTCCACATTGCCGGTGGCGTGGCTGTTGTTCACAGCCGCTTACACACGCCGCCAGGAATGGGCCACCCCGCGCCGGATCGTGCTTCTGAGCCTTGTTCCGATGGCGACGATCGTCATTGCGCTGAGCAGTGAGTATCACCACCTCCTGTGGAGTCGCATCACTCCTGTTCTAAATCACCCGGGCTCGTTGCTGGTATTTGAAAACGGTCCGGTTGGCACCTACCTGGCCCTGTGGGCATACTGCCTCATCGTCACAGGAATGTGGTGGCTGATCCAGACAGCCGATGAAAGCCGCGGCCTGTTCCGTCGCCAGGCCCTTCTGCTTGCACTCTCTCCGATTCCTCCGTTGACGGCCAGTATCATCAATGTACTGGCGCTGAATCCGTGGCCGGGTCTGGACATTACCCCGATGATGTTCACTGTCACCGGAGTGATGTTTGCGTTCGGGTTGTTCCGCTATCAGGTTCTGGATCTCGTTCCGATAGCGCGGGAAGCGGTCATCGAGAGCATGGAAGACGGTATCGTCGTTCTGGATCAGCACCGTCGGGTTGCCGACATCAATCCCTCCGCGCTGGCGATCATTGGCGCGACTCCGGACATCATCGGACAGCCTGTCGACGAGCTGTTCCGCGAGCATCAGGATGTTGCCGGGCAGTTCCGAGACATCCGCTCCATACAGACGGAGATTCCCTTCCGGTCAGGAGACGAAGAGCGCTGGCTCGATCTGCGGATATCACCTCTCACGGATTCGCAGGGCCGGTATACCGGGCGGTTGCTGATCGGACGCGACATCTCCAGGCGGAAGAGGATTGAGGCGGCTCTTCTGGCCGCCAAGGCCGAAACGGATGCCTTGAATGAGGAACTGCGAAAGGCAGTTGAAACAGCCCGTGAACTGGCTTTGCAAGCCAAGGAGGCGGATAGTGCGAAAAGCGAGTTCCTCGCCCGAATGAGCCACGAAATCCGTACCCCGATGAACGGGGTTATCGGCATGACCGGACTGCTCCTCGATACCGATCTGACACCCGAACAGCGTGAATACGCCGAAGTCATCCGCACCAGCAGTTACACGCTGTTGAGAATCATCAACGATATCCTCGATTTCTCGAAGGTTGAGGCCGGGAAGATGGAGATGGAGATCGAGGAGTTCAATGTGCGCTCCATAGTGGAAGAATCCATGGACCTGCTGGCTCTGGAAGCCGAATCGAAGCGATTGGAGTTCACCTATCGTATGGCTCCGGATGTCCCGACCTTCATCTTCGGCGATCCCGGTCGCCTCCGCCAGGTTCTGGTCAATCTCATCAGCAATGCCGTGAAGTTCACCATCAACGGTGAGGTTGTTGTGCGGCTGAAAAAGGAATCGGGATCCGGCGGAGATGAGTGGCTTCATTTCGAGGTTTCCGATACCGGAGTGGGAATTGATCCGGAAGACATGGGCATGCTTTTCGTTCCTTTCGCGCAAGCCGACGCATCAACCACGCGCAAATTCGGGGGAACGGGTCTGGGCCTGCCCATATCGAAACGCCTGGTGGAATTGATGGGCGGAACGATTGACGTGCGGAGTGAGAAGGGACGGGGATCAATATTCATCTTTACGTTGCCGCTGAAGATCGCCGACAGGCGTCGCTCCGGGGAGGACGACAGATACCGCAGTATTCTTACAGGCAGGTCTGTTCTGCTGGTCGACGACAACCGGACCGGGCGGACCGTACTGCGTGATTTCCTGCAACAATACGGATGCGCCGTCAAGGAGGCGGCGTCCGGCGCCGATGCCCTTCGCATCCTGCGCGAGGAGACCCCTCCGGATATCGCCGTCATCGATCTGGAGATGCCCGGTATGGGCGGAGGCGAATTGATGGACCACATCCACGCTCAAAGCGGCTTGGATTCACTGCCAATCGTCTTGATGGGGTCGCTGGAGGCGCGGACAGACACGGATCGCTTGAGGGCTTCCGGCGCGACGGCTGTGGTCACGAAACCGCTGAAAGCATTACCCGTTTTGCAGGCGCTGGCTTCGTGCCTGCAGGATGCCCCGGAGATTACGGAACACGAGCAAAAAAGGACTCGTTTGGAGATTCCACATCATAGTCGCGCGCGGATTCTGCTGGTGGAGGACAACCTGGTCAATCAGCGCGTGGCCCAGCGGATGCTGGAGAAACTGGGCTACCGGGTGGACATCGCGGCAAACGGGGAGGAAGCCCTGATTGCCCTGGAAACACTGCCCTACGACCTGGTTCTGATGGACTGCCAGATGCCGGAAATGGACGGCTATTCAGCCACGCGGGCTATACGCAATCCGGAGTCGGCTGTCCGAGATCACGGCGTGCCGGTGGTGGCGATGACGGCGAACGCGATGGAGGGAGACCGCGACCGTTGCCTGGCGGCGGGCATGGATGATTACATCGCCAAGCCCGTTACCGCAAGTTCACTCGAAGATGCGATCTCACGGTGTCTTGGCTTGCCCGAGTCGATGTGAATCCGGTTGATCAACCGATTTCGATCAAGGCTTTGACGACGCCATCGCGGTAATCGGCTACCAGTTCGAAAGCCTCGGCAATGCGATCCAGCGGGAACCGGTGCGTCACCAGTCGGTCAATGCTGATGGCGCCGCTGGCCATCAGGTCCAGCGTGGCTTGAACGCAACCTTCCTGCCTCCGGACGTTGACGATGGTGATTTCCTTTCGGCGAAGCAGGTCGATGGAAAACGACACGCGGTCCACTTCCGGAATGCCCACGACAACCAGTGTTCCGCCGGGATTCAGGAGGTCGATTCCCTGGTCCAGAGCGCTCTGTTGTCCACAACACTCGAAGACGGTATTCAGTTGTGCCGAGGTGTTCAGATCCGCGGGATCGCAAGACGATTCCGCGCCCATCGATACAGCCAGCGCCCGTCGTTCCGGAATCGGTTCGGTAACGACGGCGGCCCGGCATCCGACTGCCCGTGCCGACGCCAGAACGCACAATCCGACTGGTCCCGCGCCGAGGATCCCGATGCAGGCATCGTCCGGCAGGTTCGCGCGCCGCACGGCGTACACCCCGATGGCGAGCGGCTCCGACAAAGCGCCTTGCGTGAGTGTCAACGTATCAGGCAGGATAAAGCACGAGGTTTCGGGCATCACGATGCGCTCGGCAAGGCAACCCGGGGCTTGCCCGGGACACCCGAGAAAACGCAATTTGCGGCACGTGTGCGAGCGTCCGGCGAGGCACTGATCGCACTCAAAGCACGGCATCGCGGGATCAATCGCCACCCGGTCGCCGGGTCGCACACGTGTTACCCCGGAGCCGACCTCGAGCACCGTTCCGGCCGCTTCGTGACCTACAGGGAACGGGTACTCCACCACCTGGCTCCCGATCCGGCCGGTTTTGTAGTAGTGCACATCCGAACCGCAGATCCCGACGGTCGACACCTGGAGAAGAACATCATTCGGATTCTCAATCCGCGGATCCGGTGTCTCGCGGAGTTTTATCTGCCGAATACCCGTCAGCATGGCGCTTGTCATCAGTGAAAATCCTTCCGTTGTGTCCGGTTTGCCCAGACCGCACTCGCTTCCGTCAATATTGTATTGAGAATCATCGACCGCCGAATACGTACATGCCTGAACCGACGCCTTTGCTGAAGATGACCGGAATACAGAAGCGATTCCCCGGAGTCGTGGCGTTGAACAACGTCGATTTCCGCGTAAATGCCGGCGAGATTCACGCGCTGATGGGGCAGAACGGCGCGGGCAAGTCCACACTCATCAAGGTATTGACCGGCGTTCACACGCGAGACGCGGGCGAGATTCTGGTCGATGGAAAGCCCTTTTCGGCACGCTCGCCAGGCCACGCACAGGAACTGGGCGTTTCCACGGTTTATCAGGAAGTCAACCTGATCCCCAGCCTGTCGGTTGCGGAGAACCTTTTCCTGGGCCGCCAGCCCTTGCGCCTCGGGCAACTCGACTGGGGCACGCTGACAAAACGCGCGGAAACGGCGGTACAGCGTCTGGACCTCAATATTGACGTCTCGCGCCGGTTGTCCACATATCCCATTGCGATCCAGCAGATGGTGGCCATCGCCCGCGCCCTGGATGTGTCCGCCCGACTGCTCATTCTGGATGAACCGACCTCCAGCCTCGACGCGGCGGAAGTCTCCCGTCTGTTCACACTGATGCGGCGTTTGAAGGCCGACGGTATCGGGATCATCTTCATCACCCACTTCCTCGGCCAGGTGTACGAGATATCGGACCGCATCACCGTTCTGCGCAACGGCGGATTGGTCGGCGAGTGGCCGACGGCTGACCTGCCGCCGATGCGCCTGGTTGAGCAGATGCTGGGCCTGGACGCCTCCCAACTACCGGAGCACAAGCAGAAAACGCAAAGGCTGATAGAGGAACGTCGCAAACCGTTCTTCCGCGCGGCCGGATTGGGCCGTAAAGGCGCCGTGGAACCGTTCGACCTGGAAGTGCGCGAAGGCGAGGTGCTGGGACTTGCCGGACTGCTGGGATCAGGGCGGACGGAAGTGGCGCGCCTGCTGTTCGGCGCGGACCGGGCCGATTCCGGAACCTGCGAGGTCGATGGTCGGAGTTTGCGATTGGCTTCTCCGCGGGACGCCATCCGCGCTCGGTTCGCGTTCTGTCCGGAAGACCGGAAAACCGAGGGCCTCATTCCGCAGTTGTCGGTTCGCGAGAACATTGTGCTGGCCTTGCAGGCGGCTCGCGGCTGGTACCGGCGGTTGTCGCGCAAGCACCAGAACGAACTGGCAGATCGCTTTATCCACTCCATGCAGATCGCCACGCCCGACGCCGAACAGGCGGTGAACAATCTATCCGGCGGCAACCAGCAGAAAGTGATTGTGGCGCGGTGGCTGGCTTCCGACCCCCGGTTGTTGATTCTGGACGAACCGACGCGCGGTATCGATGTCGGCTCGAAAGCGGAGATCCAGAGACTGGCGATGGAACTGGCTGAAGCCGGGAAGGCAGTCCTCTTGATCTCGTCGGAACTCGAGGAGATTTCACGTTGCAGTACCCGCGTGGCCGTGTTGCGCGACAGGAAGATGATCGCGGAACTGGACGGCGGTGAAGTGTCGGAACAGGAGATCATGCAGACAATCGCCTCGGGGCATGGGAGCGGTGATGAGCCGACAGCCTGAAACAAAGCAGAAACAACGCGGTGGGATCCCGCTGTTTTGGCCGTTGGCGGCGCTGGCCCTGCTGTTGCTGTACAACGCGGTGTTTACCCAGGATTTCCTGACGCTCACCATCAGAAACGGCCAGTTGTACGGCTCGCTGGTGGACATCCTGAACCGGGGCGCGCCGATCATGCTGGTCGCCATCGGTATGACGCTGGTGATCTCCACGCGCGGCGTGGACCTGTCGGTCGGCGCCGTCATCGCCATCTCGGGCGCCATTGCGGCCTGGCTGATCGTGGCGCACGACACGCCGCCCGCGCTGGTCATTCTGCTCACGCTTCTTGGCGCCGCCTTGTGTGGTATATGGAACGGCGCTCTGGTCGCGTTTCTGGATATCCAGCCGATTGTGGCGACGCTGATCCTTATGGTGGCGGGACGCGGCATCGCGCAGTTGATCACACAGGGGCAGATTCTGACGTTTCGCGACCCGGTGATCAACTTCATCGCCGGAGGGAGCCTGTTCTACCTGCCGTTCTCGGTTACTATCGTCGTTGTAACGCTGGCATTAACGGCCGTGCTGATGCGCTGGACGGCACTGGGATTGTTCATTGAGTCAGTCGGCGCCAACGAGCCTGCCGCGCGCCTGGCCGGCGTGAATACAACCTTCGTCAAGGTGTTCGTGTACACATTCTGCGGGATATGCGCCGGGATCGCCGGCTTGATCGCCGTGTCGAATATCAGCGGAGCGGACAGCAACAACGCCGGTTTGAACGCCGAACTCGACGGGATTCTCGCGACCGTCATCGGCGGAACCTCTCTGAACGGCGGTCGGTTTTTCCTTGTCGGCAGTATTGTGGGCGCGCTGATCATACAAACCCTCACGACCACCATCCTGTCCAGCGATGTGCCGCCTCATTACACACTGGTCGTCAAGTCGGTGGTGGTTCTGGCCGTGTGCCTTCTTCAGTCCGACGCAATGCAGGCGTCGATCAGACGGCTGGCGACAAAGGGAGGCGCGGCATGATACGGCGCCTTCTTTTGCGGTCACCGGTTGTGGCGACGCTGGGCGTGTTCGTCCTGTTGTACGCTGTTTCGGCGATCCGATATCCGGCGTTCACCCGTCCCAATGTGTTCCTGAACCTCTTCAGCGACCACGCGGCTCTCGGTATCGCGGCGGTTGGTATCACACTGGTCATCATCTCGGGAGGGATCGACCTCTCGGTCGGCGCGATGATCGGATTCACCAGTGTCGTGCTGGCGGTGCTGATCGAACAGAACCACCTTCATCCCATGCTGGCTGTCCTGGTCGTGTTGCTTATCGGGACGGCTTTGGGCACCGGAATGGGGTGGATTATCCGGACGTTCGCGTTGCCGCCGTTTCTGGTCACTCTGGCGGGTATGTTCTTCGCGCGGGGCATGGGCCTGGTGGTCAGCCTCAAGTCGCTGTCCATCACAGATGAACGGTTTACGGCTTTCGGCGCATGGGAAGCGTCGATCGGTTCACTGCGGATTCCGTCGGTGTCGCTTGTCTTTCTCGCGGTGGTTGCGCTTGGCGCGTGGCTGGGCCGGTACACGCGGTTCGGGCGAAACGTGTACGCGATCGGCGGATCGGAGGACTCCGCGGTCCTGATGGGCCTGCCGGTCGGCGCGACGAAGATACGGGTTTACGCCTTCAGCGCTTTCTGCAGTGCCCTCGCCGGTGTGATCTTCGCGCTGAAGGGCAGTAGCGGCTACGCGCACGCCGGCGCGGGGCTGGAAATGGACGCCATCGCCGCGACCGTCGTCGGCGGAACGTTGCTGTCGGGCGGTGTCGGCGCCGTGCCGGGCACACTCATCGGCGTGCTGATATTCGGTGTGATCCAGACGCTCGTGCTCTTCGAGAACCTCAACTCGTGGTGGGGACGCATCGCTATCGGCCTGCTGTTGCTGATGTTCGTGCTGGTGCAAAGGATCGTCACGCGCAGAGCGGCGTGAAGCCCGACCGGTCGGGCTTCACGCTTCGCGGATTTCGAACACCTTTGAAGTCAGCCTTAACGTGTAATCCCGCACGTCGACGGGCCATACCGTTATCAGTTCCTCGAATCGTTCGCGGTTGTCGTTGTAGAACGCACGCAGGGCTTCCTCGTAGTTCGGAAGGTTGCCGGCGAGGGCCGACATAAACCGGTAGGCCGCTTCCTGCGCCAACCTCAACCTGTCTTTCTCCTCGTTGGCTTTCCGGGCCTGTTCCACCAGTTTTCTCAAGGCGACAGACGCGCCGCCTGGTTGGCTGTACAGCCAGTCCCAGTGCCGGGGAAGCAGGGTGACTTCGTGGGCCACCACACCCAGTTTCGGTCTTCCGGGACCGCGCGGACCGTCCGTTTCGGATTCACCGGACCCGCCTGACAACGTGCCTTCGGCGGGCATCAGCCTGGCGCGGACGTCCTCGACCGTACCCCGGTAGTCAACCTCGACGAACTCACCGGTCTCATCGTCGAAGATCAGGACAGGGGCGGAAGGGCCTTCGTCCATCGCTGTCTTTGCCTGGGCGGCAACGTCGGCGAGCGTGCCGGAGGCAATGCGACGGTATCCTTCAAACGCGGTGCATTGGGTGTGTTGTGTGGTATCCATTGATCTCCTCCCGATTGGTAATGACACTGTATTATATCCTGATAATATACGTGAAGTCAAATAATGCCGGGATATATTGTCGTTACACCAGCGTGTTGGATGTGATGCCGGGGAAGATCCATATGATGGAAAGGAAGGCGAGCTCCAACGTGCGACGCATTACTGATGGAATTGATGCAAGGTCGAAGGACAGTGCCGCCAAGAATGTGGTCTCCATTCGAAACAGGCGCTACTGAGGCGGCAGGCCGGCCGGCACGGTACATCATCGCATCAGAGACACACGAAAGGTAACGGCAAGCATTGACAGCAGAAACGGAATTCGGACGGGTTCGGGGAATCGAACACCGGGGGATCAAGGTGTTCAAGGGCATTCCGTATGCCGCGAGCACGGAAGGAACCAACCGGTTCATGCCGCCGGTCGATCCCGAGCCCTGGGCCGGTGTGCGCGATGCCCTTGAGTACGGTTTCAGCTGTCCGCAAACCGATCCCTGTCCCGTTGCCGTTGCCGACGACGAGGGACCCTCCATCTACAAAGCGCTCGCCATACCGGGCGAGATTTCGCCCGCGGAGGGCGAAGACTGCCTTGTTTTGAATGTATGGACCCCGGGCCTCGAGGACGGTGTGAAACGTCCGGTACTGGTTTGGTTGCACGGCGGCGGGTTCAACGGGGGCTCGGGTTCGAGTCGCGCGGTGGACGGCACCAACCTGGCGATTCGGGGTGATGTGGTTATCATCACCATCAACCACCGACTGAACGTGTTCGGTTTCGCCAACCTGAGCGAGTTCAGCGAGGATTTCGCCGCGTCCGGGATAAACGGGATGCTGGACATCGTTCACGCCCTGAAATGGGTTCGGAGGAACATCACCCGGTTTGGCGGAGATCCGGCGAACGTGACCATCATCGGCCAGTCCGGCGGCGGTCGGAAGGTGGAAACACTGCTGGCGATGCCGTCCGCGAAAGGGCTGTTCCACCGGGCCGTTGCGCAGAGTGGAGTAGCGGTTCGGCTGGTGGAGCGTGAGACCGCTGTCCGCAACGCGGAGCGCCTGCTCGCCATACTGGGCATTCCCACAGCCGACGTTCACCGAATGCAGGATGTCCCGGCGGAGCGCCTGGCGGGAGCGTTCTGGGAAGCGCTACGGGGATTGGGGAATATCGACGCCCACACCGTGGGATTTGTGCCGACCGTGGACGCCCCTTACCTCCCTCGGCATCCTTTTCACCCGTCGGCCTCGACGGTGTCGGCTGACGTTCCATTGCTCATCGGTCACACGAGTACCGAGGTTACCGGCCTCGTGACCGAGGCGGCGCTATGGCGGCTTGACGAGGACGGCCTGCAAGCGCGCATCGGAGGAATGCTCGGCGACCGTTCCCGCGAGATGATCGATTTGTACAGACGGCTCCATCCCGCCGCGACGCCATCGGACCTCTACTTCGAGATAGCGAGCGACTACCGATACGGTGCGAAAACGATGAAAATCGCGGAACGCCGCGCGGCGCTCGGCCGGGGACCGGTGTATCTGTACTACTTCAAGTGGGAAACCCCGGTGCAGGATGGTCTGCTCAGGTCGCCGCACAATATGGAGATTCCCTTTGCGTTTGACAACGTGGAGTTATCGGCCAATCTTACCGGTGGGGGTTCCGGGGCGCAGGATCTGGCCGATAGAATCAGCGACACGTGGCTGGCGTTTGCGCGGACGGGGAATCCCAACAATCCGAAGATTCCGCATTGGCCGGCCTTCGATGCGAACGACCGGCCCACGATGGTCATCAATGATGTGTGTGAAGTGGTGAACGACCCCCTGCGCGAACAACGCAGAGCCATGTTCCGCGCCCTGGACTTCGAATGAAGTTATTCAGCCCTGTGGAGAACGTTAAATGGTCAGCCTTTTGAGTAATGGTCACTGCCTCGTCGCCCTGCTCATCGCGGGCGGTTTTGCCTCACTGTTGTCCGATTCCGCGCCGGCGGCTCCCAAAAACGCCGATATGGCATACGATGCACTGATTAAAAAGTACTGGGATCCTGATATGAAGTTCTTCCGCAAGGAGGAAAGGGGACGTCGGAAGGCCGATTTCTGGTTGTCGGCCCAGCTTTGGGATACCGTGATGGATCAGTACGACCGCACGAAGAGCAAGGAGGTCAAGCGGCTCATCGGCGAGGTGTACGACGGATTCATCAAGGAGCATCCGGACTGGACGACCAACAAGTACAACGACGACATCATGTGGTGGTCCATCGCCTGCACGCGGGCGTACAAGATCACGGGCGAGAAACGCTATCTCGACAAGGCGAAAGCCAGTTTTGACTTTGTTTACGACAACTTCCACGATTCGGCGATGGGCGGCGGAATCTACTGGATCAACGAGCGCACCTGCAAGAACAGCTGTATCAACAGCCCGGCGGTCATCGCCGCGGTCCGACTGTCCATTCTCCTCAAGGATCCCGCCTATCTTGCCAAGGCGAAAAGCCTTTACGCCTGGCAGAAGGAAACCCTGACCGACGGCACCGGCAAGGTCTTCGACAATATCGAAATCGAAAAGGAGACCGGAAGCCCCAGAATCGCCCGGTTCTCGCTGACATACAACCAGGGGACGTTCATCGGAGCCGCCGTATTGCTTTATCAGCAAACGAAGGAAAAGGCATACCTGGAAGATGCGGTGAAGACGGCTCAGTGGACCCATGACCACCTGTGCCGGACCGAAAAGCGCATCCTTCAGCCCGAGGGCCAGGGTGACGGCGGCGCTTTCAAGGGAATATTCATCCGCTACATCAAGTTGTTGATTGACGACTGCGGCAGGAGAGAGTTTCTGCCGTGGATGATGACCAACGCGGAAACAGCCTGGAGCAACCGCCGCGAAGCCGACAACATCATGGGATTCGACTGGTCCGCCCCGACCGGGCCGGGCATTGAAAGCCAGACAGCGGGAAGCGCCGTTACGGCGGTGCTTGTTTTCGGGGACGATCGCGGGAAGACAAAAAAGACCAAAAGGTGATTGATATGTGGAACGCAGGGGGATGTCCGATTTCGATGCTCTTGTGCGGAGGCCTTGCCGCGATGGCCGTGATGGCAACCGGCGCGCGGGCTCAGAACGCGCCCATACCGCCCGAGATAGAGGACCCGGAATGCCTGGGCATCAACAAACAACCTGCGCACGCCACGCTGATGCCGTATGCCAACTTGAAGGAAGCGTTGAAGGCGGACCGGTACCGTTCCTCCTGGCGGTTGAGCCTGAACGGTTCGTGGAGGTTCCACTGGGTCAAGACCCCGCAAGAACGTCCCGTCGATTTCTACAAGCCGGAATATGACGTGAGCGCCTGGAAAACGATTCCGGTGCCCTCCAACTGGGAGATTGAGGGCTACGGCACCCCGCATTACCGCAACCTCGGGTACATCATCGAACGCGACTTTCCGCGCGTGATGAGCGAGCCGCCGCGCGACTTCACGGCATACACCGAGCGCAATCCCGTCGGCAGTTACCGGCGCGAGTTCCGTGTGCCCGCGAACTGGGCAGGTCGGCGCATCTTCATCAATTTCGACGGCGTGGACTCCGCGTTCTTTCTGTGGATCAACGGGAAGAGGGTCGGATACAGCGTGAACAGCCGGAACGCGGCGGAGTTCGACATCACCGACTACGTAAAACCGGGAAACAACATGGTGGCCGTGGAGGTTTACCGCTTCAGCTCGGGCACGTGGCTGGAAGACCAGGACATGTGGCGCCTCAGCGGCATATTCCGCAACGTGTGCCTCTGGTCGGCGCCGGGTGTGCATGTCCGCGACTTCTTCATCAGAACGGATCTGGATGCCGACTACCGTGACGCAACGCTGAATGTGAAAGCCTGGGTTCGCAACGACACATCAAAAACATCGCGGCCGCGCTTGTTTACCGTGACACTGTACGATCCGAACGGCCAGGCGATTCCCGGCGCAAGAGTCACCGCGATTGCTCCCGCTCTCAAGGCCGGCGAAGAGGCGGATATCGAGGTCACCATACCCGTTTCCGTGCCCGAAAAGTGGATGGCGGAAACACCTGTCCTCTACACCACCGTTCTTCAACTCGGCGGCGATACATCGCCCGGCGAGATTCTGAGCGCGCGAACCGGCTTCCGGAAGATAGAGATCAAGGGTCGGCTGTTTCTCGTGAACGGCGTACCGGTGAAGTTGCTGGGCGCGAACCGGCATGAAAACTGGCCGGATTCAGGGCATTATGTCTCCGAGGCGCGGATGATTCGGGATATCCAGTTGCTGAAGCAGGCCAACTGCAACCACGTCCGCACCTCGCACTATTCAGACGACCCTCGCTGGTACGAGTTGTGCGACGAGTACGGGCTTTATCTCACCGCCGAAGCAAACGTGGAGTGCCACGGATATTACGGGGTGCTGGACCGCGAGCCGCGCGAGGAGAAGGCGATTGTCGACCGCAACGTGGCCAACGTTCAGAATTTTAAGAACCACGCCTCGATCGTGATGTGGTCACTGGGCAACGAGTGCGGCGGCGGCAGTAACTTCCGTTCAGCGGTCAAGGCAATCAAAGCCATTGACCCGGACCGGCCAACCCACTACGAGCCGTTTGGTATCGGTCGTGACAATCCGGCGGATGTAGACAGCCGGATGTACACGACTCCGGCCGGGATGGCGGAGATGGGCGCCGACACAAGCCTGAGGAAGCCGTTTTACTACTGCGAGTACGCCCACGCGATGAACAACTCGATGGGCTCCCTGGCCGAATTTGTGGCCGAGATACGCCGCTACCCGGCCCTGATGGGCGCCGCTATCTGGGAATGGCAGGACCAGGGCATTTGGAACCGCCGCGTCCCCGGACGCGAAATCGTGGCTTACGGCGGCGGGTTCGGCGAGGTGCCGAACGATCATTACTTCATCCACAAAGGCGTCGTGTTTTCCGACCGCTCGCCGAAGCCGCATTATCCGGAAGTCAAGCACGCGTACCAGTTGATAGGCATCGAGGCATTGGACGCGGCGATAGGGCGCTTACGCATCGAGAACCGGTACCAGTTCATCAGCCTCGCCGGCTTCGAGATGGCGTGGAGCCTGACTGAAGACGGAAAGGTCATTCAGCAGGGCGTTCTGCCGCCGCTGAACCTGGAGCCGCGCAGGTCGAAAGATATTACTTTGCCCATCCAACCGTTCACGCCGGCTTACGGCAGGGAGTACTTCCTGCGCGTGGGTTTCCGGTTGGTGAAGGACCAGAGTTGGGCGAGAGCCGGATACGAGATCGCCTGGGAGCAGATGCCGGTCACCGTGAACGCCGCAATCGCCGGCGGTAACCATATTACCCCGGACGTGAATTTGGCGGAGGACGGCAAGGGAATAACGGTCGAAGGCCCCGGCTTCCGGGTGGTGTTTGACAAGGCTACCGGTTCCATTTCGAAACTGGAACGCGACGGCGTGGAGCTGTTGGCATCGGGCGGCGGACCGCAGTTGCACCTGTGGCGCGCGCCTCACCGCATCGACGACGAATGGGCATACCGCGACTGGGAGGCGTACGCGCTGACCGGGCTCGGTCGCGACCCGGTTCGATTGGTGGCGGAGAAACGGGAGGGCGGCGTCCGCGTGGAGAGCATCGTCCGGCTGACCGGCAAACGGGGCTTCACGGTGATGCACTCGGCCGGCTACTTCATCACGGGCGACGGCACGATATTCGTGGACAACGCCGTGTCGCCGTCCGGCCCGCGTATTCCGCTTGCCCGCATCGGGGTGCGGATGATTCTGGACGCGAAGTTTGACCGGTTCGCCTACCTTGGACGCGGCCCGATGGAGAACTATCCGGACCGCAAGACCGGTTCCGACGTGGGATTGTACCGAAGTACCGTGCGCCAGCAGGTTACGCCCTACGCGAAGCCGATGGAGAACGGCAATCACGAGGACGTGCGCTGGGCGGCCGTGTATGGAACCGACCGGCCGGCCCTGGTGGCGAAGGCGAACGGCGGCCTGCTGTCTGTGTCCGCCCTGCCCTGGACCGACGAGCAGATGACACCGGTGGAATATTCCATCGATCTGCCGCCGAGCCCCGGCACAGTGCTGTGCCTCAGCGCGAAGACTCTGGGCGTAGGTTCCGCCGGTTGCGGACCGCGCCCCCTGGACCAGTATTTGGTCTATTCGGAGCCCACCGGTTTCTCGTATATTCTCAGCTTGGCGCCGGTCGGAAAGCGGGACTTCCGTGACATCGGACGCATCCTGTGGTGGGAACAGCGCGCGCCCATTCAACCGGCTTTCGCCCGGCGTGACGGCGAGGGACTGGTGTCGGTGACGTGCGAAGATCAGGGCGCGGCTCTGGAGTATTCGACCGACGGCGCCGCGTGGCGCGCGTACAGCGAGCCACTGGACATCAGGGAACCGGTGACTGTGTTCACGCGGACGAAGAAGGACGGCCGGACCGGTCTGGTCAGCGCATCGGTGCTTGGACCTTACGACCGCCGTATGAAGTGGCGCGTCGAAGCGGACAGCTTCGAATCCGGGGAAGGCGACCTGGAGCACCTGGTGGACGGCAACCCGGACACGTTCTGGCACTCGCGCTGGAGCGGCGGAGCGCCGGCACAGCCGCACTGGGTAACTGTGGACTTCCGCGAGGAGCTGACCGTGGCGGAAGTCCTCTACACCGCGCGCCGGGACAGGGACAACGGGCGCGTGAAAGATTACGAGTTATACCTGAGCGAAGACGGCACTAACTGGGGCCAACCGGTTGTCAAGGGCACGTTCAACAACGACGACAGGCAGACAATACGGCTGAGCCGTCCGGTGAAGGCGCGGTATCTCAAATTCGTGACGCTCAGCGAGCAGTCCGGCGCCGCCTATTCCAGCATCGCCGACCTGGACGTCCGGGACGGGTCGTAGATTGCGGGTTCAGGGAGGCCGGTTTTGATCGTAAGCGGTGTTCGCCCACGGCTACCGAAAGTCGCACAGGCCGCTTGAGCACCAAAAGGCTTTCACCACACAATGACGCAGTGTCATGAAACCACTTGCCATTATCGGACTGGTTTCAACCGGTTTGCTTGCTCTCAGCGCGTGCGGCCATGACGCCGCGCGTTCGGGAAGGGTGCAGGTAACCGTGTGGAGCGGGTGGACCGGTGAAGAAGCGAAGTCCTTCCAGCGGTTGTGCGACCGATTCAACGCCGAACACCCCGGCATCCACGTGGATAACCTCGGCGGGGTGACCGATAACACGAAGGTCATACGGGCAATTACTGCCGGTGTTCCGCCGGACGCCTTCACGATTTGGAGCGCCCCGGACGTAGGTCCTCTTGCCGGATACGGCGCCTTGTGCACGCTGGACGAAGAATTCAGGGCGTCCGGCCTCAAGGAATCCGACTTCGTTCCCTCCGCCCTTGAAATGTGCCGGTACCGCGGTAAACTGATTGGCGTTCCCCTGCTGATGGATACCTTGGCGTTTCTGTGGAACAAGGACGCGTTCGTAGAAGCCGGCCTCGATCCGGAACACCCGCCCCGGACTCTGGAAGAAATGAAGAAATTGGCCGCGCGCCTGACTGTGAGGAACGCGGACGGTGACATAGAACGCCTCGGCATGATGCTTCCAGACACCACCCTGCTTACATACGCCTTCGGAGGAGGCTACCTCGACGCGAAGACCGGCGCGGTTACCGCCAACCGGGCGGAGAACGTGCAGGCCTTGACCTTCTACGCAGACCTTGTGCGTTCGATGGGCGGACGCGGGAAGGTGGCGGCGTTTGGATCCGGCTTCGGGCAGGGACAGGGTCCGAATCATCCTTTTTTCGTCGGAAAGGTCGCGATGATGGTCAACGGTGAGTGGATTCCCTCTTGGATAGAGCGCTACTCGCCGAGCCTGCAATACGGCGTCGCTCCGATTCCCTATCACAGGGGGCGTGAAGACCGCGCCGGAACCACGACCATCTCGGTCAACATGCTGGGAATCCCGCGTGAAGCGAAGCATCCAAAGGAAGCATGGCAGTTTCTGGCATGGCTTCAGCGCCCTGACGTTCAAACGGAGTTCGCTCAGGCTCTGAATAACGTCCCCAATATCCGGGCATCGCTTTCCGAGCCCGACCTGACATCCGGTACCGAGCGAAAACTCAACTTCGGAAAGTTCTGCCGGTACGCCATGCATCCGAATGCCGTCGGATTTCCGAACACCCCGATCGGGCATCTGTACTTGACCGAGTTGGGCGCGGCTACGGATTTTGTGCTGTTCGGGAAGAAGACACCCCAACAGGCGCTCGATGACGTCCAGCGGAAGGTGTCAAGCGAGATGAAACGGATGGAGAAGAGCATCCGTGGATAGAGCCGGGACAGCCAGCGAGATTCGGCGCAAGAGCCGTCGAACGGCCCGGAGAAAAATGATGATCGGCCTGGCGTTCGTCAGCCCGTGGATTATCGGCTTCCTGGTGTTCACGCTTTACCCGGTCATCGCCTCGTTCCACTACAGCCTCACCGACTACGCGGTGCTTCGCCCACCGCGGTTCGTTGGCTTACAGAACTACATCACACTGCTGACCCGCGACGAGTACTTCTGGAGATACGCCGTTTACAACACGGTCTTCATGTTCCTGGGCCTGCCGCTTGGCATCGGCTCCGGCCTGTGCCTGGCCATTCTGCTGAACCAGAAACTGAAAGGTATGGCAGGTTTTCGTGCTCTGTTGTATCTACCGGCCGTCGTCCCGCCCGTCGCAGGCGCGATGCTATGGCTGTGGGTTTTCAACCCGCAGTACGGCCTTGCGAATTCGGTGATGGATATCCTGCATCTGCCCAAACTCAACTGGCTGGTGGATCCTCAGACCGCCAAGCCCGCGATGATCTTCATGGACCTGTGGGGTGTTGGCGGCGGTATGATCATCACTCTGGCCGCGTTGCAAGGGGTACCCGCGCATCTTTACGAAGCCGCATTGCTGGATGGAGCGGGCGTCCTAACCCGATTCCGCCACGTCACGCTTCCCATGATATCCCCAGTGTTGTTCTTCCAGTTGATCATGGGCATCATCGGCACTTTCCAGTATTTCACATCGGCGATGGTGATGACGCGCGGCGGGCCGGGAATGGCGACGATGTTCTACGCACTTTACCTCTTCAACAACGCGTTTCAGTATTTCAAGATGGGTTATGCTTGCGCGATGGCCTGGATTCTCTTTGCCATCACTCTGTCGCTAAGCCTGTTGGTGATCTGGAGCGGGAAGCGGTGGGTCCACTACGAGGGCGGTGAGAGATGACACACGAGAGCAGATGGATCATCTCCGCCCGTTACGCTTTTCTGGTGCTTGTGTGTCTGGTGTTCCTGGGTCCGTTCTTTTGGATGCTCAGCACATCACTGAAATCGGACCAGCAGATTTTCTCATACCCTCCGGTGTGGTGGCCCGATCCAATCCGATGGGATAATTATCCACGCGCACTTCAGGCATTCCCGTTCCTCAGGTACACTGCGAACACTCTGTTTTTATGTTTCACGACGATGACCGGCGTGGTCATTTCCTGTGCGCTTCCGGCCTACGGATTCGCGCGGCTTGATTGGAAGGGGCGAGACGTCCTTTTCGTCGTGATGCTTGCCACGCTGATGCTTCCCGGCCAGGCGACGATGCTTCCCGTGTTCCTTCTATTCCGCTGGTTGCATTGGACGGGCACGTACAAACCGCTTATCGTGCCAGCCTTTTTCGGTGGCGCGTTCAGCATTTTCCTCTTGCGGCAGTTTTTCCTTACAATCCCTCGTGAACTCTCCGACGCGGCCCGTATAGACGGATGCAATGAGGTCGGCATCCTCGGCCGGATCATCGTTCCGCTGGCCCGTCCCGCATTGGCGACAGTCGCCCTGTTCACGTTCATGGGCGCGTGGACCGACTACCTCGGACCTCTCGTCTACCTGCACGACGAACGGCAATTCACCCTGGCCCTGGGGCTGACGGCGTTCCTGGGCAAACACGGAGCCGATTGGAGCGCGCTGATGGCCGCCGCTACTGCCGTTACGATCCCGCCAGTGCTGATGTTCCTGTTCGCCCAGCGCATGTTCATTCAAGGCATCGCCGTGACGGGCATCAAAGGATGATTCGTCCCGCACGCTTAAGGTATCCATTTCCCCACCTGCCGATGGGGTCAGTATGACCCGTCGCGACGTACAACAGGAACCGCTTGATGTCGTCTGCGCCGCACTGCTCGACACCCGTGTCCTGAAGCCACCAGACGAACTTGGACATCAGGTTGCGACGCGTGTTTGTGGTGTTTTCGGATAGTCGGCGGTACTGCCCGTCGAGAAGCCATCCGTCGCAGAAGTGCTTCATCTCGGAGACCGAAACGAAGCGGTCAGTTTTCGGAGAACGAAGAGCTGAGTTCACGAAAAAACCCTCCTCCAAGGGGTCATGGAGGGCAGTCAGCATGGTAACGAAGCGCTCAGTTTGAGCGTGAAATCGGAGATTTCGGGCGGGGGTGGTGGGCCCTACTGGATTCGAACCAGTGACCTCTTCGGTGTGAACGAGCCAATTAACCGAAGCTGAATGATGGCATTTCCCGCGTTTAACCAACCGACTTTAGCCTGAATTCCATCCGCAAGTGAATGCAAACGAAACGCTTGCCTATCAAGCGCATTCGAAATGATGTTAGCATGCTGAATTCAGAAAGTCAATAATACAGTCGCCTACCAGGGCCAGTCATGCATGTCATCGTGAAGCGTTGGCGATAGAGCCCGTTACAAGTGTGAGATCACGACTCTTCCTGGCCTCCGGCTGGGAGAGGCGCTTCGGTCAAGGCAATCTGCATCATCGGACTATATCACTTCGACGCACCATTCCTTTGTCTCGGTTCCAGGAGTCACTGGAGGCCAAAGGCCGGATATTCCAAGATACGAGACTGATATTCAAGATTTCGTATGACTACGTATCGTCTCCTTCCTATCTTGAATAGAAAAAGTTCGAACAACGGGCCATGTGACGGAATATACAAGGCCGGGAATAGCATCCATAATTGTGACCCTTCTTAGTAAGGGTGGGGCGAAGCGACCGGTCTGATCTGCGGAGGTCTAGCCTCAGAGTTCTTCCTCGCGGCCGTTCACGGAATAGATCCTGACCGCATCGCCCTTGGCCATGTAGGCCGCGAGCCTTTGTATGAGATCCGGGTCCTGATGGAGCAGTGTGAGGGCGGCATGGCAAGCCGCGCAAAGCAGGCCGCGAACCACTCCCCGCTGGTCGACATCGGGAATCAGTCCGTTGCAGAAGCTGGCAGGTCTTTCGTTAGCCGTCTCCCTGCAGACGGCGCACCGCACATCCTGGGCGACGAGGATGGTTTCGTATTCGCGTTCCTTGAGACCCGTGATGCTGGAGAAAGCGATTTGGTCGAATGGATTGCGATCTGGCTCCGGATTGTCGCGAACCTCGCTCCGGGTTTGTATTTGCTCCGGTTCTCCCTGGTTGTGGTTCCTGCTGTGTCGACTGTTCGTCATTGGTGTATACCTCCTTTGATGAGCCTCTACTTCCCTTGTCGTGGTGAAAGGCACGTATCAGGGGAGAATTCGCACGATGATTCACGATTGGCCGAGCAACGAGCAGGAGAGTAAGCGCCATTTCTGCCGGTCCGTCCGAAAAAGCTCGCCTTTGCCCGTCGAATCTGGACAGCCTGCCATCCAGTCCGTGCGGCTATGATGAGCATGGGAACGCTTGGATCGGGAAGGAGCACGTCAAGGTGGCCCGGAAACCCTCGAACAACACCACGCACGCCAACCTCGGGTTTGAAGCCCAGCTTTGGGCGGCGGCCGATGCTGTGCGGAACAATATGGGTGCGGCCATCTCGGCGAACCTGAAGGAGTTGGGATATGAAAACTAACGGGCAAAGCCCGCGTAGAGTCGTTTTCCGGGTCCACGCGCTCCAGCGGATGTTTCAGCGGAGTGTGAGCACGGAGGACGTTCAGGATGTACTGGAGAACGGCGACACGATAGAATCCTATCCTGACGATACGCCGTATC
>Ga0302251_1000320_pt1 | contig 50603 bp, 46 predicted proteins | sample AAG_RA_Gln_MG_FD_193534 | JGI IMG/M metagenome (GOLD analysis project Ga0302251, IMG submission 193534) | Enriched activated sludge microbial communities from anaerobic digester in WTTP, New Holstein, Wisconsin, United States - AAG_RA_Gln | ecosystem: Engineered > Bioreactor > Anaerobic >... | reverse complement strand
AAAACCAAAAAAGGAAAAGCCGCCCCCGGAAAAACGCAGACTCTCCTATAAAGAGAGATTGGAACTCCAGGAATTGCCGCCGAAAATAGAAGCACTGGAAAAAGAAAAGCATGATTTGACGGCGATGCTAAGTTCGCCTTCCTTCTATGCAGATAAAGACGCCGCAAAAATCAGGACGGCGGGCGACAGGCTGGCCTGTCTTGACGCCGAGCTGGACATTGCCTACAACCGCTGGGATGAATTGGAAAATCTTGCCGGGCAACCAGACGACTAGAATTGATTTTTTGATTTGGCTATCTTGTTCCCGACCATCAACAAATAAAAAAAGAGGCTCTTTCCGCCTCTTTTTTTATTTCCGCCCGCCGCTTCAACTTACTTTATTTCCTGCAATTTCGAGCGCGCGACGCGGGCCTGATTGGTATTCGGATAATCTTTAATAACCTGCTGTAAAAGCAACTTGGCGCTGGTTTTATCCTTCAGATTCAAAAAGGATAACCCCTGTTTCAGCAACGCATAGGGGACTCTCTTGCCCCTGGGAAAATTCTTGGTCAGCTTTTCATACTCCAGTATTGCTTTTTCATAATCTTTTTCAAAAAAGTAGCATTCGGCAATCCAGAACTGAGCATTTTCCGAATGCTCGGATTTAGGATATAAAGTCAGAAAATTTCGAAATTCCGTCCTGGCCTTATCATAATTGCCCTCTTTAAAAAGCTGATAGGACGCGGAGTACATCCTCTCTCTGTCCTGTTTTTTGGTCGTATCTTTTACGGAGCCGTTACCTGACGTTTTTTTTTTATCGCCGGCGTCGCTCAAACCGTCTTTTTTACCGATCTCCAGAAAGTTTTCGATAAAATTGATTTTGAGGAGGATATTTTCTATCTTCTCCTCATCTTTTATTCCCCGGGCCGCATCCTTTTTCAACGTCTCCACCTGCCCCCGGAGCTGTGAAATACTGTCACGCAATTCGGCGATATCCGCCGCCGTATTGGCATTGCTTTTCCTTGTCTGCTCCAGAACTTCAGAGCTTTTTGCCAGCTCTTTCTTCACAGAATCAACAGTAACGTCCATTTTTTGATTCAATTCAGAACGCAGTGCTTTTAAATCGCCCCTCGTCGCGCAGCCGGCAATAATGAGCAATATCACCGATAAAATGAGATAATTAAGTTTCCTCACCTGTTACCTCTGTTCTAAATTATTTGTCTTTTACTACGAAGTGACCCCGACGGTTTTTTGCCCAGGCTTCTTCGTCATGTCCGGGATCAAACGGACGTTCTTTGCCGTAGCTGATTGTTTTGACTGCTTCGTCTTCTACACCCAGATTGATCAGATACTTCTTGGCTTCATCGGCTCGTCTTTGACCTAAAGCCATATTGTATTCGGCGGTGCCTCTTTCGTCGCAGTGACCTTCGACAATAATGGAAACATTGTTATTTTCCAAAAACCAGTTGGCATTTGCTTTGAGAACCTCGCGGGCATCGGGCCGAATGCTGGACTTGTCGAAATCGAAATAAATATCTTTAATCACACCTTCCGCCGCTGCTGCTTTAGATGCTTGTCCCTGTTTCTCTCTGCCAGCCTGTTCACCGGCCAGGCCTGCCTTCTCTTTTTGACCGGATGTAACTTCCCCGGCCTCACCTTCTTTTACCACGGCTTTTTTTTCGGCGCAGCCGGCAAACATGCTCAGACTGAAGGCAAGTACGATAATAAATCCTATCCAGATCAAGTTCTTTTTCATTGCTTAGGCTCCTTTCCATCAAAAAATTAGTTCATAAAACACTTTCTTCAACGTATGAATATTCAATCGGCGGAAAAATCACAAAATAACAAAGGAGCATGAAGGCGACCACCGACAACTGCGTTGTTTTGCTACACTGCCGTCAAATTCAGGTCTTATCATAACGGTTTTATATACGGTAAACGATAAAAAATAACAACGTTAAAATTAGGTGCGAAAGACACTATTTCAACCTCGGCGACCACATCGGCATCATGGCGGAACCTCCGCCCTCCCGGAGAATTCTTACGTTCGTTCCATTGGCATTCATAACACAAATTTTGCTTTTTGAACCTGTTCTCGAACTATATGCAATCTGCCTGCCGGACGGAGACCAGGAGGGAGATTCATTGTCCGCGGCGTCAAAAGTAAGTTGCATCAGGTTGTCACCTTCCGCGCCAATAATAAAGACTTGAAATCTATGATTAATAAGCCCTTCAAAAGCAATGCGCCCGCCGAGCGGCGACCAGGCCGGGGTGGTGTTATAGCTTCCTTCAAAAGTGATTCTTTTTACATTACCGCCATCGGCGTCCATCGTATAAATTTGCGGTGATCCGCCACGGTTGGAAACAAAAGCTATTTTTTTTCCGTCCGGCGACCAGGAGGGAGAAACATCGATTGCATAGTTGCTTGTCAGACGTTTCAACCTCATATTTTGCACTTCGAGGACGTATAATTCTTCATTGCCGTCTTTGCTTAAAGTCATTAATAATTTCTGCCCGTCCGGCGACCAGTAGCCGCACAAATTAATTCCCTGGAAGGAAACTACCTTTCTTTCTGCACCGCTGCTCAAATTCCGGATGTAGATGGCGGGTACGTCGTTTTTTAATGAAGTGAAAGCCAGAAACTGGCCGTCCGGCGACCAGCGCGGGGCAATAATAATGGAGCGGTGGCCGGTGACTGTTTTCAAGTCGGAGCCGTCATAACCAACAGTGTAAATATCGGCCTTATCACCCTTTTTGGCTACAAATGCGATTTGGGTATTAAAATCTCCTTCCTCACCCGTGAGGGTGAACAATATATCGGAGGCAATATTTTTTGCTAAAGTTTTTAGATCGTCGCGGCTGGCGGTGTATTTCTTGTTAAACAGAAGCTCGCCTTTGACGACGTCATATAAACGGCATTCATTGCTGATTTCTTTTTCGCTTTGCTCAACACTTCCTTTAACCAGATAATCGGCCCCAATCATCATCCAATTGGTAAAAATGACTGGATTAATACTCTTATCGTCCAGAAAACTTTTTTTGTTCAGCGGATTAAAGAACCCGGTCAATTTTAAATACATTTTTATTTCGTCGGCCAGCGCCACGCCTAAGTTACTGGATTTAGAAACAATACCGGCATCAGCGGTTTTAAAATCACAAATAGCTATGGGAAAAAGCCGGAAGTTGGGCGAATTGACATCGATATATACTTTAGCCGCCGCATCGCCGCCGAAGAATACAGATAAAGATATCAATAAGGCGGTCAGCATTGACGGAATACTTTTTTTCATGGGGATTTTTTTGCCTTTCTCGATAATCAGCGTAATTGCGAAGGGTGAAAACGGATGCCTATTTCCATAATACCGGATGGATACGCCGCCGGCAGAGGCGGAAACGGCGCCGATTTCTTCACTGCTTTCATGGCGGACTCATCATAAATGTTGTTGCCGGAACGTTTTTCAAATGCTGCGTAGGCCAGCGAACCGTCGCGTCTGATTCTTATTTCGACAACGGTTACTATACTGCTCTTAGGTTTTAATTCCGGTGGTATCGACCAATTACTATGCACCCGGGAGGAAACAAAACCGGCGTAATCGCTTGCCTGTCCTCCGCTGCCGCCGGCTGCCGCTTCTGTTCCTGCTGCGCTCCCGGCCGCCGCCATCCTGCCCGTACGGCCTCCCGAATTGTTCCGCGGCAATGATGTGGAAGACATTCTCTGCGCCAACTCTTTCCTGCGAATGGCGTTTATCGCCTTTTCGATGCTCATCCTGTCTGTGTCTGCTTTTTTAATGGGAACGGTTACCGACTGGTTGATTTGTTTTTTGTAGATTAACGAATTTGCCGCTTCGCCGGCTATATCCGCCTGCTCAATTTCTTTAACCAGTGATGATGATTCCTGACTCTTTGACGGGATTCCTTGCGGGCCAACCAGCGAAACGGAATAAACGGGCCCGAAGGTCAAATGCCTTGGTGCAGAAGGGACAGAAAAAAGGACTATGGTGATTGCCGTAAAATGCGCAACCAGGGAGAGAAGGAGCATGTTGTAGAAATTTGGATCTTTACGACTGTACCCATTGTCAAACATCGGGAACGTCATTTTTTGCCCTCAGGAGGCTCCGTGATCATACCCAGCTTGTCAACGCCGGCTTTTCGTACTTCCGACATAACTTCAACAACGAAACCATAAGGCACGTTCTTATCGGCCCGTAAAAATACTTCCCGATCAATCCTGCTGGAAAATATGGCTTCCAGCTTGGAATTGAGTTCGGCCAGCGGTATCTTAACTTTGTTGAGATAAATTTCCCTGTTTTCGTTAACGGTCAAAATCAGCTTTTCTTCGGTGACATCGACGCTTTTTGATTGAACACGGGGCAGATTTACGTCGATGCCCATGGAAAGCATTGGAGCTGTAACCATGAAAATGATTAAAAGAACCAGCATAACGTCAACTAACGGCGTAACGTTAATTTCCGAAAGCGCCTTGTCCTGATTATTTCGCCGGCGTGAAAAGCGCATATTTACAGATCCCTGAATAAAGAAGCAGTCATTTATTTTCGCAGCAGGTAACGTTCGACAATATTTAAAAATTCAGCGGAAAAATTGTCCATTTCCTGCACCATTATTTTAGAGCGGTTAAGAAAATAGTTGTAAAAAATAACAGCCGGTATGGCGGCGGCCAGTCCGGCGGCGGTTGCAATCAGGGCTTCGGATATACCGGGAGCAACAACGGCAAGAGTCGCCGACCCGCGGGCGCCGATACCTTTGAACGTATCCATAATCCCCCAGACGGTGCCAAAAAGACCGATAAACGGACTGGCCGAACCGGTTGTCGCTAAAAAACCCAAAGCATTTTCGAGTTTGGTCATTTCGGAATTACAGGCTTTATTCAAAGATCTCTCTATATTATCCAGAGAGGACAGGCTGATTTCACTGCTGCCGGACATTCCCTCTTTAAACGGTTTATTGCTCTTTGTAAGCTCTGAATAACCGATGCGGAAAACTTCCGCCGTCGTGGAATAATTATATTTTTTAGCTGCCGGCAGAATATCGGAAAGTTTGCTGCTTTTCATGTAATCTTCATGAAACAGATCATTTTCCTTTTTAATATTCCGGTAATATCTGTATTTCAGAAATATTATCGCCCAGGAAACGACGGAAAAGACGAGGAGTAAAAGTAAAACAAATTTAACCATGAACCCCGCATCGATAACCATGCCGATGAGGCTGCCATGAAAATTCCCACCTAAATCTAAAGAGCCGATATCTTTCACTATTTTATCTCCAAAATGGTATCCGAAACTGTGAGCGTAACCTAAAGTAAAAATATTTAGTTGTCAATACATGTTTTTTCGCGTGTACCTTCCATGTCGGCAGGATTCATAGAAAAATTAATTTTTATGATGAGCAAAAGAAATGACCGTCCGGGTGCAACCGGGCAGTTAATGAAACTTTTGATGATCAGTTTCCGTAAGTTTAACTTCTCCGAATTGTTTCTCATACTGCTGCAAACTTAATTTCAGGGTCTCGATTGTTCTCTTGATGTTGGCCGGATTTAATATAAGTCTCGCCACCAGATGAGGACCATTGGGTGAATTCAGAAGCCAGTCGAGCATAAATTCATCCGGGCTGTGCGATACTATAACCATATTGCTGTACCTGCCTCTTGATATCTCATCCGCCGTGTTAACATTTATCGCCTGAGGTTGCTGCACATCGGGTTTATCAGCCATTATGTCCTCCTTCTGAAAAGAGTCTTTATTTCTCTATGGAAATACACCACCCGCCGGAAAAACGCAAAGATTTGTCCTTTACTGCTTTATCATTCCAGCAACATCAGTGACTGCCAGCGCTCCCATTCCGTAGCGCAGGGGAGACCTGTCTTCTGCAGAAGTCTGATAATGGATTCTTCATTAAAGCGCAGGTAAGGATTAACGCGGCGTTCGTCGGCCATCGTGGAGCAGACGTGGCCGGAATCATAGAACTTCCCGAATTCGTCAATATTTCTGTTGTCCGGCTCCAGACGCTTCGCAAAAGCCAGAGAATCTTTAACATAATCATGGCCCGCATAGACCACCGTATTATCGGGAAGGCTCATCAAACGCTTGATGGTCAAATAAAAACTTTTCAGATCCCCGGAAAAGCAATTACCGATAGTGCCGTTGAAAAGAGTGTCGCCGGTAATAAGAAACCGCCCCGTGTAAAAGCAGACGGAGTCAGCCGTATGCCCGGGAGTGCGCCAAACAGATATTTTTTCGCCTTCGAGCAGAATCTCCCGGTCGCCGGCAGAAGCGGCAAAGTCCCAAAATCGGGCTTTGGTGAGTTTTCTCAATTCATCATTGCCCGATGTATGATCATAGTGTCCGTGGGTATTGGTTACAATTTCCGGCGACAGAGAGTTGTTGTCTAAAAACAAGAGTATTTCCCTCCAGGCTCCGCCATCGATGATCACGGCCTGTTTACTGCCATAGATCACATAAGATAAATTATCGGCATCGTAACGAAATTGTTCTACATTGAGCATAAAGCACCCTGCGGTCATCCATTCGCTTTTCACTTTAAGGCATATCGGCTGAATTCCAGTCCTTTGCGGTTAAAAATGAATCCCCTGAGATATAAAAATGGCGATGCCGCGGCGCACAATCATCACGCCGATTGCCGCCAGCAGCAGACTTGTAATTTTAGACACCGTTTTGGAGCCTGTTTTCCCCAACACCCTGTTGATAAAGGGAGCAAAATAGAAGACACCCCCGGCAATCAATATATTGACGCTGATCGCCGCAGCAGTGATAAAAATGCTGTGTTCATTAATTAACAGCAGGGATGTGGTCAGCACCGCCGGGCCGGTAATCAGCGGCACCCCTATCGGCACTGCGCCTATGATTTCCGGGTCAGCGGCATAAGACTTCTTATCCGTTGCAAAAATATCCCTGATGGAAAGTACGAAGAGAAGCGTTCCACCGGCGACCATAAAATCGGCGACCGTAACGCCGAGTAAATGGAGAATCGCCGTCCCGACGGCAATAAAAACCAGTGCTACGATCAAAGCCGTAATCATGGATTGTAAAATAATGCGCCGGATTTTTTTGGGTTCAATATCTTCGGTAAGATTGATAAAGAGCGGCAATAAGCCGACGGCATCCACCGCCACAAAAAGCGGGACAAAACAAAGCCAGAATGATTTCATCATAGAGAAAACCTCCATCTTCACGCCCGTTAATCACCGACGCCGATTACGAGCGGAAAGCGCTGTTGGGCATTTTCAATTAGCCGGCTTTTTCAGTTTGTCCGTAAAACGCCGGCGTTGCTTCCTTCTGTCTATAGGCACTTTCACCTCAAACGGCTTCTCCTTGATATCGGCAACGTATTCGGCGATATTGTTGCAATGATCCGATATCCGCTCCAGATGGATGAGCAATTCCACAAAAAATGGCCCAGCCTCGGCATGGCACTGCCGCTTGTGAAACCGTCTAATATGTTTTTCCCGGGAATCTTTTACTTTTATATCGATGACCTCTTCCCGGCCGATAACTTCCCGGATTTTTTGGTCATCAGGATCAGCTATGATTGTTGTGGCGTCATTCATATTTCGGTTCACCAGGCCGATAATTTCCGCCACCTCCAGTTCGCCGCTTTCACTGAATTTGATTTTCCTTGCGGATTTCTGATGGAGCAGATCAGTCATCAATATCACATGATTACCGATACTTTCAATGTCATCGGCAATCGCCGTATAGGCAAAAAGCTTCTGCGAAAGTTTTACGGAAAGATTCCTCGCTGAAACCCGCCACAAAAATTTCACAATCTGTGTTCGTAAACTATTAACCACCATTTCGATATAAGAAATATCTTTCTCTTTACCTTCTTTCGGAGAAGTGATCAATTCAATGCTGTTGAGGAACATTTTGCTTACCATAGCCATTTCCCGCTGCAGTTCTTTTTGAACATCATCCAACGCCGTCTCCGTATCGGACAAGTGCTTTTCATCAAGAAACTCCGGCCAGAGCGGCAGAGTTTCATCGTTGCCGGGCATTATTTTATTCACCAGGGCGGCAAATGGTTTTAAGAAAAAAACAAATATTAATACGATGAGCACATTCAGTAAAAAGTGCGTCAGCACAATCTGCTGGGCCGTGCTCGAAGAAAGAGCTTTCAGCAGCAGCAGAAAATAGGGCAGAAATACAAGAAACAACACAACGCCGGCGCATTTGAAAACCAGATGTGAGACGGCGCTTCTTTTGCCGCTGACGGTGGCGACGGCGCCCACGAGAAGAGCCGTCACGGTTGTGCCGATATTCGCCCCCAGCACGACAGGCACGGCGTTTTCCAGCAAAACGATACCCTGCTGAGCCAGAATAACCATAATACCAATGGGGATAGCCGAGGCGTGGACAATTCCGGTGACGACTATGCCCAGCGTAATGCCAAACAGCGGATTTTTGGTTTCGGCGAAAAAAGTCAAAAAGGCGGTTGATGTTTTCAATGGTTCCGCCGCCATGCTTACCAGCTGCAGGCCAAAAAATATCAGACCGAAATAAAAAATTGTCTCGCCGACGAATTTCCATCTACCCCGACCAACAAGCCATAAAAGCCCGCCTATCGAGATAAAAACGGGTGATATTTCGGTAAATTTCCATGCGACAAATTGAGCGGTTAATGTTGTTCCGATATCCGCCCCCAAAATAACGGCCAGCGAGCTGTAAAAGCTTATCAGGCCGGCGCTCACCAGACCTATTGTCAATGCTATGGACGCTGAGGAGCTTTGGAAAAAAACAGTGGAAACGGCACCGGCAAGAAGGCCGTAAAAAGGCCTCTCCGCCGCATATTTTATATATTGTTTTATACGTAGATCAATAATTTCCCGGGTTGTTGAGGAAAGCCGGACAATGCCTATCAGAAACAAAACTATACCGCTTACCGCCATTAAAATTTCTTTCATCTGCCCTTCAACCTGCAAAGTATTTTCTCTGTCCGGTCGTCAATTCCGCTCCGTATGAGCATGAACTAATTACAAATTTATTATAAAAGCTCAAGAGTAATATTACAGCCGCCGGAATTTAGCAGGATATCCGGCCCGCGGTTTTCCTGCGGCAGAACCCGAACAGGCATTAAAACAAGCCACCCTTCGTTGGCCAATCCTGAATAATTTCCATTTTGTTTCCATTTTGTCATTGACAATAATCAACAATCGCGCTTATACCTTAAACTATATAAAATATTATACCGTAGGTATTATATCCACAGGATATAATAGTGTTGCATTACAACTTCTTTCATAAAACAACAGAGATAATATGACGAAGGATACCAACATTAAATCAGCGGAAGATTCCGTCCAGGACAAATCGGCGCAATTTACATCGCCGCGAATTTTCAAGCATGGCCAATTATTTGATGAACTCGGGGTCGAAAGATTTTTGTCCCAGAAAAAACTGATTAATAAACTGAACCATATCAACTTTACCGATGGTCATATCTTTGTTCTTTTTAACAGCGAAATAACCAATGAACAAATCATCGTTAAAGCATATCCCCAACCATGTGTAAAAGATGAGCTGGCCTGCCGCCTGGACACGGAAACCAACCCCAGCGATCTGGAGAAATGTTATCCCGCCTATTTAATGATTGAAGACGGATATAATACAATTTTGGCGTCAACCGGACTTCTCGGTAAAAATGATAATCAAATCAAAATAACTATTCCGGAAAAAAGTTACTTTATAACCAAACGCCGGACAAAACGCTATCAGTGCGCTGATATAAACTGCAAGGTAATCCAGGGTGATATTCATGTGCCGGGTATGTTGATAGATTTTACTCCCCGCAGCCTGGGAATCAAATTGACCGGAACCAGAAAAATGAAAGGCTTTGATGAAAAAAAATCCGTTCTGATAAATCTCTCCAAGAACGGAATTAAGCTTTTTTCCGGCGTCTGCAAATGCATTCGCAACGACATGGATCTGCCGGACGGCAGGATCGTCTTCGTTCCCCTGAGCGACCAGATGGCCTTGTTTCCCAAAAGAGAGCAGCGTAATCCCCGGCAACACATTGTTCCGTCTTTCTCCATGACCTTCAAGCACCCTTTCTTTAAAGGAACGGTGGAGCGTGATGTTTTTGATATTTCTCCGGCGGGATTTTCCATCAAAGACAAAATAGACGAAGAGACTCTCCTGCCCGGAATGATCATCCCGGAAATAACATTGATTTATGCGGGCATTTTAAAGATAAATTGCTCCGCCCAGGTCGTCTACCGCCGGGAAGACCAGGAAAACAATGATGTTCAATGCGGTCTGGCGATTGTGGATATGGATGTCCATTCCTACAGCAAGCTCAATCATATTCTCGGTTCGTATCTGGATCATAATGCCCGGGTCTCCAACGAAGTGGACATGGATGCGCTGTGGGAATTTTTCTTCGATACCGGCTTCATTTACGGCGAAAAATATGAACACCTCCAGCCCTACCGCGAAAGCTTCAAGGAAACTTACCGGAAATTATATCAGGATAATCCGGATATCGCCCGGCATTTCGTTTACGAAAAAAACGGAAAAATTTACGGCCACATCGCCCTGGTTCATGCTTATGAACCTTCATGGATAATTCATCATTTTGCCGCCCGGAGAATGGGGAACCGCCTGCCGGGCCCCTCGGTCTTAAAACAGATCACCCAGTACATCAGCTCCTACAACCGTTTCCCGTCAGCGAAGATGGATCATGTAATGACCTACTATCAACCGGAAAACAAGGTTGTCAACCGTATTTTCGGCAGATTCGCCCGTCATTTGAATGATCCCCAGAAAAGTTCTCTGGATATATTTTCCTACCTTCTTTTCCGGAAAGAAGCTCCGGCGGAAAAACTGCCGCCTCAGTGGGAGTTGAGGGAAGCGCTGATTTCAGATTTGGTCAAGTTGCGGGAGTTTTACCAAAATACGTCCAACGGTCTGCTCTTGAGCGCCCTGGGGCTGGAAATTCCCTCGGAATCTCTGAAGCAATCATTCACTAAAGCCGGCTTCAAGAGGGATTGCCGTACATACTGCCTCTGTTTTGAGGGCAGACAGTTTGCTTTTTTTGTAGTTAACCAATCGGATATGGGTTTAAACTTATCGGATTTGCTCAACAGCATAAAAATAATCGTCCTGGAACCGGATAAACTTCCCTGGGAAAAGTTGTCGGCGGCAATTTGTAATTTATGCGGTTTTTTCACCGAGGAAAAGATTCCGCTGCTTATATATCCTTCCGATTATCTTGCATCGCAAAATGTTGCTGAAGAAAAACAATACGCTCTTTGGATATTGCAGTTAAGATACGCCAGTGATGATTATCTCATATATATGGATAGTCTGATGAAATTGAATACTGGAAAGTAATGATGGAAGATATCCCTCTTTATAACAGTACTCTCCTTGCTACATACATGGATTTACTGGCGGAAAAATACCCGCATGTTAACGTAGAAAAATTATTGGAATATGCAAAAATTTCTCCCTATGAGCTGGAAGACCGGGGACACTGGCTGACTCAGAAACAGATTGACCGTTTCCATGAGTATTTAATGGAGCAGACGGAAAATCCTCAAATAGCGCGTGAAGCGGGCCGCTTTGTCGTGCAGTCAAAATCATCTTCACTTTTACGGCAATATACGGCGGGATTTGTAACGCCTTCCATGGCTTACTGGATGATGGGCAAAATCAGCTCCACGGTCAGCAGGCATCTCAACTTCAAAATAAACCATATCGCCGCCAACAAAGTGGAAATGATCGTAACTCCCCAGGCGGGTGTAAAAGAAAAACCTTATCAATGTGAAAACAGGATTGGTTTATTTGAGGGTCTGGTCAAGTTTTTTACCAACAAATATCCGACAATCGAGCACAACGATTGCATCCATAAAGGGGCGCCATCCTGTAAATACATTATTTCCTGGAAAACAACACCGGCAATGATCTGGAAATTAATTGCCAGTTACTCATCCATTTTAAGCCTTATTGCTTCATTGCTTTTACTCTTTTTTGTACCTTTTCGCTCCTGGCTGACCTACTCTTTGGCTTTGGCGTTGATATCAGCGATCAATTATTACATAGCGGAAAAAGTGGCCAGAAAAGAGCTGAGCAAATCCGTCGAAAGCCAGCAGAGCATCGGGGATCAATTAATGGAGCAATTCAATATCCGCTACAACGAATTAGCATTAATAAAAGAAATCGGCGAAGCGGCTTCGAGTATTCTTGATCCCCAGCAGCTGCTTAACTTTATCACAGACTCCCTGCATAAACGCCTGCAATTCAACCGCAGCATGATAATGCTGACCAACCCGGAAAAAACAAAGCTTGTTTACATAAACAGCTACGGGTACACACCCGAGGAGGAAGAACTTTTAAAAAATACGGATTTCAATCTCATGAATCCCCAATCTACGGGTATTTTCTATTTGACCTATCGGGACCAGAAACCATTTCTGATCAACGACGTAAGCGATATCAAGAGCAAACTTTCTGAAAAAAGCATGAAATTCATGGAGGAACTGGGCGTTAAAACCTTCACCTGCATCCCGATTATTTATGAAGGAAAATCGGAAGGTATTTTTGCCGTCGACGGCACCAGATTAAAAAGACCCCTCATTCAAAGCGACCTAAGCCTGCTGATGGGTATCGCCAGACAAATCGGCATCAGTTTAAATAACGCCATCGCCCATAAGAAGCTCAAGGAAAATGAAGAACGTTTCCGCAATTTGAGTAATAACCTGCCCGACATTATTTATCAGTTGGATCAGGAAGGAAGGTTAAAATACGTCAACCCCGCCTGGAAGGAAATTTTTGGGCATGATAAAAATGACATTTGCGGCAAAAATATAACAGAATTCATCCAGAATGACGACCGCATGGATTTTGTCAATACTTCTCAAAAAATTATTGCCGATAAAGCAACCATCAGAGACAAGAATTTCACTATCCTGGACAATAAAGGATCGCCCCATTATGTCACGTTTACCGGAACTCCGGATTTAGACGCCGAAGGCAATATCATCGGAATTACGGGAACTCTAAAGGACATTACCAAGCTGCGCAACATGGAGGCTCAACTGCTGCAGGCATCCAAGATGGAAGCGGTCGGCACGCTCACCGGTGGAATCGCCCATGACTTTAATAACATTCTTCAGGCGATCATGGGTTATAATCAATTAATGATGCTGGAAAAGCTGGATGAGGCCACAAGAAAACTTTATTCAAACAACATCGAAGAACTGACTCAACGCGCCATTCAACTGGTGCGGCAGTTGCTGCTGTTCAGCAAAAAAGTAGAACCCCGCTCTAAAATCATCAACATCAATGATGAAATTAAAAGCATGCATTATCTGCTGATAAAGTCTATTCCCCGCATGATCGAAATCAAAACGAATCTCGCCGAGGATATCTTCCCGATAAACGCCGATCCCAGCCAAATCGGCCAGGTTATCATGAATCTGATCATTAATGCCCGCGACGCCATAGACAACACCGGCGTCATAACCATAACAACAAAAAATGTTGTTCTGGCGGAAGACAGCTACATCAACGGCATTAATATTCCTCCCGGCGGCTACACTCAACTTTCCGTCAACGATACAGGCTGCGGCATGGAGGAGGAAGTTATCCAGCATATTTTCGAGCCCTTCTTCTCTACAAAAGGCCCCGGCAAAGGCACCGGATTGGGCCTTGCCGTAGTCTACGGCGTGGTGAAGAGCCATAACGGCATTATCTATTGCGAAAGCGAAAGAAAAAAAGGAACAACGTTCCATATTCTTTTCCCCGCACTGGAAGACAAAAAGGCTCAAAAGGTAATAGCACCGCCGCAGCGAAAGCAGTTGCCCACAGGCAAGGAAACCATTCTTCTCGTCGATGATGAAAGAAGTATTTTAGACATCTGCGAAGACGTTTTAACTTTATACGGCTATAAAATAATGAAGGCGGAAAATGGCGAGCAGGCCGTCAAAATTTATCAAACCGAAAAGAATAAAATTCAACTGGTCATTTTAGATTTGATTATGCCCGGCAGGGGAGGGAAAAAATGTCTGGAAGATCTGATCTCCATCAATCCTCAAGTCAGGGTATTAATGTCCAGCGGCTATTCCACATCTCAGCAGATCGACGAATTGATGAAAATAGGAGCAGCAGGATTCATCAGCAAGCCATATCATCCGGAAGACCTGCTGCTCACCGTTCGCAAAACTATTGATAAGAATTAATTCAAGCGGTTTTGGGTTTCACACCTTTGCAAAGCAGCAGCGGCGTATAAGTAAAGCGCCTGGGATCAAGAAGAAACTTCATGAAATCACTTTTAAACTGGTTGTAACCGCCCGGATAAGCTTTTAATACGGCTCCCAGTTTTTTCAGTACAGTCTCAATTTTTGTTGTTAAGTTAAACCGGTCCTTATCTCGTATCTCACCGTAAATTAAGTTATGCGCCATTAATTCCACTTCGATATTTTCCAATCCGGCATCATAAAGGAAAGAATAAAGTTTGCGCCCCATAAGGGTATCAAAATTATATTTATCCTCCAAAATATCGATTACTTTCGCCAGGGTCGACTGCATCAGTTCAGGCATATCGTAATAAATAAGAGAATTGTAATCCAGATCCATCAGACAGAGGAAGCCCCCCGGCTTGACGCTTTTCACCAGATTTCTGACTATCTCCTGCGCTCCCACGCGGTAATATTCCAGGACAAACCTCACCAGAATCAAGTCAAATTGTCCCAGCCATTCCAGGGGAGATTTTATATCCTGCAGGTGAAATTCGAGTCCGGCTTTGCCGCCGTAATTTTTTTCAGCGAAGGCGATCTGGCCCGGCGAATAATCCACGCCGACCACTTGACCGCCCGGTTGAATTAATTCATGGATCAACATGGTTGTTTTGCCTGATCCGCATCCCGCGTCAAGAACACGCATTCCCGGCTTTACACCGCACCAGAGGGCCTGCCGGCGCATGGCCGACGGATCTGTCTTCACGTCAAGACGAAGCACTTCCTCTTCGCTTTCCATAAAACTGTCCTGAGAAATGTCCAGATCAGGTTTGAAGTCTTTCTGCATGATTTATTACTCCCGCGTATTTCATGTTAGGAACCGTATTGTTCTTTTATCCACGCCTGATAGGCGCCGGTTTTGATATCATCAATCCATTTCTTTTGCGTCAGGTACCAGTTCACTGTTTTTCTTAAACCGGAATCAAACGATTCCTGCGGCGACCAGCCCAGGTCGGTCTTAAGTTTGGTGAAGTCAATGGCGTAGCGGCGGTCATGCCCGGGTCGGTCTTTAACAAACGTAATCAGCTCGCGGCAGGCTTTTCCCGAAGCCCGCGGAGCAACTTCGTCGAGAATATCACAGATCATCTGTACAATTACAATATTCTCGATTTCCGCATTACCGCCGATGTTGTAAGTTTCGCCTGTTTCTCCGTATTTCATGATCGTCCAAATGGCTTGACAATGATCCCCCACATAAAGCCAGTCGCGAACATTTTTCCCGTCGCCGTATACCGGCAGCGGCTTTTCTTCCGTTGCATTTAAAATTACCAGAGGAATAAGTTTTTCCGGAAACTGATAGGGACCGTAATTATTGGAACAATTGGAAATTGTCGCCGGCAGTCCGAACGTCTTGAAATAAGCGCGCACCAGGTGATCGGAAGCGGCCTTCGATGCAGAATAAGGACTGTTGGGACGGTAAGGCGTATCCTCCCGGAAAAGACCTTCGGCGCCGAGACTGCCGTAGACTTCATCGGTGCTGACATGATGAAAAAGCAGAAATTTATCCCCGAGGGACTTGGCTGTTTCCAGGAGATTAAATGTGCCGACAATATTTGTCTGAATGAAACTCCCGGGATCTTTTATGGAACGGTCTACATGCGATTCGGCGGCAAAATGGCAGACGGCATCAACGTCATATAGAAGAAACACCTTTTCCAATTCGGCGGCATTACAGATATCAATTTTGTGGAAAATATATCTTTGCGGAAAATTTGCGGCAAAGTCGGCAAGATTTCCCGGATTTCCCGCATACGTTAATTTGTCCACATTGATGATTCTGCCGTCGAAGTCGGGATTATCGATAAGATAACGAATAAAATTACTGCCGATAAAGCCGCAGCCTCCGGTTACCAGCAAATTCTTGAATCCGGTTCTGCCTTTTTTTCCTTCCTTCATATTCGGTTAACAGCCTTTCTATATGTTTTATAAAGTATTTTCCAGAGATTAAGGAAACATAAAAGATCGCCCGACCGGGGGCGAGATTTACGTCTTGAGGTTGTCTTGGAAATGATTTTATGCAAAGCAGCTGACTATCTTAAGAAGCCCTGAATTATTCTGTTTACCGCCTGATCGTATGTTAACCCGAGACTCATCAGTTTGGTCAATTGATCATTGGCGATTTTGCCGATGGATGCTTCGTGGGTCAGTTCGGCATCGGGATGTTTGGCCTTAAGTGAAGGCATTGTCTCGTTGGTGCCGTTATCCATTATGATGGCATCGCATTCAATATGACCAAATGATTTATTCAGTGCTTCTATTGTTGCATAAAATGTCTGGTTGGAATTTCCTTTCATTACCGACCGGGAAATCATGTTCGCGCGGCTGCCGGCACCTTGTAAAATGATATTGTTGTTGGATACTGCCGTCTGCTCGCCGTCCGTCAAAACTCTTTCGGTTACCAGTAACAGGCTGTCCGGCCCCAGTTCGGCTTCATTAATCCGGTTGGCCTCATCAACACCGCCGATCTGTGTAAGCTCCATGTCCGCCGATGCACCCTGTTCCAAAAAGACTTTCGTTGTGGGATTGAGAGTCCGCTTGCCAATTCCCTCTCCCATGGCAAAATGTTTCTCCACATAAGTCACCTTAGCGTTGCGGCCTACCCGGAATTCGTGAATGCCGGCATGGCCTTCGGGGTCCGACGTGCCGCAATGGATGCCGCAACCGGCAACAATGGTCACTTCCGCATCTTCGCCGATAATAAATGCATTGTATACAACATCATAAAGGCCTGCCTGGCTTACGATAACCGGGATGTGCACGGACTCGTTTTTCGTCCCCGGCTTGATGGTCACAATAATTCCCGTTCCATCCTCATTTGTTTCTATCTCGATATTCGCCGACTGCTGACGTTGCAGAAGTTGTCCGTTTTTTCTAATATTGTAAGCCCCTTTGGGCAGTTTTTCCAAATCGGCTACTGTTTTTAATAATGATTTATCTAAAGCATCCAGCATTCTCTTCTCCTTCACAGCTGTCGTGGTAAGTGCAAACACTGAGATCGCTCAACAGCGGCAGAGCATCCGTTAAATTTCCGGTATAGACCAGGCGCCCTTTATCAAGAATCAAAATAACGTCGGCCGCCTCCAGAAAGACTCGATTGTGGCTGACAATGATTGTCGTCGTAAAATGTTCGGCAAGCTCTTTTTTCAGCAACTGGACCATCGGACCGATGGTCCATAAATCAATGCCCGTATCCGGCTCATCATAAATTGCCAGTTTAGGTTTGGCGGCGATGGTAATAGCCAGTTCAATCTTTTTAATCTCGCCGCCGGAAAGCTTGGCGTCAACTTCCTTATCCAGAAAAGACAGGGGGCAGATACCTACGTGGGAGACAATTTCCAAAAGCTTCTTCTCTTCTTCGAGACCGGTGGCGATGGAAAGCAGATCGCGAAAAGTAATTCCTTTAAAACGCGCCGGCTGCTGGAAACTGTAAGCAATACCCAGCTTCGCCCGATCGGTAATCGAGAAATTAGAGATATCTTCGCCTTCAAAAAGAACGGCCCCCCGGGAGACGGGATTAATTCCCATGATTAATTTGGCCAGGGTTGTTTTTCCACTGCCGTTGGGTCCGGTAATGGCATAAAATTTACCTTTTTCGAAATTGAAGGTAAGACCGTCAATAATATTCCGTTCAGTGGAATTGCCATTATTGTTGTCTGGCACAGTAAAATATAAATTTTTTAACTCCAGCATTGTACACACCTGCTTTCTTTAATATCTGAATGGATCTTATCGCCACCTGATATTGCTGATGAGTTTTTTATAATTATTAATCCTCAATTTTTTCTATATGCCGGAAATATTTAGATGTCAACAAAGATATTATCTCTGTTCATGTTGTCTGATTCGGTTGAAAACGGATAAAAAACAGGCACGATCGTCAGTCTGTCTTAAAGAAAAACGCCCTTGGATGCTTTTGCATCCGCGGGCGCATTAATAAACAGTGGCCGCTTCATTTTACCGATCAATCATTCTTTACCGGTTTGACAAAGAAAACCCTTTACCACATCCAAAAAAAGTAAAATTTTTGCGGGTAACAACAACAAAAAAATTTATTCCTTCTCCGTTATTTTTTAACTGCCGACTTTTTGGCTGTTTTGACAGCGGTCTTCTTAGCTACTTTCTTGGCTACTTTTTTGGCTACCGCTTTTTTAGCAACTTTTTTAGCTGTTGCTTTTTTGGCAACTTTTTTAGCTACTTTTTTGGCAACCTTCTTGGCAACTTTCTTTGCTGCCGCTTTTTTGGCAACCTTTTTAGTTGCCGTCTTCTTTGCTGCCGGTTTAGCAGCCTTCTTCGCCACTTTCTTTGCTGTCGCTGTCATCAGGTAAAGCCTCCTTTGATAAATTACATTTTGAGATTTATTGCTGCGATGCTCCTATGCGTTATTAGACTGCGTTTTTACTCTATTATTTACCTTCGGTCAATAAAAACTGCACCATAAACTCAATTTTTTTATTTTTTTTCAGCTTTACCGGATAATTTTTATTATTCTCGCCGTAAATATTATTATCGGTGAGAAAGATCAGAGATACGTTCTCGCGCCGACGAACCGCCGGGCAAAAAAATTGCAGGACATCGACTCGACACGAATATTCTTCCCTCTGGACGGTGCATGGATGAACCGGCCGTTTCCGATGTATATACCGACATGCGATACTTTACCGTCGCTATTGGTGGCAAAAAATACTAAATCACCCTTTTGGAGATTTTTTTTGTCGATGGGATTGCCCGCATCGTACTGTGTTGCGGAATGCCGCGGCAGATCCAGACCGTTTAACTGATAAACCGTCATGGTCAATCCGCTGCAATCAAATCCCGTTTCAGGCGACGTGCCGCCCCAGAGATAAGGAACTCCGATAAATTCGCGGGCTGTCTGGACTAATGCATTTCTTAAATAATAAGTTCCGTACCGTTTTCGTTTAGCTGCCGCATAATCCTCGGGCTGAACAATGTAAAACTCTTCGATGACCCCTGAATCCCTTAGCCGCTGGGCCCTTTGCCTGGCCGCTTCCTTTGTCCGGAAATTGCCGAAGCGGACTTTGAAAAGCCCATCCCGCGCCAAAAAATAGGTGGCATCCAGCCCCTGATCCCGAAGTGACTCCGACAGGCGGACGGCGTTTTGGACATTGGCAAAGGCGCCGGCCTGAATTGTATAGCCCATCATCTGCAGTGATTTTGCCTTAGCTCGCGGCGGTACAGGCTTGAGGCGCTGCGGTTTACTTTGACAGGCAACAATCAGCAGAAAAACCAGCAATAAAAGAACTGTCTTCAGGCAAATATTTTTCATCACCTATACCCTGATGGACTCGTAAAAAACGGTCATGCATCGTGATACACAACGCAGCATCCGGCCTTTTTACGATGCCGTCATTCCCTAATACACGAAAACCCGCTACTCGGAAGCCGCCTTTTTGCTCCATTCGTCGCGTACAAATTTTTCCGCTTCTTCACGAGTGGCAATACTGCCGTCTAATTGCATATTTTCCAGAGCAAGCAGTATTTCTCCCATAAGCTTTCCCGGAGGATAGCCCAGCGCAATCAGATCATCGCCGGTGAGCAGACGCGGCGGATGCAGATCCTCCTCCGCCAGAAGCTGCAGCTGATTTTTACAAAATTCATAATTGTCCAGCATGCTGTGGCTCGCCAGGCAGTCGAGCCGGTGCAACTCCAGGTGCAAAGAAAAATGAGGCATGCGTAAAAACTGTTTCAACCTGCCCTTGCGCATCTTTTGCACATTCATAAAGACCATATGGCAGCGAATCAGGTCTGTCACCACCTCCCGGTCAAGACGTGAAAATTTCAACCTTTGCATGATCCCGGAGGCAATTTCTTCCCCCGCCTGAACATGACCGTAAAAGTGAATTCCCTTTTCATCCTCCGTACGCGTCACAGCCTTGCCGACGTCATGCAAAAGAACACCCCAGGCCAACCGGCGCTTTTCGGCCGGTTCCCTTTCCTGCGGCAGCATATCCAGCATCAGCAGTGTGTGCTGCCAGACATCACCCTCCGGATGGAAAAGCGGCGGCTGCTTTACTCCCTGCAGGCGGTCCACTTCCGGCAGAATCTCCGGCAGCAGCTTTGTCCGGGCCAGAAGCTCCAGACCACGACGGCTTCCGGGACGGGTAAGTATTTTATTGAGTTCTTCCTGCAGACGTTCCGCACTGATCCGGGTTATTTTTGCCGAATGCCTTTCTATGGCTTCTCCGGTTGCGGGATCAAGGTCATAATTGAGATTGGCGGCAAAACGAACAGCCCGCAGCATCCGCAGATAATCTTCATTAAAGCGTTTGTCGGGATCGCCGATGGTCCGGATTATTCTCTTTTCGATGTCTTCCCGGCCTCCGACATAATCAATGATCTCTCCCGTTTCCGGATCCATCAAAAGACCGTTGACGGTAAAATCCCGCCGGAGCACATCTTCACGGGAATCGGAGAAATGAACACTGGAAGGCCTTCGCCCGTCAATATAGACGTCGTCTCCGCGGAAGGTCGCCACTTCGTAGGGATGACCATGAACAACAACAGCCACAATGCCGAATTTAACGCCGACGGCGACTGTACGGGGGAAGAGCGCCATCACCTGCTCGGGAAGAGCGGAGGTGACAATATCATAGTCGTCGGGAACACTTTTGCGGATAAAATCGCGCACACAGCCGCCGACAAAATACGCGTCAAAACCCTCCCGCCTGAGCCTGCGGACAATTTCCACCGCCCGCCGACGGACGGCGTCGTTGTTATCTTTAACCTCCGGCTTCAGCAAAGAACCTTTCCTTAAAACATTTTTTTAAGTTTAAATTCGCCTCCCGCCGCTTTTTACAAGGGCGTTATTTCCTGCCTAACCTGATGGCGCAAAATTCGCCGCACATCGTACAGCCTTCGTCCGCGGCGCTTTTACTTTTCTCTAAAAGGGCCGCCGTCTTTGGGGGATCAATGGACAAATCCACCTGCCCCTGCCAATCAAATTGTTTACGACATTCGGACATTTTGCGATCCTGCAGCCTAGCTCCGGGTATACCTTTGGCTATGTCGGCTATATGCGCGGCGATGCGCGCGGCAATCACACCGTCCCGGACGTCATCCAATGTCGGCAGACGCAAATGCTCCGCGGGCGTGACATAGCAGAGGAAGTCGGCGCCGGCCGATCCTGCAATCGCCCCGCCGATAGCCGATGTTATGTGATCGTAGCCCGGCGCAATATCCGTGGGCAGCGGCCCCAGAACATAAAAAGGAGCTCCCTCGCATATTTTCTTCTGCAGCCTGATGTTCGCTTCAATCTCCCTGATGGGAACGTGTCCCGGCCCTTCAATCATTACCTGCACTCCGGCTTCGCGCGCACGCCGGGCCAGTTTTCCTAAAATAATCAGTTCCTGTAATTGTCCGCGATCGGTTGCGTCGTCAATTGATCCGGGACGCAGACCGTCTCCGAGACTTAAAACCATATCGTAGCGTCTGGCAATCTCCAGCAAACGGTCATACTGCTCGTATAAAGGATTTTCCTGATCATTGCAGGCCATCCAGTTGGCCGTCATTGATCCACCCCGGCTGACAATACCCAGAACACGGCCCTGTTCTTCAATTGCGGCGACACTCTGCCGAGTTACCCCGCAGTGAACCGTGATGAAATCAACGCCGTCACGCCCGTTTTCTTCAATAACGGCAAACATGTCGTCGGCCGTCATCTCCGCAATAGCCTTCTTCTGGGCAATAATCTTACAGGCAGCCTGATAAATCGGTACCGTCCCGATAGCTACTTTCGCCGCTTCCATGATGGATTTCCTGATCGCCGCCAGATCGCCGCCGGTGGAAAGATCCATGACGGCGTCAGCGCCCGCATCAGTCGCAATTTTGAGTTTGGTCAATTCCAGTTCCACATCGGTATGATCTTTAGACGTTCCGATATTGGCATTTATCTTCGTGCGCAAGCCTTCGCCGATAGCCAGAGGCACAATTCCCGGATGATTGACATTGCGGCAGATGACTATGATGCCTTTTTCTATTCCCTCCCGGATAAACTCCGGGGTTACACCTTCCGCCTCGGCGCAAGCTTTCATTTCTTCCGAGATCCGCCCTGCACGGGCTGTTTCCAGTTGGGTCATTTTTCCTCCAAATACATCGTCTCCATTCAGGGGCTGTATGAGATACACGATAACTGCTGAGTTACAGATCCTGAGACGTTTAGTTATTTTCCAATTTTTGCACTTACAGTTTATGTGCTTTTTATTTTTTCAATTTATCCGCCAGGGCATCGACCGATACATATCCCGCTCCCAGACTCACCGAATTTCTTATCGCCAGGGCGACCATGGCCTTCGCCTCCCCGGCTGCCGCGGCCACATCTTTTCCCAGAGCAAGGTTTGCCGCCAGCGCAGCAGCATAGGTGCAACCGGTGCCGTGAGATTCGGGCAAGTCAATGCGCGGTGAAGAATATTCCTGATAGTTTTTCCCGTCAAAGAGAATGTCCACAACTTCCTTCTGCTTATTTCCCTGGAGATGGCCGCCTTTTATTAGAACATTACGCACCCCGAGCTTTTGAATGACACCCGCCGCTTTTTTCATCGCTGCTATAGACTTGATTTCCATTTCGGCCATTTTTTCCGCTTCGGGGACATTGGGAGTGACAACCATGGCCAGGGGAAGCAACTTTTTTACAAGAGCCCGTCTGGCCGCCGCCAGCAGCAGATGCCGCCCGCCTTTAGCCAGCATTACAGGATCGACAACCAGTTTTTCAACATTATATTCCCTGATCATCCCGGCCACAACTCCAACAATACCCGCCGTGAGCAACATACCGGTTTTCACGGCATCCGCTCCAATATCGTTCAACACAACTTCCATTTGTTTGGCAACAAATTCCCTGTTGACCTCCCATATGCCCTGCACGCCGAAAGTATCTTGCGCCGTTACCGCCGTAACCACGTTCAGCGCATAGCAGCCGCAGGCGCTCACCGCCTTCAGATCAGCCTGAATGCCGGCCCCGGCGCTGGAATCCGACCCGCCGATGCACAATACTTTAAACGGCTGCATATTTATACGGCCTCCGGAAAAAAATCTTTCCGCCAGTATCTGACAACCAGCAGACTGCCTTCATTGACGCGAATCGTAGCCGGAGAACCAACGATGACATTGCTGATACCGCGGGAACTGCTCATTTCCAGCACTTCGTTATCCAGGGGGTATTTAAAGCCGTTCAGGGAGACGCCTTCCGCTTTGGAACTCAAAGCAAACAGAGAAACCGTCTGCCCCGGAGACTCTTCAAAAGATGCTTCTTTTGCAACGGTGAAAATTTCACAGTATTCGTCCACCAGACTGGTTTTGATTCCCGCTTGTTCACCCAGGTTGAGCAAAAACAAATTGGCCAGGGCATGATCAATCCTGCCGCCCAGAGCGCCCCATATTTCAATTGCTTCCGGTTTGACCCCCAGCGCACATTCCAGGGCAAGCTGAGTATCGGTGGCGTCTTTATCCCGACGGTATTTTAATATTTTAACTCCACCGGTCGAAAACTTCTTCAATCCGGCGGCATCAGCCGAGTCCATATCTCCCATAATCATATCGGGTTGAATATTCAAACTGTCCAAATAGCGAATAGCGCCGTCACAGCAGATTGTAAGAAAACCGCCCATCGCCGCCGCCCGCTTTCGGAAAAAAGCGGGATCGCCCAGCCATCCATTGCTTATAATGATAACCTTTTTCAACATATCTTTTCTATAATTCCTTCACATCCGGCAGCCCCCGGAAGGTTCAGCTTTCCCAAAAAAAGCCACACCCTTTGATCATTACCGAGGATATGGCTTTAGTTAATTTTCAACCGCCAATCCCTTACGCCGGCATTATCCGGATCAGGTTCAAAGGGTATAATCTCAGCCATTCCGGCACCCCTGTACTTAAAATTTATTATATTACTCCCTTCTAAAAAGCAATTTGTTTAATTTGGAGGTTGATTTCGCTTGATTATGTAAGAATAACTGATCGACCACACAGTCGAAAAACGTGAAAATGGGTTGAAAACCAGTCAAATTAAAGTATTTAAAAACAATTACTAATTATTTTAATATGAATGTTTGTCTGAAGGATAAGGATATGGAAGTATTTTCAGCGTTAACACTGATTAGTAGAAACATTGTTATCTTGGCGCTTCGCACAATGAGGAGAAAAATGTCCGAAGACAACAATTTGATCAAAATTGCTCTCGACTCGAAGCTTGTAGAAAAAATCTATGACGCTGATCTTTCGCCTGCCATGAAAGAAACCGTTTCTTTTATCATTCCCCTCAAGAGGTGCACCTTTATACATATCTTCCCTAACAGTCGGCTATTTACACCTTATTCGGAGTTGCCTTAATTAATTGACACACAAAACTATTTGTCTTATATTGACCATCAACTACTCGTAAAAAACAAACTAAAAAACATGGAGGATGTGATGAAGAAACTCTTGCTTACAGTGATATTTGCATCTTTGCTTTGCGCAGCTTGTGTTATGACGGCGGGGCACCACGGCGCGACTGTTGCTATTGCGCCTCCACTTCCGGTGATTGTGGAACTGGATACCCCATACTATTTCCATAGCGGTTATAATTATTATTACACCGACAACAGGTGGTACTATTCTCAGAAAAAGGGCGGCCCCTGGATCGATCTCCCCAAGGATCGCTACCCGAAAGAGACAAGATACAGGGGTAAAGGTCCCGATCGAGGTAAGGGTTGGAAGCACGGCCGTGATCGAGATCGAGATTAAAAGTTGCCGCCGATACTGCAATTTAAAACATCTTTATCAGCGACGGGGTGACGCAATCGACTTAACCGTTTGCGTCACCCTTTTCTTTCCATCTCTAAAAGGGGACGGTTCTGTTTTTTAAGAGAACCGTCCCCTTTTAGAGATGGATAACCGTTGAGCTGATTTTAAAGCATTTCGTTGTCCAGGATTGTTTTCTCCCGCTCAAGATTGACCTGACCGATTGTCACTCTCAATTTGCAGCCGGTGCAGCGGAGGAGACGGCATTCCGAACAATAGAAAGGTCCTGTTTTTGCTTTTAACTCCGGAAAAAGAGGATATTCTTTCGGTAACTTGACAAATCCATCATAGACCTGCTTCAGAAAAACAGGATCACTTGCGGAGAAGCAAATTTTAATCCGGGACTTCGCAAGGCGGATAATTCCTTGTACGTTTTGTACTTCGTCCGCGTTAAAGCTAACCGAGAAGTTAAACGGTTTGATCTCCCCTGGTTGCTGAAGGCAATACTTTTTGTAGATTTCTTCGCCCCCCTGAGCGGCATGTATTGCTTCGTTGATAAGAGATAAAACATTTCGGCGATAATCAGACGGTAGAATCGGTTTCTCTCCATTGAGCAATATTTCAGCAATAAATCTCATTAATCTGCCTCCGGTGCTTTAACAAAAAGCTTATTCCATTTACTCATTTTATTTTTAGACGCAACTTTTTTGCAAACGGGAAATATCATACCATAAAAAGTAAACGTCTTGACACAAGCATCTTATTAGGGGTATCTGAATTAAAATCTATTCAACTTGTTATGGTATTTTCACAACCAAAAATTTGTCATTCCCGCAAAGGCGAAATTCCGGTAATAAACGGATTGGTTCGCCGCCTTCGCAGGGACAATGCCTGAATTCCGGATCAAGCCCGGAATAAAAAAAGGAGCTTGTAAAAGTCTCTAAATGGACATTAAAAAATACAATGTTATGTTTGCCGCGCAGCCGCCGGAAATAAACAGTCCGTGGAACGGTGAAGTCTGGAAGAATTCACCGGCGCTGGAAGTTTCCTCCTTCCGAAGGGAAAGCAGTGCGCATCGACCGGCAACATCCTGTAAACTGCTTTACGACCGCAGGCAAATTTACGGAATTTTTCACGTAAATGATCAGTATGTGCGCTGCATCCATACGGAATTCCAATCGGAAGTATATAAAGACAGCTGCGTCGAATTTTTCGTACAACCTCAGGAAGCGGACGCTTATTTCAATTTCGAATTCAATTGCGGCGGGGCACTGCTGGCCTCCTACGTTATCGACCCGACCCGCGTTGACGGCCGGATCAGTAAATTTATCCCGCTGAGCCCCGAAGACAATCAGGAAATCAAACGTTATTCCAGCCTGCCCCGGACGGTGGAGCCGGAAATCACCCGTCCGATCAACTGGTTTCTGGGATTTGCGATTCCTTTTTCCGTCCTTAGTAAATATGCCTCAATACCCGAGGATGTAAGCGGCCATTTCTGGCGGGCTAATTTTTACAAATGCGGCAATGAAACTTCCCGCCCGCATTGGGGATCATGGTCTCCGGTTCATGAATTAAATTTTCATCTGCCCGCCGATTTCGGAGAACTTTATTTTTTATTTAAGCTGAACTCATGAAAAAAAGCCGTGTAAACATTTTTATTTTCGCCCTTGGTGCAATTTCTCTATTTTTGCTTGCCGGTGTTGCCGCAGCGTCCCCTCAAAAAAACAATCATCAATTTCAGTCTTATCTCCGGCAGGGAGTTAAAAAAGCTTTCAACATGGAGTTTTCCGGGGCGAATTCCTGTCTGCAAAAGGCCGTGGAGTCGGACAGAGAAAACCCGTCCGGGTACGCCTTTCTGGCAATAATCAACCTGTTTGCCTACGAAATGAGCTTTGATGATAATGTGCGGAAGAGCAAGGAGGTTTTACTGCAGCGCTATGTTGATGAAACTGTCGTCCGGGGTAAAAAACAAATCGGGAAAAATCCCCAAGACGGCAGGGCTTATCTGGCGATGGCGATGGCCGGAATGGTCAGATTTAAATTTGCCAGCCAGCGCAGACAATATTTCCGTATGAGCCGTGAAGCCTCCACCATCTGGGAATATCTGGAAAAAGCCAAAGAAAATGATCCGCAGAATTACGATATTTATTTTCTGACAGGCTCATTTCGCTATCATATTGATCACCTTCCCCGCGTTACCCGTTTTCTCTCATCAATGGCGGTCACTTCCGGAGACAGGCGAAAAGGATTGCAGGAATTGGAGCTGGCGGCCCAAAAAGGCGATCTGCTCAAAGAACTGGCCCAGTCGGAACTTTCTGCCAATTATCTGAATTTTGAAAAGCAGCCGGCGCGGGCTCTGCCCATAATACAAAAATTAAGAGAAAATTTTCCCGGAAATTACAATTTTTCCTTTGCTCTGGCCAATGCCCTTTCCGATCTCCATCGATTCGATGACGCAGTTCATATCGCCCGGGAAATTGAAAAAAATATTGCTGCCGGCTCCACTCCCTTCGTTCCTCAGCTTCAACCACGTTATGACCTGTTGATGGGAAGAATATATTTTACTCAGGGCGAATATTCCAAGGCTGAGCTTTTTTTACAAAAGTCTCTTCAGGATACAACTCCCTACAATGCCCGGGTGCGCTCATGGGCATATCTACGGCTGGGCATGATAAGTGATGCCCGCGGGGAAAGGAAAAAAGCTAAAGAGTATTATTCCAAAGTGTTCGACATCAAAGAAGGTGAAGGAGCCGCCCAGTTTGAAGCCGGAAAATGCCTGAAGACGGCTTGCGTTCCCCCCGCCGGGAAAAAGATGGCTGAAATGCCGAGTCACTCACTAAACAGCAACGGTAATCAAGGAAGGTAATACCGGGCTGAGCTTGCGCGATGCTTTACCGGCTGCAAGCGCGGCCCGGTATCGATATTAATTGCGGGACATCAGATGTTGAACAGCCTTTTCCAGTCCATCCAGAGTAAGTTCATACATGGGGAATATTGTCCGAATATTTTGAATCGTCCAGTCATACTGCCAGGTATTTTGTGTTAAAGGGTTCAGCCAGACGGTGTGCCGGAATGTTTTAGCCAGAAGTTTCAAATACTCGATGCTGGGATGTTCGTTGTTCTGGTTAAAGTAAATTGCCCCATTGCGATTCATAAGTTCCGAAGGGGCCATCGAGGCGTCGCCGACAATAATCAGGCGCGTTTCCGGATCACTGCGGACAAAATCCATCACTGCATGCGGATGTGTTCGACGTTGAGGATCCCGCCAGACATCGTTATAGATGGTGTTGTGAAAGTAATAAATTTCCAGTTCTTTGAACTGGGCGGTAGCATAATAAAACAGAACCTGGATCAGTTCTACGAAAGGTTCCATCGACCAGCCGCCGTTGTCGATCATCAGTTTCACTTTCAGGCGGTCCGCCAGACGACGGTCAAAGATGATCTCAATTTCACCGGCATTTTTCATGGTCTGACGAATGGTGTCATCGATATTAACAACATCCAGCGGGCCTGATGGCTGCAAATGTTTAAGCCGCTTCATCGCTTCGCCTATCTGCGATGAAGTAATCGGCCCATCCTGCGAATAATCACGATAGCGGTGCTCGAGCGCGACCTTTACCGCCGATTTGTTATGGGATGTGCCTCCGATGCGCATGCCGCCGGGGTGAAAACCGGAATGGCCGACAGGTGAAAACCCTTTGGTTCCAATCCATTTGCTGCCGCCATGATGCGCTTCCGTCTGTTCTCTCAGGCGTTCCCGGAAATAATCGAGCAATTCTTCGATCGTCATTTTCTTTAAGGCGGCCTCCGGCACACCAAGCGCGTTGGCCACCTCTTCCGGATCCTTCAACCATTCATCCAGCAGCGCTCTGGCCACTTCATTGATTTCTTCCTCCGTGGGATCAACTTCAACAACGCCGCGAAATTCCTGGGCAAAAACCGTATCATAAATATCGAAATATCGTTCGCTCTTGATCAGTACGGTGCGGGCGCCAATATAAAAATCTTCTACGGACCGGATCAATCCCATACTCAGCGCTTTTTGCAGAATCAGGAAGGACTTGGGAGATATGGGAATCCCTTTGTCGCGCAGTTTATAGAAAAAATTTACAAACATAATTATCCTATATTACTTGGAACCGGCTTGGCGCGAAGCCAGATAAAAATCATTGCTCTTTTTGAAGAGCACCCCCAGGAAGGGAACCTTGCCCGCCTTCAAATTCTTCAACTGGAAATCCGGATCAGCCTGCAGGGCGCGAATCCAGTTGATCAGCTCCCTGGTGGCCGGTTTTTTCTCGACGCCGCGGACGTCCCGCAGCCGGTAAAAGGTATCCAGGCACGCTGTGGCCAAATCAGAATGCAATTCAGGAAAATGCACTCCGATAATCCGGCGCATCAAATCGTGGTCGGGAAAGGCAATGTGATGGAAATTGCAGCGGCCCAGGAAAGGATCGGATAAATCCTTCTTCGCGTTGGAAGTGATGATGATGACCGGACGATTCTTCGCTTTGATCGTTTTATCCGTTTCGATGATATCAAATTGCATTTGATCGAGGATATCCAGCATGTCGTCCTGAAAATCCGTATCCGCCTTGTCAATCTCGTCTATTAGAAGAACAACTTTTTTATCCGCAACAAAGGCCTGACCGATTTTGCCCATCTTGAGATATTCTTCGATGTTGCTGACGTCGCGCTTCGAATCGCCAAAACGGCTGTCATTGAGGCGGGTTAACGTATCATATTGATACAGCGCATCAACCAGCTTCATACTGGATTTAACATTGAGGACAATCAGCGGCATGTGCAAGCTTTCCGTAATGGCGTGCGCCAGCATTGTTTTACCTGTGCCCGGTTCGCCCTTAAGCAATAGAGGCATTTCTAGTGACATGGAAATATTGACAATTTTAGCCAATTCGTCATCGAGCACGTAGCGCGAAGCTCCACGGAATTTGGCGGGTTGATGATCTGATACCATAAAGATACTCCTTAATTTTTTTTCTAAATATTTAGTCGTAAACATCATTATATTGTTTAAGCTTATTCAGGTTTTGTAGTCTTATATATCTGGGAAACTTTGTCAATAGGCAATAATGGAAGTGAAATTTTCATAAGTTCCGCCTGTTTTTGTTTGTTCCTTGCCCTGCTGTTTAAGATTATGTTATAGGACAAAAAATTTCCCCAGGAGAACGGCAGAGATGATTTACAATGAAGACTACGAAACACTACCCAGAGAAGCACTGGAAGCATTGCAATTAAAGAGACTGCAGCAAGTTGTCAACCGGGTTTACAACAGCGTTGATTTCTATAAAAAATCATTCCAAAAAGCGGGAGTAACCCCCGACGATCTCAGGACTCTCGATGATCTTAAACGGTTTCCCTTCGTCACCAAGCAGGATTTACGGGATAACTATCCCTTCGGATTGTTTGCCGTTCCCATGAGCAATGTGGTTCGTCTGCACGCATCTTCGGGAACAACAGGCCGCTCAACGGTCGTCGGCTATACAAAGCGGGACATTGACACTTGGGCCGAGCTCATCGCGCGCTGCCTTGTCGCCGCCAATCTCACCAAAAATGATGTCATTCATAATGCTTACGGATATGGTCTGTTCACGGGAGCCCTGGGCGTTCATTACGGCGCGGAAAAGCTCGGAGCGAGTATTATTCCTATGTCCGGCGGCAACACAAAACGACAGATCATGATACTTCAGGACTTTGGCCCGACGGCGATCTGCTGTACTCCGTCTTACGCCATGAATCTGGCCGAACAGGGACAGGCCATGGGCATCGACATGCGCTCTTTGAAGCTGCGCGTCGGTATTTTCGGCGCCGAACCCTGGAGCGACCAAATGCGTGAACAGATTGAGAAGGCCTTTGATATTAAAGCCATGAATATTTACGGCCTTTCCGAAATTATGGGGCCGGGCGTCGCCATGGAATGCAGTGAAGCGCGGGAAGGCATGCACATTTTTGAAGATCATTTTCTGGTCGAAACCATTAATCCGGACACGGGAGAAGTTCTTCCTCCCGGCGAATCAGGCGAACTGGTCTTTACGACTCTGACGAAAGAAGCCGTTCCTCTAGTCCGCTACAGAACCCGCGATATTTCTCGTCTCCATACCGTACCCTGCCGTTGCGGACGGACATCCTACCGGATGGACCGCGTGATGGGACGCAGCGACGACATGCTTATCATCCGCGGCGTCAATGTCTTCCCCTCCCAGATCGAGGCCATCCTGGTGTCCATCGAGGGACTGGAACCACACTACCAACTTATTGTTGACCGAGTCGGCAACCTTGATACCCTGGAAGTGCAGGTGGAAGTGACGGAAAGTCTGTTCGCCAACGCCGATGAAGTGAAAGTATTGCAGAGGCTGGAAAAACGCATTTCCGACAATATGAAGGACTATCTCGGGGTTACGGCTAAAGTCAAGCTGGTGGAACCGAAGACTATCCAGCGTTCCGAAGGCAAAGCCAGCCGGGTCATTGACAGGCGAAAAATATAACAGCGTATGTCGTTCAATAAGTATCACCTCGCATTATTATTAATAGTATGTATTTTCTGGATATGGTCGGGAATTCATCCACAGGATACGCGCCTCACCTGGGTTTTGGAAACGGCGCCCGTCATGATTATTCTGCCCGTAGTACTGCTTACCTACAGGAGATTTCCCCTGACCAGTCTGACCTATACTCTTATCGCTATCCACGCCCTGATATTGATACTTGGCGGTCATTATTCCTATTCCCAAGTTCCTTTAGGTTTCTGGATGCAGGACTGGTTTGGCTGGACCCGCAACAATTACGATAAGATCGGGCATTTCATGCAGGGATTTGGCCCGGCTATTTACGCCCGCGAAATCATCTCCCGGAAATCACCTGTCCGGTCGGGCAAATGGCTGAGCTTCGTGTCCATAACTGTGCCCCTTGCTTTTTCGGCGCTCTATGAGATCATCGAGTGGCTGGCCTCCCTTTCCAATCCCGCCGACACGGAGGCTTTTCTGGGAACACAGGGCTACATCTGGGATACGCAGACCGACATGTTCTGGTGTTTGATAGGATCGATTGTCGCGCTTCTTTTGCTGACTCGATTGCACGACAAATATCTGTGTCAAATAGATATGAAGAGTGAAGGCTGAATTTTGATATGCCCGTGACTGTAAAAAATATCTTGGCAAATATTCCGGCTGAATTACCTGATGAATTATTTGAAGAAATGTTGTCCGGAAGCAAATTCAGAATGGAGAGAATTGTTTCCCGCGGTCATCATTCGCCGGAAGGATTTTGGTACGATCAGAACGAAAACGAATGGGTGATTCTTCTGCAGGGAAGCGCTGGCTTAAGTTTTGAAGGAAAAGAAAAACCGGTTGTTTTGCACCCCGGTGACTGTCTGCTTATTTACCGGCGCCGGCGGCATCGGGTGGAATGGACTGATCCTGATCAGGACACAATTTGGTTGGCTGTATACTTTGAATGAAGATTATGCATCATGCCTGGCCGCTCGATCTCGCGAGCTTTTATTTTCAGCGAAAAATTTGTGGACGCAAGATTCCTCTCTTGGCGAGCTTTAAAATTACCTACCGCTGTAACCTTGCCTGCCGGGCCTGCCCTTTTCATCTGCGCGCCGAAGATGAAAACAGCCGGATGTCCTGGAACACAGCCATTGCGGCCATGGAATCTCTGCACCGGAGGGGAACCCGCTTCATCGTTTTTGAAGGCGGTGAACCGCTTTTATGGCGGGACGGCCCTTACCGCCTGCATGATCTGGTGCTCTATGCCCGCAAGCACTTCCTGCGCGTCGCGGTGACAACCAACGGAACGCTGCCTTTGGATGTCCCCGCCGACATCCTCTGGGTCAGCCTCGACGGCATGAAAGAAGCCCACAACAAACTGCGGAGCGATTCCTTTGAAAGAGTCTGTGCAAACCTCCAAGCCGCCAAACATCCCAGGGTTTTTATCCATTGCACGCTGAACCGCCTCAACTGGCGGGACGTGGAGCCTCTGGCGGTTTTTGTACAAAACATACCGACGGTGAAGGGAATGACCTTCCAGTTTTTCTACCCTTACAATCAGGGAGAAGACGACCTTGCCCTGAATGCGGAAGAACGCCGTTCCGTTATTGCTAAATTGATCGAACTTAAAAAGCGGGGCTTCCCGGTTCTCAATTCCTCAGGCCGGCTTGCGGCCATGATTGATAATCGCTGGCGCTGCCATGATGATATCCTGATCAATGTCGATCCGGACGGCGCAATCACCAAAGGCTGCTATGTAAAAAGCCGCGGTGAAATCAACTGCGACGCCTGCGGCTTTACGCCTGTCGCCGAGGCCTCCGGAGCCTTGGATTTAATTCCCGGCTCCATTCTGGCGGGCTGGCGGCTTTTTCTCAAGACATAAACATTGTTTTATCTTGTACATTTGCCGGAATGCTTGTATCTTTAGGCCAACAACGCTAGGTGCAGGAGACGAAATATGAGAATATCAGAATGGCTGGATGAAAAAGAGGCAGACGGTTTTGACGTATCTCAGATCGCGTTGCCCGAAGAGTTGTCTTATGATGAACCGCCGGAGGAAACTATTTTTTTCGAGGAGTTCAGGCCCTGCGGAATTCTCTGTGCGGAAAATCATCCTTTTTCCATCGTTGAGCGCTACGGGCACTGGTATTACTGCCGGGGACAGGACAAAAAGGCCGGCATCCACGCTTCCGGAGGGGAGTGGACTTTTTTCACGAAAAATAAAGAGATTGCTTTAAAAACAGCCCAGGCGCACATTAAATGAGTTTTTTACCGGACAAGGCAATGATCATAATTAATGCGCCTGTCCGCGGCTGTTAAAAAAACGATCTTTTTTCAATAAAAAAACATTTAATCTGTAGAGGCAACCAATGACCGAGGTTAAAGAAAACGGGAAAAGGGAACTTCCGGCCGCGACGGAACTTCAGGAAAAGATGGCCGGAGAGGACCTGGAATCAATCAGGATAATTGCAGAAAAAGCATTAAAAAAAGTCGCCGAGCTTTCGGCGGAAAACGCCAAACTGCAGGAGAAGCTAAAAGCGATTGATAAGATATTCAGCAGGTATGAACACCTGGACGGCTATATGGAAAAGTACGGCTACAATACCGAACTGGAAAGGGAAATGTGGAGGACAATAAGACGGATTACAAAAGGGTAATACCCAAACGTAAAGTCCGGATTACAGCGCCGGCAAAAGGCACCGCCGCTGTAATCCTTTGACGGTTGACAATTTTCTATACGGAAACGTCACTCATCGCGATACCCAGGGCATCGGCGACGCCTTTCCCATAATCGGGATCGGCCCTATAACAATTGCAGATGTGACGAATCTTGATTTCCTTCATTATATCTCCCATGGCACGGGCCGTATTTTCAAAGAGAGCCTTCTTTTGTTCATCGCTCATGAGACGGAAGAGCTTGCCGGGCTGAGTGTAATAGTCGGCATCGTCTTGGCGGAAATTCCAGTGATCCGCCGGAGCCCCTTCCAGCTTCAGGGACGGTTCGGCATATTCCGGCTGTTCCTGCCACTCGCCAAAGCTGTTGGGTTCGTAGCCGAGGGTGCTGCCGTAATTACCGTCCACCCGCATTGACCCGTCGCGGTGATAACTGTGGTAGGGACAACGGGGAGCATTGACCGGAATCTGGTGATGGTTCACTCCCAGGCGGTAGCGCTGCGCATCGCCGTAAGAAAAGAGCCGCCCCTGGAGCATCTTGTCCGGAGAAAAGCCGATTCCGGGAACAACATGAGCCGGGTTGAAAGCCGACTGCTCGACCTCGGCAAAGTAGTTTTCCGGATTCTTGTTCAGTTCGAGAACACCCACCTCGATCAACGGAAAATCCTGATGGTACCAGACTTTGCTGAGATCAAAGGGATTGTACGGCAAGGTTTTCGCCTGTTCTTCCGTCATGATCTGTACGTAGAAGGTCCAGCGGGGAAAATCTCCCTTCTCAATACTCTCGTAAAGGTCACGCTGGTGGCTTTCCCTGTCCTTGCCTATAAGCGCCTCGGCCTCCGCATCGGTCAGGTTTTTGATCCCCTGCTGGGTCTTCAGGTGGAACTTGACCCAATATCGTTCGTTCTGGGCGTTGATAAAGCTGAAGGTGTGGCTGCCGAAGCCATGCATATGGCGGTAGCTGGCGGGTATACCCCGATCGCTCATAACAATGGTGACCTGATGGAGAGCCTCGGGCAGCGACGTCCAGAAATCCCAGTTGTTCAGGGCGCTGCGCAAATTGGTGCGGGGGTCGCGTTTCACAGCGTGGTTGAGGTCGGGAAACTTGAGCGTATCGCGCAGAAAGAATACCGGCGTATTGTTGCCGACAAGGTCCCAGTTGCCTTCCTCGGTGTAAAACTTCATTGCAAAGCCGCGGATATCACGTTCGGCGTCGGCTGCGCCGCGCTCGCCGGCAACCGTGGAAAAGCGCAGGAAGCAGTCGGTCTTTTTACCGATCTGCGAAAAGATTTTCGCTTTGGTGTATTTTGTAATGTCAGAGGTTACAGTGAAGGTTCCATAAGCGCCGGAACCTTTGGCATGCATACGACGTTCGGGGATGACCTCCCGGTCAAAGTGGGCCAGCTTCTCCAGAAACCAGACGTCCTGCAAAAGCGCTGGACCGCGAGGTCCGGCGGTCATAATGTTCTGGTTATCGACTACCGGAGCACCGGCTCTTGTTGTTAACTTCTTGTCGTCCTTCATGATAGTTCTCCTTTCCGTTAATGGTTAAGTTAAAACTAACAATTAATACAAGAATTTATTTTTACTTTATTATTTTATCAGATTGCCAATACTGTCTGCAAGACGAATCTTCAGTAAAAGCTATTTGGCCGTCTTGCTCCCGGTGCCGGTCATACTGAGCGCACAGTGCTGGACACCCTTGATGGCTTTCAGGGAATCGGCCAGTTCCAGGACTTTTTTCACCCGCCCTTTGACCGCGACAATCTCCAGACAATTATGGTGATCAAGATGAACATGCTGGCTGGAAATGATGATATCCTGGTGGTCATGCTGAATATCGGTAATTTTGTTCAGCAGTTCTCTCGTATGGTGGTCGTAGATGAAGGTAATGGCGCCCGCAACGTCTCCGCCTTCCTCCCATTCCTGCTTTAAGAGTTCCTGACGGATGAGGTCCCGGAGCGACTCCGAGCGGTTGGTATATTTCCGGCGATGGATCAGATCATCAAATCTTTGCAGAAGATCTTCTTCCAGAGAAACACCAAAACGAACCAGCTTAGACATAATCATTCCTCGAGAATACCAATAATGAACAACATATATAGAAGACACCCGGCGGAGGTCAAGCACAAATTACAAAAAGCTCATTTTATCATGGACTTAAGAACAGGATTGAAAATTATTAAGCATATGCTGCTTTTTTATCGCGGATAATCTCCGTCAGATGATCCGCCTGCAAATCATTCATCCGGTAGTAATCGGCGCCCAGCAGACCGGATATTTCGCAGGCCAGATCGGCTTTCAGGAAAGACTTCTTGTCTTCCGTATCAATCACAACAAAATCCGTAACCGGCAATTCGCCCAGCAGACCGGCCATTTTCGCAATTTCTTCACGCACCGGAGCGCCGGAAAAGCTCTGGTTCGCCCGCCCGTCGGTGACCAGCACCACCAGAAATCTCGTCTGGGGAGATTTCAGCCGTACGTTTTTCATCAGTTTGTATGTTTCCAGCAGCCCCGCCGTTAAGGGCGTCTTCCCGCCTACGGGAATCTCCTGCAGCCGCCTTGAAGCCGCTTCCACACTCGCCGTCGGCGGCAGAACAACACTGGCGGCGTCTTTACGGAAAACAATGAGAGAAACTTTATCCCTTTTTTGATAGCAATCCAGCAGCAGCGACTGCACGGCGCCCTTGGTCTCAATCATTCTTTTTTTTGCCCCCATCGAGCCCGAGCCGTCCACAACGAGGACAGCCAGATGCCCCATCTTTTTTTCCCTTTGTTTGAACCGCAGATCATCATCTTCGATAAGCAGCGTTCCGCTCCTGCCCCGCGCTATCTGAAAGGGGGCGGCGGCCCGGATGGTGGCGTCAACAGCAATATCTCCGTTCGCCCTCATAATACTCTTTATCTTCCTGCCCTGCTTTCCCCGAGAGCCGGTTTTAGTGCGTCTTCCGGAAGATGTCCGATTCATCCTGTCCTTGCGGAAAGCCAGACGCCGAATATTAAAAACATCGCCCACATTAAATATTTCCTCAGCGGAACGGGATTCGCGAAACTGCTGCTGCCTTTGGCCGGAATCGCCGCTTCCCGCGTTATCATTTTCATCTTCATAATCCGTGGCAGAATCCTTACCCTTTTCCCGGTTCTGCTCCGGAGAATTCTTGCTGTCGGCCGGTTTGTCGTGCCGGTGCTGCTCGTTTGCTTGATCTTCCTCCATCTGTTTGTACATTCTCCTGCGGTGCAGAAGGACAAGGGGCAAAACCTTGTCCACATGCTCCGCCGTTACTTCTGCAGCATTGCACAAAGCGGCGTAAGCGCGGGCGGCATAGAACAAAAAGATATCGCCCCGATGGCCGCAAACAACGTTCTCGATGCACTTTTGAGCAATGGTGTTTCTTATTTCCACAGGCACAATGATTTTTTCCAGCATCATCCGGGCCCCACAGATCCTCTCCCGCAGATCCTGATCATCATTTTCTTGCCGCTGATCGCTCGATATCGCCGTTTTCATAACCGCCATCTTTTGCATCCGTTCCCGAATTCCTTCCCAGAAAACACACATGCCGAAGCGATCAAGAAAATGGGATGAAAGATATCCTTCTTCGGGATTCATACTGGCCAGCAGCATGAAATTCTGCAAAGGCCGCCGTGACTGATTTCCCTTGCCGATAAAATAGTTTCTGCTGCTCTGGGCCTTCAAAATTAAAGCGATGATTTCCGGCGAGAGAAGATTTACGTCATCGATGTAGGCCACTCCGTCGCAGGCGCGCTGCAGAAGACCGCTGCGCAAAACTTTCCGGCCGTTTTTAATCGTCTCTTCCATTTCCACGCCGCCCAGCAGGGCCTCTTCGGTTGCATGCAGAGGAAGATTGACAAAAGGCGTCGCCGGCGGAAGAATGTTCTTAAAAAGGCGGGCCAGCGTGGATTTGCCGCTGCCTTTTTCGCCAACGAACAAAACACCGCCGCAGCGGGAATCCAGGGCATTCAGGATCAAAGCCAGTTTGGCGTCATCATGTCCGATAAAATTCTGAAAGTTCATGGAGTCATCTCCGCCAGGGCAGCTTGAAGTTTCTCGTTTTCGCCGCCGATTGCTTCAAACGGCAGCCTCTTCATCCGGTGGGGAAGGGAAAGATAAGCTGCTTCCCGGATATCGGAGCTGGTAATAACTTCGCTTTGCCGAAAAGCGGCCAGCGCCCGGGCAGCCTTCATCATCACAATGTCGGCGCGATGTCCGTCCAGATTCAGCGCAGCAGTGATGAAGACTATTTTTTCCAACACGTCATCGGAAAGCTGCACGTCATTGAGACCTCTCTGCGCGGCAATAATTTTTTCGGCCAGGCTTTTTTGCTCTGCACTCCAGCCCACGGCAAAAGCAGCCGGATCGGCGTCAAACGCCGCCTTGCGGCGCAGAATTTCCATCCTCCTATCCTTATCCCCGATGGAAACGACATGGACACTCAAACCGAAACGATCCAGAAGCTGCGGCCGCAGATCGCCCTCTTCAGGATTCATTGTGCCGACAAGGATAAATTTTGCCGGATGGGTAAAGGATACCCCTTCCCTTTCTACGGTGTTGACGCCCATAGCCGCAGAATCGAGCAAAAGATCGACGATATGGTCCTCCAGCAGGTTTACTTCGTCGACATAAAGAAAGTTCCTGTTGGCGTCGGCCAGGATACCGGGCTCAAAGCGTTTTTCTCCTTTTCTGAGGGCGTGTTCAATGTCGAGGGTGCCCACCAGCCGGTCTTCCGTAATACCGAGGGGCAGTTCGACAACCCGCATTTTCTTTCTTTCCCTGTGCAGGTGTTCTTCGTTTTTCAGAGTATCTTTGCAGCCGCCGCACAAAATACCGTCCGGATCGCAGTTAAACGGGCAGCCTTTCACCATCACCATTTCCGGCAACAATTCCGCCAGCGCCCGCACCGCCGTGCTCTTGGCTGTTCCCTTTTCGCCCATGATTAAAAGACCGCCGATGGACGGATCAATGACATTGATGATCAACCCCGTCTTCATCTCTTCCTGACCCACGACAGCCGTAAACGGAAATATCATCCCAGAATCTCCTTCATTTTATTCTTCCAGCCCGCAACTTCATTCGCCGTAACAATTTCGACACCCCCGCCCTGGAAATCACCTTTCACGTCTCCCATCGCCTCTTCGATCCAGCCCTCAATTTCGACATACAGTTGCTGCAGGGCTTCCTTAACGTCCGCCGCGGGATTCCACAATCCGCGATGAGCCGCTTCGAGCATTCGGCGGGCGATTTCTTCCAGCGCCCAGGGATTATTCTCTTCAAAGAACTTCTTGTTTTCTTCATTCATCATGAAGGTCCGGGTAACGTCATCGAAGACCGAATCGTCTACGGCCTTTGCCGTCGCCTGCCAGCCATACAACCGCCCTACCCGCTTGCTGATCTCGCCCGCGCCTTTATAACCATGCTCCTTCATGCCGTCGATCCATTGGGGATTGAGTATCCTGCTTCGGGAAACCCGCCTGATTTCCTCGGTCAGCGTCCGCACGGAAACTTTGTCCGGCTCCCGCGTGTCACCGTAATAGTTCTGAATATCTTTCCCGGATATCACGCGGGCAGCGTTGATCATTCCGCCGTGCGTTCCGAAATAGCAGCAGCAGCCCGTCAGATCGTATTCATCCGTCACTGTTTTGTTGAAAGAGGCATCCACCGTTTTCAGGTTTGTTTTGAGCTCCTGATGAGCCGGGACGCCTGCGGCATCCTTGCCGTAGGCATAACCGTTCCAGTAAAGGAAAACGTCGGCCAGATCCTGTTCGGTCTTCCAGGCCGAAGCGTAAACAGCCAATTGGGTGCCGGCCTGATAGGTGCCCGGCTGGCTGGCAAAGATGCGGTAAGTGGCCTGGCGAATGTCCTGTTTGGAGGGATCGTTTTTCCCGTCAAGTTTTTGCCTGGTGTGCCGCCGGATATAATTCATTTCCGGAGGTTCATCGAGCGCGGCTACCGCCTGCACCGCTTCATCAAGCAGGCTGATTGATGCGGGAAAGTTATCCCGTGTGATGCCGGATACCCGGACTGTAATATCGATTCTCGGCCTGTTCAGTTCCGTCAGCGGTATAGTTGCAAAACCGCTCAGACGGCCGTTGTTCTTCCACAGCGGCCGGACTCCCAATAGATACATCATCTGGGCCATTCCTTCTCCGTCGGACCACATTATGTCGGTGCACTGCCAGTGAAAAGCGATATTTTCCGGCCAGCGTCCTTCCGTCTCCCGATACTTTTCCAGAGTTTGGCGGGCCAGCATTTTCCCGATCTCCCACGCCGTCGGCGTCGGGATTCTCAATGGATCGAGCGAATAAAAGTTGCGGCCCGTCGGCAGGATATCGCTTCTTCCGCGGGTAATGAGCCCGGAAGGCCCCGGCTCAATGTAGCCGCCGTTCAGTCCGTTGAGCAGTGAACCGGTTTCGTCGGAGGCCCGGATGCTGCTCAACACATCATTGATTTTGACTTCCACCTCTGCCAACGCCGCGACATCACCGGGGCGAAGAGTAAATCGACTGCCCAGAGAATTTTCCAGGGAGACGCCGTTTTGAACGTAACCGGTGCAAATCTCCCGGGCAACTTCTTCCACCAAAGCATCCAGTTGTTCGCCTTCGAGTTTCCTTTCCCGAGCTGCGACTCTTTCCACAATACCCCGCAGAGAATCGGGTGTCTTTTCAAACCGCATGATTGCATACACGAACGACGCCAGCTTATCATTTTCCGGCAGTCGTCCGAAGATGTGCATGCCCCGGGGAATGAACGTATTTTTAAGCAGGCTGAGTTTGTCATGGATATCTCCGACCCGCCGGTGGAAATTATCGTGCAGCGCTTCTTCAGTGCCGTCCAGAAGATTGAGCCCCTTGATTTTATCTTCGATCAGATGGGCAATGGTATGCGCCCTGGCCGGTTCCAGGTTTTTGTATCTCTCATATTCATCAAGAAGTCTTTCGACCTGCTCCAGATCACCGTAGAGTTCCCCTTGAACCATCACCGTCTGCATGTGGTCGATCAGAACGGCATTGCTGCGCCTCTTGGCAATCGTCCCCTCCGGCGGGTTGTCCGCATTATAAATATAGAGATGGGGCATGGCATCAATGCCGATATCCGGGAAGCAGCCGGAGGAAAGCCCCGTCGCTTTGCCCGGCAGAAATTCCAGGTTCCCGTGCGTACCCACATGAACGACGGCATCCGCGCCGAATTTGCGGGACAGCCACTTGTAGGTCGCCACATACTGGTGGGGCGGCGGAATATCGGGATCATGGAGAATCCTGCAGACCTGGCCGTCGCACCGCGCTCCTGCGCAGCCTCTTTTCGGCTGCACACAGACAACGGCGTTCCCGTATCGCACACCGGTGATCACTATCCTGCCGTCATAAACCATGGCCGCCGGAACGCCATCCTTTTCCTCTCCCGGAGGCTGCCCCCAGGCCCCGCTCATTCTTTGCTGCGTCTGTTCCGGAAGTTCTGCAAACCAGGAAAGATAGGTTTCCGCATCAACAAGATCCAGCGTACCCCCTTTTTCCACAATCTCTTCCACTGTAGTCCAGCGAAACTCCGCAACTGCTTTACGCTGCATAATATCATTGATCAGCACCTTGCCGTTTTCCGGCGGACAAACATCGTAGCCTTCCCGCTGCATCCGCTGCAGAATATCAACAACGCTTTCCAAGGTGTCCAGATGCGCTCCCGCGCCGACGGTCGCCTCCACCGAAGCACAGGGATTGTTGTGGAGAATAAAAGCTACTTTCTTATCCCGATTGGGCTTCTGCGCCAATAAAATCCAGTGCGCCGCTCTTTCCGTCAGCCGCTCGATCCTTTCCCGAATCGGCTCGTAAAGTTCCTCCTCCGGTGTGCCGATCCCGCTTACCGCGCCGATCACCATCGGCTCAATTACACCCTCAAACTCGGGCATGGCTAGGCTCCAGGCAACCTGTGCTCCCAGCCCCTGCGGATCGGCCAGCCACTGTTCCCGATCCTTGTAATAGGAAATGACGGGATTGATAAGGGGAATGTTGAGCTGCTTCAGGAGCGCCGCGCCGGATGAAGCCGTTGCTCCTTTTATTTCATTGCCCCGCGAGGTTCCCAGGAAGAAAGAGGTCAATTTGATAATGCCGTCAACAACAGGCCTGCCGTCTTTCATCAGAAACTTCTCAATTACTTCTATGCCGCTTAAATTTCCCAGATTTTCATCCTTCAGGGAATAAAAGAAAACAGGAATAACGGCAATCCCCCGGTCTTCCAGCATCCGGATCAACTGCTTTTCGATCTCCAGATTGCGCGTCACCCAGCTGGAACGCGAATAGAGCAGGCCCACCGTCGCCAGTGGCTTCGCTGAAAATTTCGGCAGATAGTCCGCAAGGTATGCGGCGGCGGAGAAAAACACCTTGTCTGTTTGGGGATGGTAAATGCCCTGCCAGGGAATTTCGTCCGGTTTATTAAACGTCAGTGGCATACCGGCGAGATGATGCAGGAGAAACCGCAGCATATTGGCAATATTGTCCCGGCCGTTAAAGAGGATGTAATTATAGACTGTAGCGACAATCTCGGGATTGACAGTGGACTTTGCCCAATGTGCGGGATCAGAACCTACGACCACAACGGGAATACGGCTGCGTACTTCTTCCAGAATCTTTTCGATTTCCTCCCAGAAGACATCATTGGTACGGTAAAGGAGAATGATGTCCGCCGTCTTCATGTCCCGCTCTGCTGCGGCCAGCATTTCCGGATGCAAATTAAGCTGTTTGCCGGAATAAGACAGCAGGTCAAGATGCATTTTTTCAGCCGCTTCCTTCAGCAGAGGCAGGTAGCTAGACCACATGATAGTGAATAATTTCATTTTTTATCATCCCTTTTGTAATAACAAGTTGCATTCAAAGCATAACGCGGCGGCAAGGAGGAGGCTCCGCAGGCACCCTCCCCCTATCCCCCTCTTGAGGGGGACAAGGGGGAGGTGTTGAGGAAGCCGACGACGCAGCCAACAAAGTTAGGCGAAGAATGCGGCTTGGTCATTCGCTGTAATTCCTTATCAACCTGGAACCATATATAAAAAGGCCTATGGCATAGACCACAAGAACGCCCAGAGATACCCAGGCTTCCGTATCCATGACTGCCTTCCGAATCAGGATATTGGCATGCGTCAGGGGTAGAATTTGGATCACCGGTTGGAACATAAAAGGTATTTTGTCGATGGGGAAAAACGTCCCGCTGAAGAAGGCCATAGGCATAATCAGAAAATTGGAATAGGTGGCTGTATCTTCGTGCGACTTGGCTCGCATCCCGACGATGACACCAAGATTGGCAAAGAGAAAACTGTTTAAAAATAAGGTTAAGATAAATATCGGGCCGGGGAAGAAATCGGGACTGGCGATAAACCCGACAGCAACAATCAATAAGGAAGCAAAAAGTCCCCGGACCATGGCGGCCAGAACCTCGCCGGTCATGACGGCGGACGGTTTAATCGGCGCCTGTACGAAAATCTGAAAAGTCTTGAAATAGATCCGGTCGATAGCCAGGGCGCCCGCAACCCAGTTGTAGGAATTGTTCATGGAACTCATGGCGGCCAGTCCCGGAATGAGAAACGCCAGATAATCCCCTTCCCCTATTCTGACACTGCGTCCCAGACCGAAGCCGAAGGCGATAAGGTAAATAATCGGCACAAGCATTGTAGAAAAAAGATAACCGAGCCGGAAGAGCTTGCGACGAAAATGGATCATTTCTTTTAAAAATACCGGATACCAGGCGGCGTTGATCATTCGATGCGTTCTCCCGTCAATTGAATAAAAACATCTTCCAGATTAGTCTTCCGGATAATCACATTCCCTGTGTAACACGCGGCGATTTTATTGGCGCCATCGCGCGTTGGGCAGATTTGCTGCTGCAACTTCCCTTCTGCGTCAATGAACTCAACAACATATTCGCCGATGCTGTTTTTCAGATTTCCCGGTGTATCGAGGGCAATCAGTTGCCCGTGACTCATTATGCCCACCCGACGGCACAGAGCGTCGGCCTCTTCAATATAATGAGTGGTCAGAACGACTGTCTGGCCATAGATGCCTGTTTTACGGATCATATCCCACATCTGCCGCCGGATCTGCGGGTCCAGACCAATTGACGGTTCGTCCAGAAAAAGAACCGACGGCTGCGACAACAGGGCCCGCGCCAGCAGAAGCCGCCGCTGCATTCCTCCGGAAAAACCGGATACGACCGTGTCGCGTCTGTCCCACAGATTGACCATCTTGAGGCAGTCTTCGATTTTTCTCTGCCGGTCGGCAACATTGTGTAGCATGGAGTAAATGGTGAGATTTTCCCGGGCCGTCAGGTCCCGGTCGAGATTATTTTCCTGCGGTACTACACCGATGCGCTTTTTAATCTCGAAACTTTGCCGGACAACATCAAAGCCGTCGATGATGCAATGGCCGGCGTCGGGCTTCGTCAAAGTCGTCAAAACCTTGATGGTTGTTGTTTTCCCGGCTCCGTTGGGCCCCAGAAGGCCGAATACTTCTCCTCGATCTATCGTCAGATCAAGGTTGTCCACAGCGCGGACGCTGCCGTAATTCTTGGTAAGGTTCTTTATTTCGATCATAGCGCCGCCTCCGGGCAGATAAGATTGATGCCATTGTGGCGGATTACGGACACATCCAGGCCGTACATCAACCGGATATTTTCCGGAGTCAGCACTTCAGCGGGAAGTCCCTGCGCCAAAACCGTCCCTTCCACAATCATCACAACGTGGTCGGAAAACTGCATGGCTAGATTCGGGTCGTGAAGTGTCATGAGCACCGTCAAACCATTTTTCCGCACAATGTCCCGCACTTTACTCAAGATCAGAATCGAATTGCGAAAGTCGAGGTGAGAAGTCGGCTCGTCCAAAATCAGAAGCGGTGTTTCCTGGGCCAGCGCCCGGGCAGTGAGGACAAGCTGGCGTTCTCCGCCGCTGATTTTAGTATAAGGGCGATGACGCAGGTGACTGATGCCGATCTGCTCCATGGCGCAATCCGCCGCCTGAACATCTGATTGCGAGGGTGCGGAAAAGAGCGCAACATGAGAGGCCCGCCCCATCAGCACAATATCGGCAACCTTGTAGGGGAAAGGAGGATCGTGTTCCTGAGGAACAACGGCGATCAGTCCCGCCCGCAGAGCTGCTGAGAGCTTCGTAATATCACGACCGCCATGAAAAATCGCTCCCTCATAAGGATGCCACAAACCGGAAATACACTTAAAGAGGGTTGTCTTGCCGGAACCGTTCGGCCCGAGGACGGTCGTCATCCGGCCTCCGGGAATTTTGCAGCTTACCCCTTTGAGAACATCCTCCCGCTCGCTGCGACGGGAATCTGCGGAGGAGTGATTAAAATATAGCTTTTCAATGTTCAGCATATTCCTTTTATCTCCCCCAGCTTTCGCTTCCGCCCTGCTTCATCAGGTAAATAAAGAATGGTGCGCCAATCACGGCCGTAATGATACCTACCGGAATATCAATATTGGTGAGGCTGCGCGCCACGGTATCGGCAAAAATCATAAAAGCCGCTCCGCCCGCCATGCTGAGGGGAACCAGGCTGCGGTGATCCGGTCCCGTCATCATCCGGACAAGATGCGGCGCCATCAACCCAACCCAGCCGATAATGCCGCTCACGGAAACGGCGACGCTCACCATCAGGGTGGAGGCGGCAATAAAGATGATCCGCTCCCGCGTCACATGAATACCAAGGGTCTTTGCCTCCTCCTCGCCCATGCTCATCACATTCAGCCGCCAGCGCATCAGCAGGAGCGGGATAAGCCCCAGAGCAATCCCTACGGCGGCAATGCCGACCACGCGCCAACCGGCCAGGGCGAAACTTCCCATCAGCCAGAAAACGATGCTCTGGAGCTTCTGGGGATCCACCAGAAATTTAACAATGGAAACAAGAGCTGTAAAGAAAGCCGAGATGATCACCCCGGAAAGGATCAAAGGGAGGCGTGACACATCACCCTGAGTCCGGGCGACGGTAAAGGTCAACAGGACAGATAAAATTCCGAAAACAAAAGCGGCGATCTGCACGGGCAGGTGCGGGAAAAAGCCCACGGACAGAGCACAGCCGAAAGCAGCCCCCGCGGAAACACCGAGAATGAAGGGATCCACCAGCGGATTGCGGAAAATTCCCTGCAAAGCGACACCCGAACCGCCCAGCGCTATGCCGACCAGTCCGGCCAAAATGATCCGCGGCAGACGGATATCAAACAGGATAGCTTTCTCCCCGCTATCCAGGGCGATGGGATTAAAAATCGCATCGAACAGATAGGTTAGAATATCGAACGGTTCAATTCCATACGCACCGATAAACAGCGCCAACCAGCCCAGCACCAGGGGCGAAACCAGAATAAGCAGGGGAATGATCTTTTTAATTTTCGATTCAGTCTGCAATCCGGCTCACGCTCCTGTAAGAAATACCGTAGACCGCCCGGTAAAAGTCATCGGCGGTCTTAAAAAAATTCACATCCCGGAATTCATCCGGATATGTTTTCATGGCCATCCACAGGGCGACAACGGCCAGCCGCGGCGACCAGGTGCCCCATTGCGGCGCCTTGTACACCTGCTTTTTGCCAATCGCCGTCACATGCCGCCACTGGGAACTTGCGAGCAGGTCGCTAACATTGTACTTTGCTCCCCCCCAGATGAAGATGACATCAGGATTCCAGGCTACAACCCGCTCCATGGAAACATCAAGGCTGCGCTCCTTCAGGACGGCCGCCGGATTAATGCCGCCGGCAAGGCCGATCAGATCGTTGTTGACGCCTTTAGCTCCGGAAACGGAAGTCTGCTTGCCCCCCAGCCAGATAACCTTCTTACGCTTTTGCGGCGGCACCTTCCGGCAGCGCTCCCCGATGAGGAAGAATATTTTGTTCATCCGGTCAATACAGTTCTCCACTTTTTTTTCTTTTCCAAACAACCTGCCCTGCAGCCGCATCACCTCATAAAGTTCCGCTATGCTTTCCGGGTAAAGGGCGACGACCTTTAAACCCTTCTCTTCCATGAACCGGATCGTTTCCGGATTGAATGCCCACGTAACTACCAGTTCGGGCCGCAATCGCAGCAGAGCTTCAATGTTGACGTCAAATCCGCTCCCGACCGAAGGAATGGTTCGCACGATATCCGGCTTGACGGCCAGCAGCAGATCATTGGCATAAGCGTACCGGCTGATCCCCGCCACCCTGTCCCAGACACCCAGTGCCGCAGTTAATTCATAGGTTTCAAAAAAAACGGCGCGCCGGACGGGCAGATGAATATTGACCCGCCGTCCCAGCTTGTCTTGAAAGGTAATTGTTTCGGCGCATGCTGCCGAAACCAGTGCCGTCAACAGGAGGATGACCGCAACCGGCGCCGCTATCCATTTTTCCATTTTATTCATACTCAATCAGAATTTCAGTTCCACCTCGGCCAGCCATAATCTGCCCGGCGACTCGTATGATTCATAATGGCGTTCATCGGCAATGTTGTTGACGGAAAAAGACGCCGTCGCGTGCCTGCCGATCTTGTAACCTATTTTGGCATCGGCGGTGACAAAGGAATCATAGGAACCCGGCACTCCATCGACGATGTCCTTGTTTTCATCGTCGGTGAAACGTTTGCTGACATAACGGCCAACAACCGAAGCAAAAAACGACCCGAGTTCCAGTTCTGCGCCTGCGTTCAGCATCCGCTCCGGCTGATAAGTCAATCGTTTGTCTACCGTCGTCGGTTTGGCGTTGTTCTCCTTGATCCGGGCATCCGTGTAGGTGAAATTGCCGAAGAGCTTCAGTTCTTTGCCGATGCGCTGCTCAATTTCCAGCATAACTCCTTTACTTTCCGCCTTGCCCGCATTGATGTAATCGGACTGGGTTGCCGACACGGTTTTCCGGTAAATCAGGTCCTTTAAATAATTTTCAAAGTATGTTGCCGAAAACGTGGCGCCCTTCCATAATCCCTGCGTCCACCCGGCATCCCAGGAGGTAACCTTCTCCGGCGATAAACCGGGATTGCCGCTGTAAGTAACACCCGTTGACGATACCCACGTCCGGTAGAGTTCATACATCGTCGGCGCCCGGAAGGCCTGGCCGGCGGAGGCCCTCAGCGTCGTCGCTTCCAAGGGCTTGTAAACCAGCGAGGCCTTGGGACTGAAGGAAGAATCGCTGCGGGAATCATAAGTATTGGCGAAAGCGCCGGTTCCGAACTGGTTGGCGTAACCGTCAAAGGTTTTCCACCAGTCCTCCCGGAATCCGACGTAAGCCGTCAAATTGGGCAAAAGCGAAATTTCATCCTGAACAAAAATAGAATAAGTCGTGTCTTTGCCGCCGGAATTATAAGTTAAGCCTGTTTTGGAATCCTCATCTTTATAGTAGGTCAGATTATGCTCCTCCGTATTGGACCGCCCGGCTCTGTAAGATGCGCCCACAGTCAGCAGATGTCTGCCCAAAAGGGGAATTGTCGCCTGCAAATCGGCATAATAATTTTGATTGGGGCTGCTGGAGACTTTGCCGTTCAATCCGGATAAGGTTGCATAAGGGGAGCTTGTATTGGGCGTCGTATACCAGTTTTTCGCCTGATCGTTGAGAGCAAGCGAAAGCTTTGTTTTTGCTATACCAATCTCCGTTTCATAATTAATGCTGTAGAGCATCGTCTCCGTCATGCCCGATCCCGACGTAAAGGAACTTTCCCTCACGCTTCCGTATGAATATACGGGATTCCCCGCCGCATTTCTTAAATATGTATGAGGATCATCGTAATTGTACCGGTATCGTGTGCGCATCACCGAGGTTCTCAATTTAGATACATTGGAAAAATCATAGCCCACCTTGATATTCAGGTTGTCGTCCCACCAGGTGTTGTCTCCTTTGTCGCCGATCAGATAGCGGGTCGCTCCCTGATTCGTGGATGTGTAATCCCAGCCCGTTATTCCCGCCGTCGGTTTCGAGGAAGCAACGACCATATCTTTGGCATAGCCATTGGTGCTTTTATATCCGTAGCTTAAGAACAATCTTAACTTGTCCGTCGGTCTGTCGCCGTAGGATAGATAGTATTTTTGCAGGTCATCAAGACTTTCCCCCCGGTGCCAGCTGGTTCCGTAGCCGCTTTGCACGATGAATTCCCGCTTATCCGGCATTTTCGTCAGAATATTCACGACTCCCCCCATGGCATAACCGCCGTAAAGGCTGGAAAAGGGACCCTGGACAACCTCGATTTGCTCCACATTTCCGGTGGACATGCCGGTAAGACTTACATCCCCGGTGTAAGCGCTGTTGAGCGGCACTCCATCCTGAAGAATCAGCGTCCTGTTCTGTCCGGGAATTCCGCCCAGTGAGACAGACGACAATGTATCCATCATATTCACCCGCCGGTCAAAGACGCCGGGCAGGGCGTTTAGAGCGCTATCCACAGTCTGAACGTTTTTTCTTTTTAAATCCTTTTTCGTGACTATCTTCACATTACCCGGCGCCGACGCCGCCTCCTTTGCAGTTCTCGTCGCCGTAACCACTATTTCCTCGAATTTTGTTACATTCTTTACTCCATCGCTACTCGCCGTGTTTTCTTCCGCCAGGGCAGTCGAAGCAATCATCAACAAAGATACCAACAGCAAAAATCGTCGGAACATAACCTGATCTCCTCTTGTTTACATTCCACCCTCTTTCTGCTATGAAAACCGTCAAAGGGTGATTTGTGTTCTGGAGTTACCCTTTCGGGGCAGGGGAATCCCGGCCAAGGTTAGTACCCTGCCCCACTATTTAACCTACCGGAATTTATTTGCTTTATCACCCCTTTCTCTGTGCCGCCGCCGGGTTCGCATAATCTGGTGCAGCCCGGTGAAAACATGCGGGAAAAGTTCGATTCCCGTAACACTTGATAGTTATTGTAATTTATCGTATCATGAATACCAAATTGGTATTACTGTGCTACGAACATATTAAATATAACACATTCAAGTCAAGGTTTTTTTGGATTTATTAATTTTTTCCGGCGGGATAAAAGAATCTAGACAATATTATCTTATTAAGATATTGGTCCGCTTCATAAAACTATTCCGTAAGCATCATATTTAGAGGTAAAAATTGACGACTTTACAGGCAGTAATAATGGGTTTAGTTCAGGGCCTGGGAGAATTTCTACCCATCTCCAGTTCAGCACACCTGGTTCTTGTTCCCTGGTTTTTTAAATGGGAGGATCCGGGCTTAACATTTGATATTGCATTGCATTTCGGCACACTCGTCGCCGTAGCACTCTATTTCTGGCAGGACTGGCTGCGATTATTTTCCAAGGGATTTACCGATGTTAAAAGCGCCGACGGCAGGTTGTTCTGGTACCTTGTTTTAGCAACTATACCCGGCGCCGCCATCGGTTTTGTACTGGAGGAACACGCGGAAACAGTGTTTCGCAATCCAATATTAATCGCTTTTATGCTGGTTTTACTGGGAGTTATTCTGTACTGGG
>Ga0302251_1000318_pt1 | contig 50825 bp, 41 predicted proteins | sample AAG_RA_Gln_MG_FD_193534 | JGI IMG/M metagenome (GOLD analysis project Ga0302251, IMG submission 193534) | Enriched activated sludge microbial communities from anaerobic digester in WTTP, New Holstein, Wisconsin, United States - AAG_RA_Gln | ecosystem: Engineered > Bioreactor > Anaerobic >... | reverse complement strand
GTGATACCGCCGGCCCAGCACGCAGCACAGCCGGGAGCGGTGATACCGCCGGCCCAGCACGCAGCACAGCCGGGAGCGGTGATACCGCCGGCCCAGCACACGGCACAGCCGGGAGCGGTGATACCGCCGGCCCAGGCGCCGCCGACATCTTATGCAGCAGCCATCCCGCCGGCCCAGTCGCCGCCGACATCTTATGCAGCAGCCATCCCGCCGGCCCAGTCGCCGCCGACATCTTATGCAGCAGCCATCCCGCCGGCCGGCACTGCCATCCCGCCGGCCCAGGCGCCGCCGACATCTTATGCAGCAGCCATCCCGCCGGCCGGCACTGCCATCCCGCCGGCCCAGTCGCCGCCTCCTGCAGCAGCAAAGTCTGTAATACCTCCTCTTCGTCCAGGGGCCACTCCCCCACCGGGCATGCGTCATGGGGCAGGCCAGAAACAAAATTTCGTATCCTCACCTCCTGCTCTTTCAATACAGAAGAAGGGCATACCGCCAATTCCGGAGCAGAAAGCCAATACATCTCAGAACAATGCATCTGCAGCCGCATCACAGCCTTCACCTGCCGAAGCTCCTCCATCTGCTGTACCTCAACCCAGGCCTCGCACTCAGCCAAAGGCCACACCTTTCTTCCCGCCGTCTTCAATTCCCAAGAAACAGGCGCCTCCCAAATAAAGCATTAAGTCTTTTATTAAACAGTATAGATTGACATTCTCCTCGATATTATTTACAATAAGATGCTGATACTTTCAATCAAGGTCGATAATAATGAGAGATACCTGCTCAAATTGTGGGAAAAAGGTCGACAAGGACTTCAAGTTCTGCCCTTTCTGCTTTCAGGATTTTACTACCTCTGACGATGAGCTTAAAGAAATTGATGACATCGAATCGATAAAGGATGAGGAAGAGCCGGATGCTCCGGCAGAGGATGGTGAAGATGAGACGGCAGAGCAGCCTGAAGAGAATGATTCTGATGTTGAAGAGCAGCCTGACGGGCTCCTCATTGCGGAAAAATTTCTCATTCTGGAGCCGCTTCACTCATCTGCCCACGGAACCGTGTGCAAATCAGAGCTTTACAGGAGGCCTGGAAGAGTCTTTATCCTCAGAGACTTCATTATTGAAGAGCGGGATCAGGAAAAGAAACAGGAGCTGATAGACTCTTTCTTTACTGTTGCTGAGAGATTTCTTGGAATACAGCACGAGAATCTGGCTCCATTGCTTGAATGCACCACTGAAAGCAATTACCTTTATCTTATTTATGCTTTTACCGAAGGCAAGTTTATCGATAGAATCTACCAGGACTTTAATCTTAAAAAAGGAGAGCCAATACCGGAATCGCTGATAGTGCGCTGGGGCTCTCAACTGGCGGACCTTCTCTCATTCCTGCATCATTCTGATCCTGAGCCCATATACTGCGGAGATCTGAAGCCAGATTCTCTGATGATCCGCAAAGAGGACTCAAACATAGTCTTCATACATCTTGGCCTTGTATATTTTTATGAAGTACTCGGAATTCTGCACGTCTATGAACCGAAGCTGGCCACGGTAGAAAGAGAATACCTCTCATCACCTTTCTATGATCTATTCTGCCTTGGGAATATTCTCTACTATCTTGCCACCGGCATTGACATTGGAAATGGCGAAGCTTATGTTCCACTCAGAGAGAAAAGAGCAGATCTCTCCACGCCCCTTGTCAGTATTATTGAATCTCTCATTACCATAATGGACGAGCAGACATTTGAATCGACTGATGATGTAATGGATGCTCTCAAACAGCTTATTCCTGAAGATGCTGATGACATCTCACTGGATGATGAGACTGCCGAGACTGTAGAAATACAGGAAGAGGAGACAGCACCTGAGGAGAAGAAAGATACACTTGCGTGGCATCATTTCCTGGGAAATGTGAGAAGAACCAACAGCTACGGAGTGGGGCCTCTGCACCCTCTGAGAATAAAGTGGAGCCTTTCCATCCCGCAGTGTACTCAGAACTTCCTGGTGCCCCATCATTCTGCTCTTGTCTCTTTGACAGACAAGGGCAACATATGCACGATTGATACCACAACAGGGAAGTTCAGGAAAAAGGAAAACCTGAATATCAACCCTGTTGCACCTATCATAGTCGATGATCAGATCTGCATATGCTCTTCATCCACTCAGATATCAATAAACATCTATGATCTGTCAAAGAAGTGGGACTTCAGAACTAAAAGCATGATTCTCTGCTCTCCGAACTATATCAACAATAATCTCTGTTACATCTCCTACGATGGTTTCCTTATATTTGTAGACCCTGAAACAGGAAAAGCGCTTACCATGGAGAACCTGAACGCCAAGGTCATCTCTTCTCCTGTCTTCGATGAATCAAGACTTTATATCCCCACATTAATGGGAACATTAATGGCTATCGATCACTCTGAGAGGACAATTGTCTGGCAGCAGAATACCCGCTCCTCTATTACCGGTGCACCATCTTACCATAATGAGACAATTTTCTGTGGAAACAACAAAGGCAATCTCTTCGCATTCTCTGCTGCCACAGGTGACATAAAATGGGAGTGCGTGCTGAAGGGGACTATCTCTCAAAGCATTCGCATCATTGAAGAACGGATCTTTGCTCATAATCTTAATGGCATATTCACCGCACTGAACCCCTCTGATGGCAGTATTATATGGAATGTCAATCTGGCACCTCACTATGAAACACCATATGCGGTTACAGATTCCTGTATTTACCTGGTCAACGGCGATAACTGCCTCATTATCATCGACACTCAGACTGGAGAGATTCTCTCACGCCTGATGCTGCCTGATCGGCCAAACTGCACACCTCTTGTTATAAATGACAGTCTATACATAAGCCTGAAAAATGGCACCCTTCTGGCCCTTGAAAAAGATATGTAAGTAAGATAAAGTTGTATTATGAAAGTTCTTCGATATCTGTTCGCCTTATTCACGCTCTGCCTTTGCCTGTTGACACCGGCAGCGGCTCAGTATTCACTTCCAGATGAAAATTACATAAACAGCACCGAAGCTCTTCTCGATTACCAGGATCGGCTCGTCTTCTCACAATTCTGCCACTACTACCCGAGGGATCTGAGATTTGACAATGTTCTTGAAAAAATATCAATTACATTCAACGCTCACGGTGAAGAAGTCTTTTCCGATTACAACAAGGAAGTTTACTTCGCAGTCTTTGTCAGTTCACTGGGTTACAACGCTATCAGCTTCCACAAGCTTGTTATCTTTGACTCACTTCTGCTCGATTCACTGAGGTTTCTGGCTATTGGCATCGCCGTTTATGGCAATATTGACAATGATTACTGCCGCGCTCTGGCCGTCTCAGTTGCAAAAGTTGGAATGGCTCACCAGTTTGGAGTGTTGCTGGGAAATTACACCGACAGGCAGAATCCCTATCAACTCCCTGTGTTTCATACAATAACAGCAGAGCAGAAAGAAAGAGCGGAACGACTTTTCATTGATATGCTGGCGGCTGTCATGGCTCATGAGGCCAGCCACGCATTTCTCAATCACGTAAGGGAAAAGATGGAGACCAGCAGAATGCTGTGGCAGAATAATAAAGAAAGAATAGATCCACATGAGCTGAACCAGTATATCAGCAATTATATCAACCATACGATGTCATATCAGAAGGAGCTTGAGGCAGACACATACGGGGCAAGGCTTCTCAAAGCTTCAGGGTATGGGAAGGAAGGCTTTATATTCTGGTTCCAGTTCTCAGGGCTTCTGGAAGAGATGCTCGGTGTAGAGAAAGGTTCTGCCCGGTCACATCCTGCTGCTGAAGTACGGATAGAGAATATCAACAGAGCATGGGATGATAATTCATCACCGGATTCGATGAGACTCGATTATATCTGCAGATATAAAGCAATAAACAGTCCGGAACTTTGACAATGTACGGTGGATATCAAAACTACATATCGTGTTGAAGAACAGGTGTGACAGTTTCAAATGAGGTGGCTGTCGATGGAAGATGGAGAGAAGTATACGGCGCTGGAACTTGAAAGAGAAGTTGAAGATTTAAGAAAAAGGCTTCAGGCTGAAGTTGAAGAGCATCAGAAGACTCTTAAGACACTCAGAGAGAAGGAAGAGAATCTTAACGCCTTCCTGTGTGGAATACCTGAATCAGCATTTATCATTGACACTGAGGGAAGAATACTCGAGGCCAACTCCGTAACAGCAGACAGGCTTGGAAGAAGCAAAGATGAGATATTCGGCCTTACAGTATACAGCCTGCTCCCTGATGATATGGCAATTGAAAGGAAGGCTCACGCAGAAAAAGTGATAGCCACCGGATTACCTGAAGTGTTTGAGGACAGACGTGCAGGAATGGCTATTCTGAATCACGTCTTTCCGTCAAGAGACAGCAACGGTGAAGTGAAGAGACTCGCTGTTGTATCTATTGACATATCAGAGCGGAAGAAATGGGAACAGAAGCTGAGAGATGCCATTGAAGAGCTTGAACATTCGAATCTGGAGCTGGAGCGATTCGCATATGTAGCCTCTCACGATCTTCAGGAACCGCTGCGTGTCATTGGCAGCTACGCCCAGCTCCTGGCGCGCCGGTATCTGGGAAAGCTCGACAGCGATGCCGATGATTTTATCAACATCATAGTCGATGCAACGAAGCGGATGAAGCTTCTCATCAACGATCTTCTTGAATTCTCCAGAGTCGGAACCAGAGGGAAACAGTTTGCTCATGTTGACAGCAGATTGTTGCTGGAGAAGGTGATCTCACTGCTCGAGACCGTGATACATGAAAACAGTGCTTCAATTGAATATGATTCTCTCCCTGTGCTGTGGGCAGATGATATTCAGCTTTCTCAGGTCTTCCAGAATCTTATCACCAATGCAATAAAGTTCAGAAGCGAGAAAGATCCTGTCATACACATAAGCGCGACTGAAGAGGACAACAACTGGGTTTTCAGTGTAAGGGACAACGGAATCGGCATTGAAAAAGCCTACTTTGAAAAGATATTTATAATCTTCCAGCGCCTGCACACTTCCCGGGAATACCCCGGCACAGGGATAGGATTGGCACTGGCACAAAAGATCATCGAGCGTCACGGAGGAAAAATCTGGGTTGAATCAGAGCCGGGCAAAGGCTCTGTATTTTACTTCAGCATACCTTTGAGAGGAGACAGGGATGGTGAACTCTGAAGATTCTGTAAAGCCAATAATCATACTTCTTGTCGAAGATAATCCTGCCGATGTGAGACTTACACAGGAAGCCCTCAAAGAATGGCATCTGCTGAACGTACTCTATACAGTCAAGGATGGCATTGAGGCAATGGCATTCCTCAGAAGGGAGGCCTCTTATAAAGATATGCCCTGCCCGGACTTGATCTTTCTCGATCTGAACCTCCCCAGAAAAGATGGTAGAGAAGTCCTGAAGGAGATCAAATCTGATGATACGCTCAGAAGAATTCCCGTTGTAGTCCTTACTACTTCAAAGGCAGAAGATGATATCATGCAGACATACAGTGATCACGCCAACTGTTTTATCACAAAGCCTGTCGATCTCGATCAGTTTATTGATGTGATTAAGTCAATCAAGGAGTTCTGGGTGAATATCGCAACACTCCCATCTAAATAACAGACAGTGCAGATGAAGCTGCCGGGATAATGGGACAGTCAATTCATAGATAAAGGAATGCCATGGAAGAGAAAACTGAACAGAAAACAGATCAGAGCTCAGAGTCAGAGAAGAATGAATTCGGAGAGGAGCTCGCCATGCCGTCAATTCTTCTCATTGAAGATAACCCTGATGATGAACGCCTTATCAGAATCATGGTAAGGGAGATCTGGGGAGACACAGTTCCTTTCAGACACGCTGACAGGTTGGGTGCCGGACTCACTCTCATAGAAGAGCAGAAGTCAGATGTAATCCTGCTCGATCCAGGTCTTCCGGACAGTCTTGGTCTCGAATCTGTAGAAAAATTCTGCAGGATAGTCCCTGAAGTGCCTGTAATAGTCCTCACCGGACTTGATGATGAAAGAACCGGAAATGAGGCAGTGAGAAAAGGAGCCCAGGACTATCTAATAAAAAGCCAGTTTGATGGAAGGGCATTTAAAAAAGCCATCAAGTACGCCATCGAAAGAAAACGCTGGGACAGAACGAGAGAGCAGCTGATCAGAGAGCTGCAGGAGGCATTGAACAAGATAAAAGTATTGAAAGGCCTCGTTCCCATCTGTGCCTGTTGTAAGAATATACGAAATGACAAAGGGTTCTGGGAGAGGATTGAATCATATATCAGGACTCACAGCGATGTAGAGTTCACTCATTCAATCTGCCCCAACTGTGAAAAGAAATACTACTCTGATCTGTCAGACCACCAATAGATAAAGACAGGCTGCTGCGCAGGATTTTCATCAACTCTGCTCAGCATAATGTCTCTGATTCCCATTTAACATATCTTTTCATTGACTCCCACTCGATAAACCCATGTGTAATCACATATCCGTGTGAACAGAATCTTTACGATCATGTAACAGAACTTTAATAATTTCAGATTTATTTGAGCTTTATTTGACCTCTTTTTCAAAATGATGTGGGACATGAAAGAGAAGAACAAAACCGAGGAGTTGATCAAAATGGTTACATTCAATAGCAGTGCAGATGTCCAGCAGCAGATTAAATCGAATCCTTACTTTTCATATCTGGCAGGCCTGAATCAGAGTGAGTCGTCAGGCAGCACGAAGGATAATGGCGAATCTGTCTCATCGCAGGAGGGAGAAGCCTCAAATCTCTCTCTGGAAGCAGCGCTTCTGGCCCCTCAGGCAGCACAGGCCAATATGCAGAATCAGGACAAGAAGGCTGAGGATCAGCGCGTCATAGATGAAAAAAGAGACAAGGCAATGAATGATATTGACACGAAGATGATGAATCTGCTCACCGTTGTAAAAAGAGATAAGCAGCAGAAAGCTATTGCCATAGAGAACTTCGATAAGGCCAAAGAGGCATACCAGTCCCGTCCATCTTCCGATAACTATACAAACTGGTCCAAGCCTTCAATGCTGGTTCTCGAAAACCTGTCACAGGAATCTCGTCTTCCTATGGATATGCAGCACTCCTTCGGCGACCTTCTGAAGGAGTATCAGCAGATAATGAGCCCTCAGTTTGAACAGGAGGCACTGGCATCAGAAGGAAACAGCAGCAGCAATATCAAATCTGCATGGCAGAATGCACTTGGCCTTCAGGGGCTGAAGCTCTCCGCCTAGAAAAAATGCTGTAGCACAGGAGGTTATTGCTGAGAGCTTATCTGTTCAAAACATTGGCTATAGTTCCAATAGTAGAGAGGCCTGTACCGGCAGCAACAATCGGAAAACCTGCCGGCCCTGCCCCAAAGGCTGATGCAATCAGGCCCACGCCTGTGATGACAGTGCCCAGTGATCTTACGAACTTAGAATTCAACAGGGGTTTTGACGAACTTCCTGAGTGATTTATGCTTGTTGCTATGCTTTCCCTCAAACCTTTCGACCCCATCAGAAGACAGGTAATTCCAGCCAGACTCGCTCCAATGCCAATCAGCGTACTGCTTCCACCAGCATCAATACTGCTGTTGAGTGAGTTCGTGTAGGATATCTGACAGATCCGATCAGCTGCTGAAAGCTCTGCTATATCGAGAGCACCTCTTGCGGCCAGCTTTAATCCGCGCATTTTCAGCGAATCGCCCGGCTCAGTCTGAGCATCAGGTCCGATCCCTTTCAGATGTGAATCATTCTTGTCATTATTCTTGGTAATCTCCCCTAATACATAGCCAGTTAAAAAACCTGCACCTGCAGATATGAGAATTTTCGCAGTGCTGCTCAGCCCTTTTCCCTCGGAATTTTTTGCCGTACTGGTTACAGGATTCTGTTCAGGCTGAACTGAAGAGCCCAGATAAAGATCCTCTACCTCGTCTCCTGTAAAAGCAGATGAGTCAGCTCTGGAACTCTGCCCTGATATTCGCTGATACATCATCATACTGTCCATGTCTTTATTAATGAAGGTCATCATTACACTCACCTCATAGTCTTCATTATTTATTAATCATCTCTGAGATTCCGGCAATTGTGCTGATACCGACACCTGCCAATGCAACAGGCAGACCTATCGGACTGAACATTGTGGCAAAAACACCTGATCCAGTGACAATATCTCCAATATTCACATAGAATTCCGGTTTTCGCAGTGGGGATTTCGCTCCAGGGGTACATCCGCTTTCTGTAAGAGTCTGCTCCAGACATATCAGTCCTTTCATCACCTGACCGAGTCCAAGCATTGCTGTCAGTACTGAAATTTCGGTAAAATGGCCTGATCGACCGGCCAGACCATTGACGCTGTTGGATAATGAAGGCTGAACTGCATGATTTGCCGCATAAATGCTCACTGCATTAAGGGCTCCTTCTCTTGCAAATCTCGTAATCTTCGGTGTTATCGACAGATTTCTGGTGAGTTGTATTGATCCCGGTTCAGGTTTACGCATTTCATACCTGGCCTTCAATGTTTCATTCTTTGCCGCTTCTGCATTCTTCTGAATCTCAGAAATAACGTAGCCGGCAGTAAATCCGGTGGCAGCCGTTAGAGCAGTTTTAAAACTGCCGCTGAGGCCTTTTGTTTTCTCTCTGCTGTCAATGTTTGCAGAGATATCTGAATTATCATCCATAATGACTGCCTGTTCAGTGCTGCTGCAATACATCTCCTCGGTGAAGCTTTCTGTCTGGGGTTTCAGCTTTTCAATGCATGTCTTTTTTATTGGAGAGCTGTCAGCAGTATAAGATGAATACTGCATTGCACCATTATGAATCGGTACTGTATGGTTCATATGAGATTCCTCCCTCGGCTCCGTCTTTGTACTAATCATAAGATACTGATACGTAACAATCAAGTTCCAGAAGTGATCCAAATTCAGGAGCTGTGAGACAACTCTCGCGATTAAGTAATCACAGTCGCAATACTACACTTCCATCCGGATATGACATATATAAGGAGATATAATTGGAACAACTTTGGAACTTGAATATCACAGATAAGCGTGAGAACATGTCGGTGAAATACTAAAGGAGATGATCACTATGATAAACCTGAATAATTCTTTATCTTCTGCAGTCAGAGCTTCGATGACTGCAGAAGGGAGCTCTACGCTTGACAACCTCGAATACAGTAAGACCGGGAGAGATAATGCTCCTTCCGGCGGCCTTCAACAGATGCTGCCCTCAAATGCAATTGACACTGTTCAGGAAAAAACACACGATGATATTGCAGATATCAAATCTGAGATAGAAAAGTTGACAAAAGAGCTGAATGGCAGGGAGAAAGCACCTGAAGCTGAGCCTGCTAAGAAAGAAGATATCAGGAAAGGTGTATCAATCAATATAAAGTCGGTGATTTCAGCTGTGTCAGGCTTTGTTACCGGATATGCAGTCGCCAGGATAGAGGAGAATATGGAGAAGGTAGACTGTGGGGAATCTCCCGGCCAGGATGCAGCGTTGCAGAAAAGTACAGGAGACAATTCTCCCGATCTCAGAGAGAAAGAGAAAGCAATGTCATTGCTGATAGCCATCGAAGAGGGAGACTCAGCTGATACATCAAAAGATCTTGCCGTAATATTGAAGAGTTTGAGACCTGACGAATCTATTCGGAAGGCAACTGAAGATTTTATAAAAATCATGAAATCCAAGGATTGCTCTACTTATTCTTCAATTCCTGTGTATAATATGATAGACTCCTCCCTGAATCCGGGTGAAAACAGGAGCAATGCAGTTGACAGCTATTTGAAAATATTTGCAGCTGAGGATGACAGCACAGTCGATGCAAACAATGCATACCAGATGATAGATTCTCTGATTAAGCCCGGAGAAAGGAGGATGGATGCTGCAGAAAGCTATTTGAGAATTCTCAGGGAAACTGACAGCACATATGAAACGTGTAACAATTATAGGTTTATTGACAGCTACATCGACAGCAGAAATCCCAGAAAAACAGTCACTGATGACTTTCTCAGAGTTTTGAAGCAGACAGACAGCAACAGCAGACACAGCCGTGATATTTTCGCTCAGCTTCATACGATCCATTAGTTCTATGACTTCTGGTATATTGGATCGCTTCTGGACCTTTATTGTCACATCATACTGTGGTACTTTTAAAGGGTAAAATTGGTTCAGAATCTCAGCATCAAAGGAGAAATTAAAAATGACGGTAGCATGCAGTCTTTCAAAAACCATAAACTCTGGTCCGGCCGAAAGCTTCAGGAAGAAGGAACTGGAAGATCTTGGCAGGACTCTCTCTGATATTCAGAGCTTTGAGAGTGGCCGAATAAATGACAGTGTGGACATTTCAAAATCGGATCATCTCGATCTGCCTGTTAAACTTGGAGGCTCTTCATTACTTGGCTTCATGACAGGTTTTGCCAAAGGGAAGCAGGAAGAAGTCGATGAGCTTACCAGAGTCAAAGAAAAAGAAACGAAGAATGTCGCGAAACTTGAGTCAGATCTGAGAAAGCTCGAACAGAAGAATAAAGAAATCGTTTCTCCCCTTCTGAAAAAAGCCATGAAGAATGTAGGAGTGCTCACTGGTGCTGCAAGTCTGGCAGCTCTGGGGGGAGCTTTCTCCATGATGTCAACTCCGTTGTTCATGCCACTTTTCATAGTCGGTCTTAATGGCATGTGCTTCACTCTTTTTCATACGATGACACAATGCAGTTAAAACAGACATTACAGAGATTTCAGGAGGTTATGATATGATCAACATAAATATGATACAAAGAGAGCAGGCCCTGTCATCACTCACAGATAGTCAGGATAAAGGCAACTGCAGCATAAGCAAGGAAGCAGAGGCCACCCACGGCATTGAACTGCCGATTGAAAACCTTGATATCAGCGGTATTTCAAAAGATCAACTGGATGAAATCAACAGGATGATAAAACCCTTCAAAGGCACCACAGAAGATGCAAAGCTCTCTGTCATTTCAGATCTGGTCCGATATGCGAAGGAGCATCCCTGCGCTTCCACATTCATATCTGCAGTCGGTGGATTCCTTACAGGTTATATAGTTGAGAAGCATATGGAAGCCACCAGTCTTCTGGATCAGATAAAGGATCTGCAGGAGAAGAAAGATTCCCTCAGTGAAAAGAAAAAAACACTGAAAGAAGATATCGCTGCCAGGAAAAGCGCTCTCATATCAAGAGTCAGACAAAAGGCCGGGATGGACGTGATCATGGGAGCTGCAGGCGGACTGGCTGTAGGTGGTTTTCCTGCAATTAATATGCCAATCCCTGTCCCATATCGTCTTGCAGTCATAGCGCTGTCACTTGCCGGCGGAGCTGCCTTTGGACTTCTGTTCCGCACGAACCTTGAGTTAAAGTACAACAGATGAGAAGAGAACTGACTGTTATTCGAGATAATAACTGATGGCGGAGGCAGGCCTCAGAGGTTCAGAATAAATCCCGTTTTAATGGTGCTTTAGATTTGCCGTCAGCACAAGAAAAACTCTGAGGTCTCATCTGGACCGAGCCGGTTATCCCTCCTGGTTTTAAAAGTCTGAAGGCGCTGCAATTCTCCTCTGTGTCGAAGAGATTGACGAGCTAAGGACAGTCTTCTCCCGGCAGCCTTCCCGTTGATGCTTATGAATCCTGCCGCGAAGCGCTCTTCTTCCACTCCTCGAGCCTCTCCGGCGAGATCATCATACAATCCTGCAATGGCGCTGAAGATCCAGAGGTGGAAGCCTGTGTAGGCTCATTGGCAGAGGCCGTCCTTCAGGGCGGGTTCCTCGGGATCTGGAAACACAGGCTTCAGGGGCCCCATGTCAAGGGCGGATGCAATGTCTCGGAACTTCTATAGAAATGTTGCCTGCTCCCCTTGTGGGGGTAACGACTAGGTTTACCTGCCCCCGTTAAGGGGGGAATGTTGGAATGATGGGAGAAAAAAATGGTGAACCCCTCAAAAAACTATCCTTTATCCATGTTCACTAGATCGGAACCCTGATACTCGAGATTTTGTGGAAATGTGAAATAAACCCTCCATTGGGCTTCCGGCCTCGCTTTATTGTGCTCTCACGCTTATGTCTATCCTGAACGTAACAGCGGGACAGGAATATGAGTATCAACTCCCGCCGAATCGAAAAGCGATTGCACATTGTCCCACCTGCCGAACACCATACCAACGAAACTCAGAGAGCATCCTGCCACACTCTGAGTTTTTGAATCCTAGTTGATATTCTTGTGCTCCATACTCTCTTTATACCACGAAAGCCGAGGGAGGCAATCCGTCTTTCAACCCATTATTCCAGTATTCCACCATTCCATTATTCCAATTCTGAGCGAAGCGAACTAAGTTCGATCCTTGTGGTGAAGATAGCTGGGACGGTACATTCGGCAACGCCGGCCTCTGCAGAGATGGCAGATAGTTCCTGAAATATGTGAGGGGCAGAAAGCTTCTGCAGTCTGGGAGGATAAAACCCAGTCAAAACAGAAGCGGCGATGAAAAAGACGAGGTTGCAGATCACAGGCCAGGCTGCAGATTGAAAGCAGGAGGCCTGGATTGAGAGGTGCCTGCAGATCGTCGTGAAATACTATCAACCGGCAATTTCACATCATCAATCATTAACCAGTCACCAAAAAGCGTCACAGACGCTCTTTCTGTCGACTTCTGCTGTTCTTCCATCTCCTCAAGCTCGTCCTCCAGCTTCTCTCTGGAAGATACCAATGCAGGCGATATTGCGTAGATGTTGTGGTCGTGACTTCCAAAGCAGATGGATCCGTCCGGTCCGATGCGGGCTGATGAGTTTATTGCCCCACCTGTGCTGAACTCCCACAGTTTTTTTCCGTCTTTTACCGCGTGGAACTTGCCGTCATAACTTCCGAAATAGACTGTTCCATCTGAGCCGGGACAGGGCGAGGCAGTGACATAGTCGCCTGTCTGATACTCCCATTTCTTTCCGCCGTCTCTTGTATCCAGCGCATATACCTTCTTATCGTTGCTGCCGATATACAGGGTTCCGTCCGGTCCGAGGCAGGGTGAAGACTCAACACTGTCTCCGGTAGAGAAGCGCCAAATCTCCTTCCCATCTTTGATGGCATATACGTTGTGATCTGAGCTTCCAAAATAGAGAGTCCCATCCGGACCGAGACAGGGTGAAGATTTGACAGAACCTTCCGTCTGGAAATTCCATAGTGCCTTGCCATCTTTCAGGGCATAAACAGTTCCATTTTCACATCCCACATAGACAGTGCCGTCAAGAGAGGCACAAGGTGATGAAGTAATGGGGCTTTTCGCATCAAACTCCCATTTTTTAACCGGGATAGTACCGATGAGAATGCTTTTCCCATTTATCGCATATATCTTCCCGTTCTGGCTGCCGGCATATACAGTCCCATCCGGCCCGATGCACGGCGAAGAGACAACAAACTCTCCAGTCTTATAGTTCCAAAGATTTCTGCCATCCTTCACAGCGTGAATATTCCCGTCATATGAGCCGAAATAGACAGTTCCGTCAGGCCCCAGGCAGGGAGATGAACTGACAGGCCTTCCTATCTTTATCTTCCAGGTTTCCTTTCCATCCTTCACTGCATAAAATGTGCCGTCATCGCTTCCAAAATAGACTTTGCCGTCACTGTCGATACAGGGAGAAGACTCCACCCAGTTTTTTGTTTTAAATCTCCACTGCTCGGCAGATGATACTGTTCTGCTTCCCAGCAGCAGATCAGACACGACTTTCGAGGATGTGTCAGGGCCGAAGAAGTCTCTTCCGCTGGTATACCTGTAGCAACCTGTCTTCCTCTCTGCTCCCAGTATGACTCCATCCATCGTTGATAATTCTTGAGCGTTGTTATTATCGAGTGAGACTTTTCTCATCTCTCTGTCATAGAGTCTGGTATTCCCAGATGTGTCTACCGGCATTGCTGTTATCATTGTCTTTCAACTCCCGTTTTACTTCTGACAGAGGCTGTAAGAAGTGCATGAAACCATAATCTTGCAGATATGGACAGTCCCAATCTCAGTTATAATTCTCTACCTACATGATCTGATAGAATGCTGTGACAGTCAAATACCATTCATGTTCCAATTACATAACCACCTGGCAGATGAGAGGAAGCTTATACTCACCAGCATAACAAACTGCAGCATTCTAAATTGCCAAATGATCGTTGATAGATGATTCCAGAAGTCTTGATAGTGCAATTTATAATGCGTGTTTGTATAAGAAGAATGAGCACCATCAATGTGGAGATACCGCGACACTGCAGATATGAAAAAGACTCCTGCACTTGTTAATGAGAGGAGCCCTTTGCAATAGAACCCAGTTCCGCAGAGATTCCGAGACATTGAATTAAATGCTACACAAACCTTACCAGATGGTAGTTTTTCTTTCCTGTTCTGAGAACTGCAATCCTGTCAGAGGCACAGTCTTCACGCCTGATGACCTTCTCATGGGATGTTTCACGTTTGTTGTTAATATAGACTCCACCCTGGGTGATCAGCTTTCTTCCGGCACCTTTGGAAGGAGTAAGGCCTGTTTCAACAAGAAGCTCTATAAAACTGATCCCCTCATCGAGGGCGGAGAAGCTTTTCTCAGTCGATGGTACATCTGTAAAGATCGCCTCCAGATCTCTGTCGGAAAGACCTTTTATCTCTTCGCCGTAAAGCACCAGAGCGGCCTTTTCAGCACTCCTGGCAGCCTCCATTCCGTGGACCAGGCTCGTCAAAGAAAAGGCAAGCTTCTTCTGGGCGGCCCGCTCTTCAGGACGGGCTTTGAGGGACTCCTCAAATGTCTGTATCTCATCCTGCGAAAGATATGTGAAGAGCTTCAGATATTTGATAACATCCCTGTCATCACTGCGGATCCAGTACTGATAGAACTGATAGGGTGAAGTTCTATCGCTGTCGAGATATACAGTGCCCTCTTCAGTCTTGCCCAGCTTCTGCCCGGTGGAAGATACCAGGAGCGGTATGGTCAGCCCGAAAGCCTGTTCGCCCTTCAGCCTCCTGATCAGTTCAATCCCGGCAGTGATATTACCCCATTGATCGTTCCCTCCGAACTGAACAAGACATTTCTCGTTTTCAAAGAGATGATAGAAGTCATAGGCCTGCAGAAGCATATAGCTGAACTCAGTGAAAGAGATGCCCTCTTCCCTGTCCATCCTGTTTCTGACGCTCTCTTTGGCCAGCATGTCTCCGATTCTGAAATGCTTACCCACATCACGGAGAAAGTAGACGAAACGATAAGGCACAAGCCAGTCGGCGTTGTTGAAAAGTGCCGCGCGCTGCGAAACAGGGCCCTCAAAATCGAGGAAGCGCATGAGCTGTTTTTTTATCATTTCAATATTGAAGGCTACCTCATCATCTGTGAGGAGGTTCCGCTCTTTTGACTTCCCGCTGGGATCTCCTATCAGTCCCGTGGCGCCTCCTATCAGCGCAATCGGCCTGTGGCCGTGGCGCTGAAGGTGTGAAAGGGCCATGATGACGAGAAGGTTCCCTACGTGAAGGCTCGATGAGGAGGGGTCGAAACCGGCGTAGCAGGTTACTCCTCCTCTCTGAAACAATGTGTCCACTTCCGGTGAGGATATCTGTTCTAAAAAATCTCTCCAGGTCAGTTCGTCCATCAATGGTGTCATAATAATTCATCTCCTGTATACTGCTGCTGCAGATGCTCAAGTGATATGCGTGTGACTCTGTAATATCCCCTATTATAAGACCTGTGAAGAGGTAAATCAAGAGAGGAGGATCATTTGTTCCACTGCACTTCAAGCCAGTCCGCCGCTGCATCATAGCACTGCTGCGGGGCGATGCGGTGCCCACCTTCAAACTCTATCCACTTTGTCTTCCATCCGTGCTGCTCCAGGAGCGCCCTGTCGCTTTTCATCTCATTGTATCTGAAGTCGGTTGGACTCGCGAGGAAGACGGCTTTCTTCCCCTGAGGGTACCTTTCAGCGACAGTATAAAAGTATTTATTGATCATGCACGTATTGACGATAACCGCTGATACCAGATCGGGATATTCGAAGGCCAGGCCGTGTGAGCCCATCCCTCCGCCTGAGAAGCCTGAAGCTGCTATTCTGTCTGTGTCTACCGGATATGCGGTAATGATTTTATTCTTCAGTATTGAGACAAGATAAGCAAGCGATCTTTCTATGTCCTGACCGTTGCTGAAGGTAATGGATGCAAATACTATCCATTTATGCCGTTCGGCATTTCTCTGCCACAGATTTATCATGCAGCCGGCATCGCCTCCTGGATGAAGAGCGACGATCAGAGGATATTTCTGCTTCGGCTTGAGAGCTTTCGGAATGTAAAGAATGTAGTCTGCAGTATTCACTATTCTCCCCCTGGCAGTATTTTCTGTGCTGGCAGCACTGACTCCCTCACAGAAAGTGTAAAGAAGGGTCAATATGATGATCATAACATATTTTTCAGGTACCGGTCGATTCATTTTTCTTTCCTTTAGTCTCCAGCGGCAGGGTCCTGCAGTGGTGGGATCTCTATCGCTTTCAGGGAAGGGAAGCTCAGCAGCTGAAAGAGATGAAAAGGCTCTATCAGTGAAAGAGGATGCCTGAGGAGGAGTAGCTCAGGATCATTTCCTGACAATGCGCTCCTTGCCAGCGATGCTTCCACAGAGTCTGGAATGAGCTCCAGGGCTTTCTGAAAATACTCTCTTACCTTCTCCCTGTTCCCTTTCAGATAATATGCAATGGCTGCGCCCAGGTATGCTTCATGACAGAGCGGAGCAATTTCAGCAACGGAGTTGAATGTGGAGATTGCTTCATCGTAACGCTTAGCCTTGATGTATATGAAGCCGAGATTCCCAAGCAGAGCAGCGTTGCCTTTTGAATGCGAGATGAGCTCCATCATTTCAGCTGCTCCTTCTTTGAGCTGCCCCCTCTCCACCAGAGCATTGCTGCGGAGAACTCTCACCGGGATGAAGGCAGGATCGTGTGAGATTATGGAACTATAGATCTCATCCATTTCCGAGTACATGTTGAGATTTGCACAGACCAGGGCTTTCTGATACATGAATGGCAGATAATCAGGATATTTCAGAAGAGCTTCATCGAGAGTGCCAAGCGCTTTCATCTCCTGCCGCTCTTTTATAAAGAGATCCACCATAAGATAACAGGCTGCTGCGTGGGTTCTCTCATCAGAGAGCATGCTTTTCAGGTGCTCCGCCGCCTCTTCAAAAAGTCTTCTGCCTGAGAGAGATATGGCCATCCCGATAAGAGATATGGCGTTGTTGAGATCCATATCCAGAGCCTTTGAAAATGATTCATGCGCCTGAGAAAACCTGCCCAGGTGAAGCTGCAGAAAGCCTCTGAAATTCAGCAGATCCGGCGCCTCCTTTAAACGATCCCATTCTCTGAAATCATCACTGAGCAGAGCTGATGAAAGTAATTTCAGCTTCATGTAATTGCCCTGAAGGGATAGATATTTTAAATACTCCATCCAAATGGGAAAGATGTATGGATAGCTGCCTGTCAGCTTCTCATATGCCTGCTCCGCTTCTTTCGGATCTGTATCAAGCCGGTTGATGAGCTTCTTTTCCCATATTCCTGTCGAAAGAGGAACAAGCCTGGACAGCTCATTATAATAGTGCTTTGCTTTTTCACTGTTCATCTCCATTTCATATGTGAGGGCTATCAGGTAGACAAAGGAGTACATTACAGGATTCTTCCCCAGCACTTCCCGCAGATATGCGCGAACATCCTGCAGATTGAGGCTCCTCATTTTTTCAAACCCCCTGATTACAATCTCATCAGCAGAATCACTTTCCTTCTTCAGAAATGATTTTGCAATCTGAAATATGCTCTTTTTCCCGGTATCTGCAGGAGCTTTGTTACTAATTGCAGATAAAATGCTTTCTCTGAGCCTTGCAGCTTTTTCTTTCAATTGAGATATTGCAGCAGCATTATTGCACTTCGCAAGGGCAGCATCATAGTCACCATCAAGATAGTAAAGAGCAGCCAGCAGATAGGATGATCGGGCGTCCTCAGCGGCACATCGCTGTAGATGAGAAATCGCAGCTTTTACAGAGCAGAACACTGACAGGAGGCTGTTGAGATCCCTGTTGAGAGATTCGAGTGGCACCTGAGGTGTCGCATAAATGGAGCTCAGCAGAGCTTTCTGTTCCTTTTCATATCTTGACACTCTCTGAAAAAGGTGCTGACAATCTTCATTGGAAGGATTGCATTTCAGGATTTTTTCGCACGTTCTGCGCGATTCCCCGTAATAACCCAGGTGGAACAGTATCTCCGAGTGATCGAGAGCTAGGGTCGTGTCTTCCGGAGCGATCTCCATCGCCTTCTTAACCAGAATAAGTGCTTCTTCCCATCTGGATTCATCTTTCAGAGTCTCTATACTGAGCAGCCAGGCATCGACTGTGTCAGTCTGGAGGTCAATGGCGGACTTATATGCCTGCAGCGCCTCGTCTCTCTTCTGCATCTTCCGGTAACAGTCTCCTGTTCCCAGCCAGGCTTCATGACATTCGGCATCAAGCTCGATAACCCTGGAGAATATCTGAACAGCTTCTCTATATTGCTCCATATTGAAAAGTGAGAGCCCCTTATGATAGAGCGCCCATTTGAAGGTCGGGCTGCAACTGAGTGACTCATTGAAGCAGTCACAGGCTTCATTGTAATTGTTCATCTTCATGAGAAGACTGCCCTTGCAGTCCCATATCTCTATAGCTCTCGGATTGATTGACAGAGCCTTTTCAAAGCAATTTAACGCCTCCTGATACTGCCCGAGGTCAGCCAGCAGCTTTCCCTTCTCTGTCCAGACTGTCTCTTCATCTTCACAGAGACTCAGGGCCTTTTGAAAGCAGGAGATTGCCTGTTCCGGTTCTGATGCTGTCCTGTGACAGTCAGCTTTCCAGAGCCATTGCAGAGCATTTTTTCGACCTTCAGTCAATCCTTCGCCGAAAGACTCGGAAGGCTCGGAGCCTTTATGAAAGTGTGCTCTTAAAGAGTCAGGGTTTAATCTGATGGCCTGCTCAAATGCTTCAACAGCTTCCTGATTCTGGCTGCTTGACATTAATGTCAAGCCCCTGTTGATCAGAAAATCCACCCCCATACTCTTTTCAATGGCAGGCAGATCAAACTCTCTGCCTGCCAGCTCTCTGTATATGGCCCTCAGCTCTGCCGCAGTTGATGAAAAATCCTGATACCTGCTCTCCGGCTCCTTTTCAATACAATTCATGACGAGCCTGGAAAGAGATTCAGGCACTTCAGGGTTCAGCCTTTCAGGCTCCGGGGGAAGAACGGCCCGATGCCGGGCAACTATCTCAGAAATATCTTCAGCGGTAAAGGGGTTGATGCCGGTCAGAAGACGGTACATTGTCACCCCGAAAGAATAGATGTCACTGCAGATCCCTGCCGATTCAATGCTATCAAAGAGCTCAGGAGCCATAAAGGAGGCTCTCTCACAGAGGGGATGACTGTATGAGTCGATGGCAGAGCCGACGGTTCTTTCGCCTGTCTTAACAGTCCCGGCAATATGATCAAGGATTCTCGCCTGTCCGCAGTTATCCAGCTTGAGTATGCTCTCTTCTGTAACGATGCAGTTATAAGGCCTTACGTCTCCGTGAGTGATGCCTGTCCCTCTGAATATCTGTTCAAGCCCTTCACATATCTGAATGCCAACTTCGATACAGCTTTTGACAGACAGGCTCTCACTTCTTATCAGTTCCTGAAGCTTTCTTCCCTCGGCAAGCTCGGTAAAAAGGCAGGGAATTCCATCGATACTCTTCAGAAGCTCAGCTTTCACAACATTCCTGTGATCGCTCACTCTGGTCCAGAACCTGGCCTGATCGATGAACAGAGCTTTTACTTCATCGCTGCTGCAGTATTCAGGAGCCAGAGTCCTGATGAGAAAAGGCTCCTGATAATCAGGGTCCAGGACTTTACAGACTGTTTCAATGTAAGAAGTAAATACATCGATTACAGTGAACCGGTGATCTATCAGCATTCCCTTTTCTATCCGCTCCGGAATTTTCAGGAGAGCTCCTTCATTGCGGACAGGAGCGGAGTGCGACTTCATCGCACTGCTGCAGTATTCGATAATATCTGCTGATTCTCTGAATTCAGGGATGGAAGGCTCCATATTATTCAGGTATTTGGTGAGCGGCTCATCCGTAAAGGTGCTGACGAAGTGGGAACTTACCTCTTCAACAACTCTTCTGAATCTCTCCTCATCGGAGAGCTCTGTCTCGGCCTGTGCGGAAACAGGCAGGGAGTCTTCTGGCCGTGTGGGCGCTGGCGAGCTTTCGTCTGCCTGTGTGGGCGCTGATGCTCTGTCTTCTGCCTGTACAGGCGCTGGTAAAGTATCTTCGGTCAGTGTGGATTCTGATGAAGTGTTTCCGGCCGCTTCAACCGTTTCGGAGGTTTTTGCAGAGCCTGGGTTTCCGTCAATATAATAAAAATAGTCTGAGATGCCGCACGTCAGGACCAGAAGGGGCAGATGCCTGTAACTATCCCTTTCCCATTTCACAAGAAATGCATGTGTGATTGAATTCCAGGGAAGTGCCGCTTCCCCCAGCTCATGAGTGAATCGGAAAAGAGATTCACCTGGCGACAGGGTAATTGACTGAACGAACTTTATGCGGGATGTTAAATCATTCATTCTGAACTTCTATAGGAACTTTGCCTGCCCCCCTGTGGGGTAAAGACAATGTTTGCCTGTCCTCCCCTTCGGGGACAGGCAAAGGGGGGATGTTAGAATGATGTGAAAAAAACAGCGAAACCATTAAAAACTATCCTTTATTCATATTCACTAGATCGGAATCCTTATATCTGAGATTTCGTGTAAATGTGAAATAAACCCTCCATTGGGGTGCAGATCTCGCTTTATCATGCTCTCATACTTATGTCTATCCTGAATGTAACTGCTGAGTTCATGCCAGGAGCAGTCTGCCAGGTTCTCGAATTTAAAACAGAGAGCGATTCTCACCGCTCTCTGTCCTGGTTTTGCATCATGTTTGTTTATCCCATCTTTATGTTTGACCTGTCTGGTTATCCGGATTCGCCTGGGCATCTGCAGGTGAATTTAAAATACCGCCTCCATTCTGGCCCTGTGTAGCTATCAGATTCAGCAGATCTATCACTGTGCCTGTAGTCGCATCACCGCTCTGGAGTTTGCCATTCTCATCAACCATGCCCTTATTCTTCAACCCGGTCAGAATTAACCCGGCAACCCCTGAAGCATTGTTGATGATTGTATTTACATCTGCTGCACCAGACTTTCTGCTCTCGGCTTTACCTGCCTTTTCGATATCAGGCGCAATACCCAGCTCCGTTTTGAGTCCGTTTATCTCATCTTTTATCCTTTTTATCTCAACCTTCTTCTGCAATTCGGCCAGCTCTTCCCGTAGGGCTTCAAGCTCGTCTTTGGGCTGAGCCTTGGCCTTGTCCTGCTCAATTTTTAACTGCCTGAGCATTGCCAGCTGAGTCTTGAGTTCAATGATCTCATCATCTGGAGGGCTGCTTTTTTCAAATACCTCACCTGCCTGAGCCTTATCTGCATTTTCTGCAGAGGCCGCACTTAAAGGCCCGGATGCGCCTGTGCCGCGCAGCCCACTGCTTATAACGTTATTATTTACAATATTGTTGATCTCCAGCATTATAATCGCCCTCTCTTTAATATACTAAGGATTAAAAGACTATTCGCTGCACTCAGCTTTTAAGGATGTGCCTTCTACACATGTCTTCCGATGTAACTCCCTATTTTCTGCCCAACCTTGCCTGCCACCACTGATGAAACAAGTGACGCAGTTACAACTACCGCCAGGGCTGCCGGGCCACCTGCTGCCGCAGCAATCTGAGGTGCAGCATAGTTATTGAGAAGGCCGGCTGTAAGGGTGCCGGCTGCTGTGCCGCTTAATATGCCGCCTGCAGTGCCGCCTACGAAGCCTTTCACACCTTTCGCTATATTGCTCCCATTCTTTGACACGGTGTATCCTGCTACTGCCGAACCGGTGAATACTGCCGCCTGTGTCAACAGAGGGTGCTCTTCTGCAAAATCAGTTGCTCTCTTGAAGATACTCACCTTGTCCTCAGGCTCTTTCTCTCCAGCTTCTGCCGGTGAATCGGTTTTTGCATTCAACTGCTCCAGCAGTGTCTGCTTCTGCCTGAGAAGCTCTTCTTTCTCCCTGAGATATGTGACGCTGTCTGAGCCATTTGTATTATAAACTGCTGTTAACATCTTCCTTTACCTTTCCTTTCATTGTGATTTCCGAACACTGTTTATTATGATTTATTCTTGAGCGCTTCATTAATCTGGTGTTTTACTATTTCATTGGTGATTATGGCGTTGATTCCAATCTTGCCGGCTTCGACGAGTACTCCGGTTGCTGTCGGATGCTTGCCGGGAAGTGACTTGGCTTCCTGAATGCCACTGTTCACTGCGTTACCAGCATTTCTGGCTGCGTTTCCAATTCCATCTCTGGCTTTGTCGATAACACCGCTTCTTTCAATGAGAGCTCCTAGCAGCAGACCGGCTGCACTTGCAGCGACTGTGGACTTGATTGGATTCTTTGCGATTACTTCACCGCATTTATCCGCCCCTTCCTTCACTGTATCGCCTGCTTTTTTAAAGGCCTGATTAATTGTGTTTCTATCTATCTTGCTGAACTGATCGGTGGTTTTGGAGAAGCTGTCACCGATCTGTGCCTGAAGATCTGCTATCTCTTTTCGGAGAGCCTCGAGCTCGCTCTGCTCCTTGTTATCACTCTTCACCATCTGTGAAACCGGACTCGTGAATGAAGTCGGAGTTGTTGTAATCGAATTTGTCATTTTCATTTCCTCCCATAATTTTTTTGTTTTCCACTCTCATGATCCATTATTATCTTGTGACAATCAAATACCAAGCCCGATCCAAAATTTTCAACAGATCATAAACAGCTCAATTCATTCTTAAACATTGCTGTGATGGACTTTCCAGAAAGTGAACCGATGCTATACTCACCAGCATAAAAAAACTGCAGCATTCTAAATTGCCAAATGTGCGTTGATAGATGATTCCAGAAGTTTTAACAGTGCAATTTATTATGCGCGTTTGCATAAAGGAATAATTCTGCAACAGAAGAAGTTCCGGATCAGGGCAATTTCAGATTCTGCCTAGTTGCAGCCATTATGTGTGATCTCACCGGGAGATTATATGATTAGAATATCACATGTTTATATATATACTGTGATATTTATCCTGCTTCAACGCGGGCTCTGCATGGCCGATCCTGCAGTATTCAGCGGCCAGGCGGCAGTATGGAGCACTGCTGGCACCACAGGGCAATCCGGAATTCTGTATATTCCGGAGATGAAGATCGCAAATCCGCTCAATATGGGCAAAAACGTCGACCTGGACTGTGCCTGGAGCTTTCAGTCGGATTTTTCCAGCCTCACCAGGGGAAAGCTTTATCGGGGATGGCTCCGCACTTTTAACGACCGCGGTGAGCTGCGGGCCGGCCTTCAGAAGATAAATTTCGGGCCGGCCAAACTTCTCAGGACTCTCATGTGGTTTGACACCATCGATCCCAGAGACCCGATGCAGCTAACCGATGGTGTGAACGGAATTCTGGGGCGTTACTATTTTAAAAACAACGCCAATATCTGGGCCTGGGGGCTGGCGGGAAACAACAACCTGAAAGGCCTGGAGCTGTTCCAGACAGACACGTCAAAGATGGAATGGGGCGGGCGGTATCAGTTTCCTGTGTCAAAAGGAGAGTTTGCATTCAGCTACAATCACCGTTATTTAGATAAGGCATCGTGGAACTCCAGAATGTTCCCATTGATGAACGATGGGCTGGAAAACCGCTATGCAGTTGACGGCTGCTGGGATCTCGGCCCCGGCCTCTGGTTTGAGGCATCTGTCGGCATAACCAGTCTGACGCAGCACAGCACTCTCTATGAGAGGCTCTATACAATCGGTTCTGACTACACATTGAACATCGGCCCCGGTGTTCATATACTGGCAGAGCATTTTGTCCGGGGCTCCGGTCCGAACCTCAATGAGCTGAAGCCATTGAATACACTTTCTGCAGCCCAGGTGGATTTTCAGCTCAACATGCTCGATCGTGTCTATGCCATTACATACTTCGACTGGGAGAAGCAGAAGCTCTATCCCTACGTAAGATACCAACGCACCTATGACAACTGGCAGATCAATCTGATGGCTTTTTCGATGGGCAGTTCGATGGGAAATTCGTCACCGGGTGCCTTCAGTGGAAAAGGCGTGAGCTGCATGGTAATGTATAATCATTAGCGAATGACTTTGAAAGGTGTTCCGGTAATGGCTCTTGTGCATATCGAGAATATGACAAAATGCTATCCCATGGGTGAGCGGCAGTTCAGGGCACTTGACAGTATCACTGTTGATTTCGAGAAAGGAGAGTTTACAGGCATAATCGGCCCCAGTGGATCAGGGAAAACCACCCTCCTCAATATCATTGGCTCTCTAGATGTTCCCACATCAGGAATTGTAACGGTTCTCGGCAGTTCAATAGAGAAGCTTTCAGAGAAGGATGCGTCCATACTGCGGGCCAGAAAGCTCAGCTTTGTCTTTCAGACTTATAACCTGTTCCCTGTCTATACTGTCTATGAAAATGTTGAGTTTCCGCTGCTCCTTCTCGATATCACTGAAACAGACAGAAAAAAGAAGGTAATGGAAGCCCTCGAATGGGTGAATCTCACCGATAAGGCTCATTCCAGACCGGCGCAGCTTTCCGGCGGGCAGGCGCAGCGTGTCTCAATCGCACGTGCCATTGTAAAAGAGCCTGAGCTCGTACTGGCTGATGAACCCACCGCCAACCTGGATGCCGAGAACTCCAACCATATCCTCAAAACAATGAGGCAGTTGAATGAAAGCCTCCACACCACTTTCATCTTTGCCACCCATGACGATAAAGTGATCGCCTATCTGAACAGAAAGATACGTCTGGTAGACGGGAAGATCGCAGAAGACGAGATTGTATCTCCAAAAAAGGGCGAGAGCTGACATGCTGTCACTGAAACTGGCTTACAGGAATCTGATTGGTGCAGGACTCAGGACGTGGCTCAATGTAGGCGTACTGTCACTCATCTATGTGCTGATAATCTGGCATCAGGGTTTTTTCCTGGGCATGCTTGAACAGGTATCACGGGACGCAGTAAAATACGAGTATGCCGGCGGGCAGTACTGGAATGAGAAATATGATCCATATGACCTGATATCTCTGGATGAGAGTCACGCACTAATCCCTTCCGGACTCAGTGAAATGATGAGATGCAATGATACAGCACCGATTCTCATCACAACTGCCGCCATCTTTCCACACGGCAGGATGCAGATGATACTGCTGAAAGGCATCGATCCCGGGCAGACCGTTCTTGCAATACCTTCCTCCAGACTGAATGTAAAACGGGATATCCTGCCTGTGCTGGTCGGAAAACGAATGGCAAAAAAAAACTCCTTTCTCATGGGAGACTCAGTTACCATACGCTGGAGAGATTCCCACGGGACCTTTGACGCGGTACAGGGAGAGATCGTAGAGATCATGGAGACAAATGTACCAACCATAGACAACGGTCAAATATGGATACCTCTTGATAGTCTCCGTAAGATGATGCGTCTCGAAGGCGAAGCGACAATAATCACAGTGGGCAGATCGGTTAAGAATCCTCCCAGTCTGTCTGGGTGGATTTTCAGGAGCGATGACTACCTTCTCAGGGATATCAGGGATCTTGTCGCCACAAAAAGTATCAGCGCCTCTGTCCTGCACGCCCTTCTTCTTTTTCTGGCGGTGATTGCTGTTTTTGACACTCAGGTGCTTTCAATCTTCAAGCGGAGAAAGGAGATTGGAACTCTCATGGCACTTGGATTGACAAGGATGAAAGTGATATCGATATTCACGCTGGAAGGTCTGATGAACGGGATACTGGCGCTGGCCGTCGGAGCGGTCTATGGAATACCACTCCTCGTGTTTACAGCACGGAAGGGCATCCCTCTTCCTCAGAATACTGAAAACTACGGCTTTGCCATACCGGAAAGGCTGTTTCCCTCATATCCGATAGGCCTTGTAGTATCGACTGTGCTGATTGTGATGCTAACCGTTACTGTCGTGAGCTACCTTCCCACGAAGGAGATCTCAAAGATGAAGCCGACTGAAGCACTGAAAGGAAAGAGCATATGATCGCCTTCCTGTTGAAAGGACTCGTGCGGGACCGCACCAGAAGCCTCTTCCCCATCCTGATCGTCTGTGCCGGCTCGTGTCTTACGGTATTCCTCTACAGCTGGATGCAGGGCATAATGGGCGATATGGTGGCTGTAAATGCCCGCTTCGATACCGGACACGTAAAGATATCCACAAAGGCGTATGCAGCCATTGCCGATGAAATGCCTAACGATCTGGCATATCTGGGAGTTGAGAAGCTTCTTGCCAGGCTCAGGAGTGAATACAAAAATGTGATCTGGACGGCCAGGATCCGTTTCGGCGGCATTCTCGATGTGCCTGATAACAAGGGAGAGACCAGGAACCAGGGGCCTGCCATAGGCATGGCAATTGATCTTCTCTCTCCTTCCTCACCTGAAAAGTTTGTATTGAACATTGAAAGGGTTATCGTCCAGGGCAGGATGCCTTCCAGGAAGGATGAGATTCTCATCAGTGAAGGATTTGCACGAAGCCTTGGCGTAAAGCCGGGAGACAGGGTGACTCTGATCGGCTCCACAATGTACGGCGCCATGGCACTGTACAACTTCACTATTGCCGGCACAATACGCTTCGGTATAGCGACCCTGGACAGAGAGGCAATGATAGCGGATATAAGTGCAGTCCAGGAAGCTCTCGATATGAAAGACGGAGCCGGAGAAATACTGGGATACTCACAGGATATGGTCTATTCCGATGAAGCGATGAAAAGGCTTGCATCGAGATTCAATCAGCAGTTTTCCAGGTCAGATGACAGATTCTCTCCCTGCATGATAACATTATCAGATCAGAACGGTCTTTCCGATATCCTCACCAGGAGTAAAGCAGTAGGCGCAATCATCGTTCTGGTCTTTGTCTTCGTCATGTCGGTGGTGCTCTGGAATTCAGGGCTGATGAACAATATCCGCCGCTACGGCGAGATTGGGCTTCGGCTGGCTCTCGGAGAGCCCAGGGGAACCCTCTATGCCCGAATGATCTTCGAATCATTCACAATAGGCCTCGTGGGCTCTATCCTGGGAACGGCACTGGGCCTGGCATTTTCGTTTTATCTGCAGAATAAAGGGATCGATATCAGCTCCATGTTCCAGAAGTCATCGATGCTGATCTCCGGTGAGATGCGCGCCCGGATCACTGCAGTAAGCTTTTATATCGGCTTTCTGCCAGGTCTTGCCGCTCCTGTAGCAGGAGCAATGGCGGCAGGGCTTGGAATATATCAGAGACAGACTGCACAACTTTTCAAGGAGCTGGAAACATGAAAAAGCCTGTTATCTTCATCTGTATAGCCATTCTGCTCTGTGCGAACGCTGCATATGCTGATTCTCTTTCTGGCAGGGACATTCTGATAAATGTGGATAAAAACCTATGCCCTGAAGACCGGGTGGGAGTATCTTCCCTCATAATCAACGGCGCAAGGGCGAGCCGCACTGTCAAATGCAAGTCATGGGCAGCAGGTATGGATAAAGCTTATACTCAGTATCTTGCTCCCCCCCGTGAGGCAGGGACTAAGATGCTCAAGCTGAAGGACCAGCTCTGGACCTATGATCCCACTACAGACCGCACTATTCTGATAGCCGGTCATATGCTGAGGCAGTCGATGCTGGGATCTGATATCTCCTACGAGGATTTCATGCAGGATTCCCGGTTGAGCAGTATATATGATGCAGAAGTCACAGGCGATGAAAAACTCGGGGACAGGCCCTGTTATGTGTTGACTCTGAAGGCAAAGGTGGATGATGTCGCCTACCATTCCCGCAGGCTCTGGGTTGACAGGGAGAGGTTCATTCCTCTCAGGCAGGAGTTGAATGGGAAAAGCGGAGTCCTGCTGAAAACGCTCACGGTGAATGAGGTTTTCAAAGTTGGAGAGCGCTGGTACCCAAAAAGAATGATCTACAAGGATGTCTCCCTCGAAGGAAGCGGCACGGTAATTATCATTGAATCCATAGATTTCAATGTGAGGATACCGGATTCCGTGTTCAACAAGGCTTCATTGAAGCGGTAAATAATAGTGACAGACTCGAATATTAACAATTCTGCCGGATCTCGAGTCTGTCTGCTGGATCTCAAGCCTGCCTACCCTGGATGGCGGGCTTATAACCTGGATGCTGAGTCTGTCCACGATAATTCAGTTTACCATACCATAGACAGTCGCCTCTAAAAGCTCGTGACTATACCGGCAACACGTCAAAAGCTCTATTGCAACATGAGAAATGCACGAAGTTCAGCTTTTTCGGCATCGCCGTGAAAGATTTCGCCATCACCAGCTCAACGCCTTCCAGTCCCACAAGCCATTCCTGCTGTGTATCACTGAATTGTTAATATTCGAGTCTGTCCCCTACATTGCTGCCTGTACCAGCATCGCGGCGAACTCTCTGTATTCCGGGATCTCTCTGGCGAGCGGAGTGTCGAAATGCTCTTCTTCCCAGCAGGATGGGACTGTTGGCATGAAGATGGATGGCCCGTCAACCGTGAAAAGCTTCCCGCCATTGCCATTCCTGTTATCAGGGCTGTGCTGAGCCAATACGAGGCCCCTGACCGATTCCTCCAGCTCTTGCGCTTCTCTGTGGAGGCTTGAGAGCGAGGAATCGCTTCCGATCTCCCTGGCAAGCTGAATCATGTCGCAGCCAATACTGCCGTTCTGTCTAATCTTAACATTGTCGCAGGCCATTCGGAGCGACGGAAACAGCTCAGGTCTCTTCAGTGCCTGTGAGAACAAACCTCGCAGAGCCTTTTTTACCGGCTGCATATACTGCTCTCCCAAGCGAAAAGCCCCGAAGGCTCCTGCCCCCTTATATTCCTCTACAAGTCTCATTCCCATCTCTTCATCTGACATATCTACGCAGGCCGGATCTCCGAGCAGTCGGTTAAGCGAGTGCTCAAAATCCTTCTCCACAAATACTGGAACAGGACTGGCGATAAGAACTGATATGTCATTGTCTCCGGACAACGCATCCAGCACCGCGAAATCCCCCATCAGGCAGCTGTCCAGTATCATCAGGCTCAGCCGCTTATGCTGACCGGTTTCCATATTAAAACGGGCCAGGCCGTCGTGCGTCCCTTTCGCCAGGTCATCAACCGAAATACCTCTGCGTTTCCCCTCTTCCCCATCTCTGTAGGGCAGCATCCCATTCGATCCTGATCCGTGGCCTTCCAGGCAGGCCACAGCCCGGTGAGCCTCAGGGTGACTTTTCAATGACTGGTAGATATGCTCGGAGAGAATCTTCAGGTCGTTCAGCTTTCCCTCAGGAAGATCGAGCAGTTTCCTGTCACCGGCGACCACCTCTTCCCTTCGGAGCGGCCCCTCCGGCACAGTGTCGTGAAGGCTCATGATGGCAAGAAGATCGTTGTTCTTCTTCAATGTATCATCCATCTGATGGAAGAGATGGGAAGAATATGATGCACTGGCGATGGGATAGGGCTGAAAGAAGGTGGCGTGCACGGAAATGAGAACATTCACAGCAGGATCCCTGTGAATCCAGCGTGAAGGGTTTTCCGGGAGCTTCCCTGTCAAAAGGCGAGCTTCCAAATCCTCAGGCTTCTCAAGTATCTCGGCGTGCCCGTCTGCAGCGAGCAGGTACACTGTCTTCCCTTCAGCCAGAAGCTCTCTTGTCTTTTCCCGGCTTATGTTGACAGACAATCCTCGAGGCTCCAGGTCAGGATCTGATACAAGGTAACGATCCCTCGGCTTCAGCAGGGACTGGAGCCCTGAATCACCGGATGGATTCTGCAGGAAAGGGATCATCTCAACTATGTCATCAGAAGTCCACTCGTAAAAAGTTGGCAGAGTACCTGGTTTTTCTGTAAAAAATTCAACGGCCTCACCTTTCAGAAGGCGGTCCAGCACTTCTCCCCTCGATATCGGAGGATTCTTATAATTCTTCCAGTACTGTCGGGGATTTTCCACGTGAAAAGGATAATGCTGTCGAAAGCCTCTCTTTTCAAGCTCTGCGAGAGCATCTCCCAGCTTTGCCCTCTCAGAGTCTGGATCTTCTCTGAAATAAGGCCTTTCAGCTTCCTCTGTGTTCTGCAGGGTAGTTCTTCTCCCGTCCGGTGCCTCAAGTAGGACAGGCTGACCTTTTTCAAGCCTCAGCAGAGCTGCGGCCGCATTCAGGGATCGAACAGGCTCAGATCGGAGATTCCACGGACGGGGTGCAGTCGTTATTGAGTGAGGAGGCTTCAGGGAATCAGGGTATGCGATGAAAAGGTGACATCCCTTTTCGAGATGACTGGAAAGAGCGTTGAAGGCAGGATCCCTTCCGGCCTTTCCTTCCAGTATGTCTGCCAGCCTCTCCCAGTCAGCCATCTCAGCATCTTCCAGGGCAGGATAGATGACACCCTCTTCACTTTGACAATCATAACCCGGCGCGGCAAGGTTAAAATCCACGCTGTCATCTGCCAGATCAACAAGGATCCGCCTGAATGGCTCGAATGACAGGCTTTCAGTCTCAGGGCGGGATATGCAGCCCTGTGATTCGAGACGCTTCATGAGTATTCTGAGAGACCGTCCGGAAGGACCTGGAAGCTGTGTTCCTGTCTGGACGGCACGTGCAAAGGAATCCAGGGCTGATGAATTGACTCTGTAATCGTGGTGTATCCCCTCCCTGTCTGCATACCCGAAGATAACCGCTTCACCTCTGGAAAGGGATTCAATATCCCGGATCCTGCTTTCGGCCGTAATATACCTCATAAAGCCTTTCTTTTCAAGAATATCGAGAGATCTGCCTGCGATATCATAGAGAGGACGGGCTTCATGCTTCTTTAATTTCCCCAGATTTTCATGACATTGTATTTCATACTTTACGCCATCACGGGAAAGAGCAGTAACAGGGAGCTTCCCCTGAAGGGCCAGCAGAGCTCCTGTATTGCCCAGGCGGCATTCCTTCATACCGTGAAGTACACGGCCTGGAGCTTCACGATCGAAAGGGAGCGCAGGAGGTACCCGGTAAAAGCTCCAACCATCAGTGTTCAGGCTGACGAGCTGATCCATGGACTCCTTCAGAGTTCCTGAAAGATTGTCACTCCTTATATTTTCAAGCAGAGCAGGCTGCTCCGGATTGTTTAGAGGGACAAGCTCACCTTCAGGACTGCGCATCCAAATGCACAATCCGCTCCTTATGGCAGATTCAATGGAGCCGTGGGAGAACTCAGGCTTATAGCCCAGCTTTGTTATGGAGGTTAGGTCAGGAAGCTCCGGAATCTGTGATGCGTCTGTGGAGGACTCCTTCTGAATGCCAGCCTTCCTGGATAGGCTGCCGGACCTCAGCATTCCAGGATCCGCATGCTGTGGAGCTTTTGAGCTTTCAAGACCTTCTGGGATGAAAAGGTCCGGTTCCCTCTCCTGGCAGAGAACAGGCGCAGTATTTGCAGCAGCCTTTGCTCCGGCGCTCTCGCTCGTGACCGGGACAGGAAAAAATCTGACAATTCCCGTGTTCATTATTCCAGTGTACTCCTCTGAAACACACTCTCTGTGAGCTGCCGGTTCTGTTCTCAGGCTCCGGAATCGCCTGTACGATTGTACCGGCAAGGGTGAGAACCGTTATTTCGGGATTAGTGTCAGGATTGATGCTGCTTTATATTCCATTCAGGCCTGAGTCATTCTTTTCACCTATAATGATACAACGTTCATATTGAATTTCCATTACCAAAATGTAAACCTGATTTTTACAAATCAGAATCACCTGCTGTCGTGCAGAGGCCTTCAATGATGCAGGAGTCTGTCGGTTTTTTTCCTGTCGATGTTTACGCCGTAATATGCTTCTATTATTCTCCGGGCCACTGGTGCGCCCCATTCTCCGCCAAAACCGCCTGACTTCTCGATGAAGACAGTCACAACTATCTCAGGATTGCGATATGGCGCAAAGCATGTGAACCATGTGTGATTTCTCCCATGGGGGTTATCCACAGTAGGGTAGTTTTCTGCAGTTCCTGTCTTGCCTGCTATCTCGACTACAGAAGAATTTGCCGTGGAGCCGGTGCCATACTGGACCGCTCCACGCATACCGTCTCTGATGGCCTGAAAGTGCTCCGGCGCAATCGAAATCTTCCTTATTACAAAAGGCAGGAATTCACCTTCCACCTTCCCTGAAGCGTTAACTATCCTCTTTACAAGATGGGGTTGATATAGAGTTCCACCGTTAGCGACAGCCGCAGTGGCTGCAGCCAGCTGTAGAGGTGTGACACCCAGGAAGCCCTGACCTATTGACAGGTTGACTGTGTCACCCAGATACCATTCCTCCTTCAGATTCTTTTTCTTCCATAGAGGAGTGGGCAGCAGACCTTCAGTCTCTCCAGGGAGGTCTATCCCTGTCAATGAACCGATTCCAAACTGGCTGGCATAGTCGAGAAACCTGTCGAGCTTCAGCTTTGTTGCCAGAATATAGAATACCACATCACATGAATGCGCGATGGCGTCGATGAAACTGATTGAGCCGTGACCGCTTCTTACAAAACAGTTAAATGGCATTCCACCTACATCGTAGACACCGCTGCAGTAAAACTTCGAGTCTCTGTTGATGATCCCCTCATTGAGAGCTGAAGAACCGGTAATCATCTTGAACGTTGAAGCACAGGGATAGGAACAATGTATCGGTCTGTTCAGCAATGGACACGCCGGGTCCCTGATCAGCCTGAGATAATCCTTCTCTGAGATGCCTTTTGCAAACAGGTTGGGGTCATAGTCCGGATAACTGGCCATTGCAAATATCTCGCCTGTCCTGGGAGACATTGCGACAACTGCGCCGCCGGATGGATCTCCGTTCTTTCTGGTCACTGCCTTAACCGTTAAGGAAAGAGCCGATTCGGCAGCCTGCTGAAGGTCCGAGTCAATATTCATTATCACTGCTGAGCCTGTTCTGGCCGGAACTTCACCGATAAACTGCGCCATCCTGCCTTCCACATTCACAAGAACCTGACGTTCGCCCTTTAGTCCCTTGAGAGCGTGGTCGTATTGACGCTCCAATCCGTCTTTTCCTATCACATCACCTATCTGATAACCTTTTCTGGCAAGCTCTTCCAGTTCTTCAGCATTTATCTCGCCGGTGTATCCCAGCATATGGCCGGCTGATCTTTTCTGCGGGTATTCTCTCAGAGGATATGACTCAATGTATATGCCGGGGTAATCACCTTGAATCTCCGCCAGCTTTGACAGACCGCAGAAATCAACTGCACGACGGATTTTTATCGGCTCAAAGGTATTCATCTGAACTTTCTTATAAAGCTCCTGCGCTTCCCCAGGTTTGAGATTCAGCTTTCTCGCCACCTCAGATATTGCTGCGGCTGGATTTCTGAGCTCGAAGGAAAGCAGCGAAACGGAGAATCTCGGATTGTTCTTGGCCATTATCGTGCCTGTCCGATCCAGAATCAGGCCTCTGTCTGCAGGGACAGGAAGGCAACGAATCATGTTGTCTTCTGATTTTTTTCTGTAGTAATCCCCCTTAAGTATCTGCATATATACAAGCCTTCCTGTAATTACAAGAAGAGAGAGCAGTATTACGACTCTCAGAAAAAGCATCCTCTTTGAAAGTGCACTCTCAGTCATAAATTTTCACTATTCCAAAGGTCGGCGGGAAGTAATCCATTTTGACCGCACTAGAAATCCCATCGGTATTGCACAAAGTGAGTTGATGATGAGAAATGGAAGAAGTGCCGTTGAGACAGGATATATGCTCATGAGAGCACCTGTGGCCAATCCTCCACCTGCAAGCACTGCCGCAGAGAGAAAAGAGAGCAGCGCTGCTGCGATTAGGGGCACCACAAATTTATCCGGATATATCTTCTCTCTTGTGACACCTGCACAGAAGCCTGCCAGGCAGTATGTGGCTGTCAACAGTCCTGCAGGCGCAGATGAAAAAAGCGCCATAATGAGCCCTGCAGTGAGACCGTATATAATTCCCTCCTCAACTCCGTTAAAAAGCCCCAGCATCACAATGAAGAGGAGAACAAGATCAGGCTTGGCACGACAGATTGTGAAATATGACAGAAACGCACACTGCATCAAAGCACAGAAGAGAAGTATCGAAACAATGAGTATGATACGTTTAGTGTTCCTCACTGCTTTCCTTTCACCACAAGCACGTGCCTTACGCTCTCAAAATCCACGAAAGGCTTGATCTTTGCATAGCTTGACAGGCTGTCGACAGTGCCCTGAAACTTGGTTATTCTGCCTATCAGAATGCCGGATGGAAAGATTTCTCCCAGTCCTGAAGTCACTACGAGATGGCCTTCCTGAAGAAAAGCGATATTTCTGATGTATCTGATGGTCCCCATGGAAGTTCCATCACCATAAAGTATTCCATATGTTCCAGACTCTACAACGTAAACCGGTACTGCACTTCTGGGATTGTTGATAGTCCTTACTATCGATGTATTTGCAGAGGTGACCGTTGTCTGCCCGGCAAGCCCTTCCGGCGTAAGCACTACGCACTTTTTAGTCACGCCCTGATTCCTGCCTTTGTTTATTTCAAAACGCTCATACCAGTTGGTAGAATCCCTGCCTGCAATCTCACAGGCAATGGCGCTCTCCATCCACTGTTTTTTAAGCTCCAGTATATTGCGTAGAGAGATATTTTCATCCTTGTACACTTTTATCTGTTCAATCTCGGCCAGAAGAGCGGTATTTTCTTCCTTCAGGATATCATTCTCTTTTTTTATGGTGGAGATTCTGCCCAAAGTATCCCAGAAGTCTCGGAGGCTGCAGCCGGCTTTAGAAAACAGCACTTTACCAGGCATTGTGCAATCAGAGAGAACCTGTACGAGAACACCTTCAGAAGAGAAAACAAATGCCTGGAGCAATGTGATGACAAGCGATAATGCCGCCACAATGATGACAGTTATCAGAAGATTTCTGTTTCTGCCTCCGGTAGTAAACACTATATCAGTCCTTTAAGCAAAGGGTGGGATGTACCCTATATCAGAGCACTTTCCGATCCTTCTGAATAACAGCTGCTGGTCTGCCTCTTTTTCTTTCTGCTCCTGAAAATATTCTCCATCAGACGTGGATCCTTCAAGGTCTTTTCTATCCCTCTGGCCACACAGAAAGACGGGTCCGATGCAACTTTAAAAGGTATCTTCAGATATTGGGTAAACACCTCATCCAGGCCAGGGAGCTGTGAAAGGCCTCCTGTCATTACAATTCCCTGATCAATAATATCACCTATCAGCTCCGGAGGTGTGAATTCAAGACAGTTCCTGACCAGCTCTGCCATTCCTTGTACACATTCTTTCAATGCCTCAAAAACATCATCAGAGCTTACATATGCAGCACGAGGCAGGCCGTTTGTGAGATCTCTGCCTTTGACCAGGGCCCTCGCCGGGCCTGTGGCGGGAAGGGCTCTGCCGACAAGTATCTTTATCTCTTCAGCAGTGTTTTCTCCTATGAGGAGGTTGTATTTTCTTTTCACCATTGACTGGACTGCTTCATCCATCTTCTCTCCTGCCACCTTCGTGGAGCGGCTGACAACTATCCCTCCCAGCGAAACGACTGAGATCTCAGATGTACCACCTCCCAGATCGAGAACAGTACTTGCCTTTGATTCCAGAATAGGAAGGTCTGCTCCCAGTGCTGCCGCTATCGGTTGATCTATTATATATATGACACGTGCACCTGCCAGACGCGCTGCCTCCTGAATGGCCTTTCGCTCGACTTCAGAGACGTAGGTAGGTACACCTATCATTACTCTGGGCCTGAAGAGCCCGTAGTTTTTTATCCTTCTCAGCATATACTCTATCATTGCTGATGCCATCTCAAAATTTCCGATCACACTGTCCTTAACCGGCCTGATGATCTGAATATTGCTGTGATTTCTTCCAAACATCGCCTTGGCCTCATTGCCGACAGCGATGATTTTCTTCTTCTTCACATCGTATGAAATGAAGGAAGGCTCCATCAGCTTTACTCCTGTACCTTTTACGATTAGAGGAGTATTTGAAGTGCCGAGATCGATCCCGACATCGGCTGAGAACTTTGACAGAACATTATCGAATCCCAGATGATTCATATTCTTCTCCATCTTGACTGCTGCTTCGTTCTAGAGAAGCTCGATACCGACACGGTGGCACATCCTGAGAAGCCTTACCAGCGGGAGGCCCATAACATTAAAATAGCAGCCTTCTATCTCTTTCACAAACAGAGCCCCAAGTCCCTGAATCCCATATGCTCCTGCCTTGTCCATAGGCTCCCCGCTCTGTATATATCGATCTATCTCTCTGACTGACAGCCTTCTGAAAGTGACAACAGTCTCCTCAAAGCCTTTGATCAGAGGAAGATCATTTCTTTGAACTGCAAGTCCGGTCACCACCAAGTGTGACCGACCGGAAAGTGATCTCAACATAGCTCTGGCATCACTTTCGTCAACTGGCTTTCCCATTATCTTACCATCCATGAAAACAATGGTATCTGCTCCTATGACCATCCTGTCACCGCTGGTGTGAGCAAATGCTTCTCCAGCTTTCAGCGATGCATTTTCCTGCGTTATTCTCCTCCTGGCTGGGCATTCAGAGTGCTGTGCAATCCTCATTTCGCCCTGCCCTATTTCCTGCACCAGCGGGGAGTATACATCAAAATCAAGCCCAATCTGCTGCAGAAGTGTTTTTCTACGCGGTGATGATGAAGCAAGTATGATCTTCATGACTTTCATTCCGGAACAGACAAAATAGTGTAACTGATGCCATCATTATGAAGCTCATAATGCATGTCAGTATGGAATCGTCTGTTATTATAGCATACCGCCTCATCTTTAACAAGGAGGAAGAGTCTTAGACGACACGAACATGGAAGAGATAAACGCAGACAGCAAGCTGATCCTTCGTCAAGTTCCGCTTAAAAGGAGGCATTGGTGACAGCCAGAACTGCAAAGACCGCAGCAGTGATCATGCTGTTGAGTATACTCTTTTCTGCTGGTGATGCCTTTGCAGATGAAAGCTGCTCTCACCCGCTTCACTTCTCTGCCACTCTGGCCCGCTCCCCTTCAAATGAAGGCAATGCAGGCCCGGCCAGGGAACTCACCTCTTCATGCCTGGCCTGTTTTGTCGAGTCATTCAAGATCATCAGAGAGTGCGGAGACAAGGTGTGGAAGGGCTTCGGTGCAATGAATGTCCGAGCTAATATTGTGACTCCTCATTATGAGTTCTTTTTTGGAGATGCCGATGCACCCGAAGGATATGCACTTCTTTCCGGTGACAACCGGATCGGCAGGCCGATATTCTATAAAAAAAGAGAGTACCGCCGTGAATTTGTCTCCACCATTGATCCGGTGGCAGGCAGACCTGCCCTCTTCATATCATCGAAGGAGGTCTTTGAAAAAACATACTCCCATTCACCTCTCTACAGAATAGCAGAGGATTATATCTTTACTATTGTCGGACAATGCTTTCAACTGTATCTCAGAACGAAAAACACGGTATATACAGAGAAGATTAACGCTCTGCTGCCTGAACTGGAGAATCTGGAGAAAAAATACCCCTATCGGGATACGGTCAACGCAAATATACTCAAGCTTGAAGGAGAGCAGCTCATTGAAGCATATCAGGCTAAAAACACGGACAATACGAGAGAGTCTGTCCTCACTATGCTGAGATTCCGACAGATGCGCCTGAGGGAGATGCAGGATAAATGGGGTATAGACTTCACTCCATATGAGAACTGGATGGAATGGTCTCTTGGACTCTCGAAGTATACAGAGGTTCAATGCGCCCACTCCATCATATCAGGGAATTATAAACCCACTGCCGTGATGACACAGGTTTCAAACTTCAAACGATATGGATTCCTGAAGAATAAGATACACTTTGAGCTTGGCCGCCTCAGCTCTACAAGGAACTCACTGATACACGCTGCTATTGGAATGACAGAGGCTCTCGTACTGGACAGAACCAGCATTGACTGGAAGGAAGCGATCTTCAGACACGACTCCTCATTGAACGATATTCTGAGAGAGTCATTTTCCGGGAAGGATGGCGCAAAACCTGTTGAAAGATGACAGGCTGCAGTGATTACCGCAGCCTGTTGTGAATTCTGCCTTTATAAGCTTCAGACCCAGTCTTTGCGATTCATTATCTTTTTGAGCTTTTTCAGCGCATCATCTTCCTTCTGTCTGACTCTTTCCTTGCTGATGCCGAACTCCTGGCTGATTTCGTTGAGTGTTCTTGCCACACCATCGAAAAAGCCATATCGAAGCGCCAGTATCTTCCTCTCTCTCTCGGTTATGTTGTCAAACAGATTTCTCACCTCGTGATTGGTAAACTGAGAAAGTGGTGAGTTATCAGCAGGTATAAGATCGCCGATGCAGGTATGCTCATCTCCGACAGGTGCTTCAAGTGATACGGGCTCATTTGCGATACTGACGATTTCTGCAAGTTTCTGAGCAGCTTCATCTTCCATCTCTCTGACCTTCGCCGCCACTCTCTCATCGTCAATTGTAATGCACTGCCTGAGGCTTCTGGAGAGCTTCTTTCTGATCTTTTCCGCACATACAGGGAAGAGTCTCCGGCTTACCTCTTCCATCGATGGTGCCTCACCCTTTGATTTTATTGTCTCTGACACAATCTGCTGATATCTGCGATATACTTCCAGTATATGAACAGGAAGCCTGATCGTCCTGGCCTGATTAGCAATAGATCTCAGAATGGCCTGCCTTACCCACCACGTTGCATATGTGGCAAAACGGCATCCTTTTCTGTAATCAAACTTCTCAACTGCCTCAATAAGTCCTATATTGCCTTCCTGAATGAGATCCTGCAGAGTCAGACCGGAATTCAGATATCTCTTGGCAATATTTATCACGAGCCTCAGATTGGACTGAATCATTGTTTCCCTGGCCTGCTCATCTCCCCTGGCGATTCTTCTGCCCAGGTCCTCTTCCTCTTCCTTTCTGAGCAGTCTGTGATGATAAACATCCTTCAGATACGATGTAAGAGAGTTTATCTCATGATTTCTCTCTTTTTTTACCTTTGGAGCCAGGATCCTGTCTGTATCCTGCAGCTCATCGGCAGTTCCAGCGTGTTGTTCACGGCCATAAACTTCGTTATCCTGCTGAAGAGGAAAAGGTTCAGGAACTCGATCGAATATATTTTCGTGGACTTTTTCCATAGCCTGATATGCCAGCATAATAACACCTCATTAATATAATAAGAAAAAAAACAATTTAACGCATCATCCTGCAGGATGATCCATGAGGCGATATGCTCAACTCACAGTTGAGATTTCTGGCTTTTTCCGGCTATCTGAATGAGAACTCCCGTTTTTTAGGGAAGAGTCCGAAAATGCCGCCGCTGTGAAGAAAAACAACGTTGACACTGTTGCTGAATCTCCCGTGCCGGCATTCCTGGATAAGGCAGTAAAAGGCTTTTCCATTATAGACAGGGTCGAGTATCACGCCGGTCTGGCTGGCCAGATCGTGGATCAATGCGAGCTCCTCAGGCGTGGATATGGCATATCCACGCCCTACATATCCATCCAGAATATGAATGTCCCTCTCCCCTGCCCCTGTGTCAATTCCTGTCAACGACCTCATATCCCTTAAAAGCTTGGCTATTTTTTCCATGAAATATGATTCATCATTACACACATTTACTCCCAGCACCTGTGTATCAGGCATGAAAAGCCTGCAGCCAGCAATCATACCGGCCTGGGTGCCGCCTGAGCCTGTGGCGTTGATTATAAAATCTGTCTTGATACCCTGCTTCAGGCACTGCCCTGCAATCTCTTCGACAGCCTTGACATAGCCTATTGATCCCAGCGCATTTGAGGCGCCTTCAGGTATAATGCAGGCTTTTCTGCCTTCCCTTTCCAGCTCATCTGCGATCTTTTCCATTATCCGGTCCCGATCCTGCCAATCTGCTCTTGTAATGTAACGAATCTCCGCGCCTGCGAGCTTCTCCAGAAAAAGGTTTCCGTCAATCTCTTCCGGTTCCTCACCACGAAGCACGAGTATAGATCTGAGCCTCAGCCGTGCACAGTAGATAGCTGTGGCGCGGGCGTGATTAGACTGCACTCCGCCGCAGGTTATAATCGTATCGGCCTTTCGTGCAAGTGCATCGGCCATCAGAAATTCCAGCTTCCTTGCCTTGTTGCCGGATGCTGCAGATTCTGTTAGATCATCGCGCTTGATATACAGTGTAATCCCAGCCTCTTTCAGAGGCTCATATTCGCAGAGCTCGAGAGGTGTTGGAATATTTGCGAGCGGTATACGGGGCGGCCAGGGGAAACTCACGGTGTACCTCCTAAAACCATTCTTTCAGGCAGTTATAAGTGAAATCAGAGATGGTCCTGATGAATCTCGACTGAAAGAGTATGTGGAGAAAAAAGATGAGCCCTGATCACGATCTCATTACAGACCTGCGAGCGACTCTTCAACTGCCACGCGGTCATTTTCAGTCTATTCCATCATATCTGTTGTTATCACCTATTCTTCCATTTCCTATGTTCACTATCCAGGCAGGTGCTACATCATAGGCATTTACACAGCCATCGTTGGCGATAGCGCTCATTATCATATCCACTCCCCCAAAAACCCCCTTCATTCAGAAGCTTATAAAATGGTAATGAGCTTCATGCAATACTGTTTCACTGAAAGCAATCAATAAAACATTACAGATTCCTTAAAAAAGCTTGAAAAATGTTACAGAATTGTTAATATAATCTGCGTGGGATAGATCCCTGCGGCTATTGTCTTTCAACGGCCCAGCTCAGACAGCATCTTTTCCTCGTACTGCTCTTGCTCTTCCCTGTCATCGCCGGGGCCAGGCCTCATCCCCATTCTTTCATCTGAACCGCAGCTCCTGTCGTCCCGCTTCCCCATGCAATACACAGGCCAATGGAAGTCCCTTCTGCCCGCAGAGCCCGCACTGGTTGCAGGATATGCACTTCGACCTGACTCTGTCACCTTCAGCAAACCGCTTTATCAGGTCCGGCTCACATATGAGAGGCCTGCAGAGCCCGACCATATCCGCATACCGGCCTTTAATGACATCCTCCATCACCTCAAAGCTCTTCATCCCGCCAATCAGGCTCACAGGCTTTGAGACGCGGCTCTTGACCGCCCTGCTCTGATTCCTGAAATACGCCTCGTCTTCAGGCCTGTTTATTTGCATCCTCAATGGAGTATTGGTCCACATGCCGCCAGCACCGCTATCACTGAACTCCATGAGGCCCTGGCTTATCTCAATCGCATCATATCCGCACTCCGCAAGCATCACTGCCGCCTCCACACCGTCTTTGAGAGTCAGGCCATCTTCATATGCGGCAGGATCTTCCACTCCGAGCTTTATTATGACAGGGAAATCCTCTCCGGCAGTCTTTCGGATAGATTTCAGTATTTCCATATGAAATCTTGCGCGGTTTTCGACTGAACCGCCCCATCTGTCTGTCCGTCTGTTGGTCACAGGAGACAGGAACTGGGCAGGAAGCGATGTGTGCGCAGCGTGTATCTCAACTGCATCAGCGCGGATATCCATTGCTTTTCCCGCCTTGTCCGCATAGCCCTGAATCAATGAGAGGATCTCATCGTCGTTGAAGCCCCTGAGATCCTCTCTGTATGAAAGAGATGGGATCAGAGTGGTGTAAAACCTGCTGTCCTCTGGAAGAGGCGACACCATAACGCCGGGAGTCTTGTCAGCGATCAACTGGACAGCTATCAGCCCGCCCTTTTCATGGACTGCATCGGCGACTCTCCGCCAGGTATCGTGATCTTCGAGAGTGGTAGCTCCTGACACGATAAGTCCGACACTTTTTTCGGCATATTCTGCAAAACGCCTGATCCTCGCTTCAGGATCGCCATCCATGTAATCTATCGCCGCACCCATCGAAAAACGATTCCTGGTTTTCAGCTTTCCAATCTGAACGCTTTGAAATAGCACGCTGTCCATTGGCAATCTCCCTGAAATGCAGATAATTCCCGACGCGGAATAGTCTTAGCCGCCGCCTTTCGGCTTCGAGCTACCCAGCGCGTCGTTGACAAAATCTCTGGACATATCACCCATCGCAGCGAAGTCTGGCTGACCTGTCAATGCCAGGCCGGACATGGACCTGATGTGCGGTTCTGTGAGGACGAGCTTTTCCTTCAATTTCATCGCGTGTCCGGTTATTGTGCTCTTTGCATCCAGCACGGTCTTTTTGTCTTCCTTTGACAGGACGATCTTCGGGTCTGCAAGGATCTTGCTGATCCCTCTCAGGATCTGCATATCGCCCATGAAGTCCTTCAGTGCGGCCTGATCAGCGTGGCTGACTGCATTCTTGAGGAATGAGAGGTATCCTGTCTTCGCATTGAAATCAGGCACATTCTCCTTTTCATACCTGTCGGCCATCATTGCCACGTCCACGGCGTTTGTTGGAGCCCATATGGTTATGCCTGTCGAGCCATCCATGTTCTTTCCCTCGTGCTGCTCGGCTATCACGGCGTCGTTGAGGGCGGCCTGAACTTTGACGGCCTCGGCCTTAACAGCCTCAGGAATGGCTGGGTTCTCCTCGACATTTGCCATTATTCTTCCCATGTCACGTATCATGTCGTAGAATATGAAAACTGAATCATTGTGAGACGATGATGAAGAGAGATATTCAGGCTTTTGGGCGAACTCCCTGAAGATCTCGTGCTCAGACACAGTTTTGGCTTTGCAGGCTTCGACGAAGCCTTTCCAGCTCGACGTGACTTTCTCCATCTGCGATGTGTCTATCGCGGTGAGGGTCAGGAATGTCTCTTTCCAGCGCGAGTATTCTGGAAAGTTCTCCTTTATGTCAGAGCCTCTCTCCCTGTAATACTCGATGAAGTCCTTCGCAAATGCCGCTCTGTCAAAGCCTTCGCTGCTCTTTATCCCATCCTCTATCCGCTTCAGGTGGTCTCCCCAGTGTGAGAATGTGCCTTTCGAGTAATTCTCCGAGCCTATGATGATATCTGCAGCGTTCCGCATCTGGTATGACGACTCGGCGCTCGCCATATAGCAGGAGTTGAAAACTACAGCATCGAGCTTTTTCTGCTCACCTGTGTCCTTCACCGCCTGAGCGACGCCTTCCGTGATAGCCCTGTTCATCTTGTCCGGATTTATCTCGAGCGCCCCGATCCAGGCGCCGCCGTGCCCTGTCACTACGAGCACGTAGTGTTCGGCAGGGTAGTTTTTCATGCCCCATGAGACAAAATCCTTCAGCGTGCCGGGGTCGCCTATCTTCGTGCCTTCCGGTAGCGTCTCCAGCACCGGTGAGCCATACATCTGCTCTTTTTTGTGTGCTTCTTCAAAAGGCCTGGTTATCTTGTCGAGCTGCCTGTTCATCTTCTTCACCTTCGGCGAATCAGGCTTTTCTATACACTCCTGGATTCCAAGCTCTTTAGCCTTTTCATATTCCAGCTTCGCCTGCTCTCTGTCACCGAGCTCGTAAAAGGCATTTCCGAGGAAGTAGTGGGCCAGCGGGTTGTCAGGTATCTTTTTCTCGACAGCCTGCCATTCGGCAAGCGACATCTCTACGTTCGAATGGTCGTGATGCGTTACATAGTAGCGTCTTACTCCACTCCAGTCTCCGTCTATGTTGGAGGGTTTCTTCGGGTCCGCCTGGGGAGCTCTGCCCAATTCGGCAACCACATTGACGTTTTCGTCTGAGCCGACGTTTTCCAGCTGCATGAAGTCCCTGGCCTTGGCCTTGGCCAGATCGGGATACTGGCCGTGAATGTAGAACAGAACGGTGAGCTCCTTCTTTTTCGTCGGTTCCCGGCTCTGACCGAGCTGGACCGAATCAGCAGGCGACTGGCCTTCCGCTGATTCGGTGTTATCTGCTTTTAAGCTCTCCCTGCTTTCTGCAGTTCTGTAGATCTCGCCTGAAGGTATCCCTGAGTTTATATTCTGAACTGTCATTGTTCTTTCTTCCTTCTTGCAGTGATGGTGCCGGGTTGAAATCGGCAAATCAGCCATATTATTATATCAGATTACCGGAGAATGTTAAGAGAAAAATTGTTACAATTCAGACACAGAACCATATATTATTCACTACAGGCAAAACATTAGCCAAATTACCCTACTGTAAAAGAGGTAATACGGATCAGCATAATTACGATCCGCTCTATCGACAGATACGATGAGGCAATTTAGGCAGACAGGTTTACGGAAAATATGGCGTCATTGAGTACTTGATTGTCGACCCCGAAGCGAGGACAATAGAAATACTCACCCAGAGAAACACCGGTCTTGAGGCATTGCGAGTCTTCAACGAGAAGATGATTCTCGAGACCACACTCCTCCCTGGCTTCACCCTTCAGGTTGCCTGCGTTTTCAGGGATCTATGACAGATAGAATTTTTGATTTCTGTCTTCCGCCTGTTTTTGCAAAAAGAATCCTCCTGACAAGAATCTGCAGATACTGTGTTGAAAGCAGCTCTCGAAACAGTGCACTACCTCTCTGTCAACTGACTTCACTGCGCTATGTGCTGCGGCTCAATGTTCAGCCGGGCCACTTAAGAAAAGGTACCTTTTCTGTTATTGGATGATTCATGCCTGTATCAATGCTCAAGACATCGGAGCACAGAGAGCGGCAGCACTCTGCGTAATATCCCCTTCATGGCATCTCAATCCATAGTGGCGGGAAATCCTTTACCAGAAGGTCGAATGAATGCACACCGTCTGGGAGATCGAAGGCTGCTGAGAACGGGAGCGCCTTCTTCGGCTCATCATTCATATTCCGGATGGCGATCCTGGAGCGATCTCCCCTGATCAATACCTTTTCGCCATCCATCTCAACCGGCACACCTGTCGGATAGACTATTCCGCCTTTAAGCCTCAGAGATATCTCACTTCCTGAATTGCCGGCTATCGTGACGGCTATATCAGATCCATTCCTGCCAGTATTCTCGATCATGGCCCTTACTTCGATAAATCTGCCGACAGCTGTTATTCCACAGTAGTCATCTACAGTCTCTACGGAAAGGACTCGCAGAGTCTTCCCCTGATTCTCGACCGGCTCACCCAGCCGGTAAATCACTCTCTCTTTTTTGACGAATCTGTCGAACCATTCTCTTGTCCTGTAGAATGCATCGAGAAGGTGATTAGGCTCATAGAAGCCGTGCCCCTCCCTGGGATAATGAACGAACTCCACCGTCTTTCCCATCTTTTTCATCGTCGTATAGAACTCCTGCGAGTTTGAAAGGAATGTATTGTCATCATCATCACCGTGAAGTATCAGCACAGGCGTGTTGATCTTTGACGCGTGATAAAAAGGTGAGCTCTTAATGTACTTCTCAGGAGCCTCCCAGTACCAGCCGCCTATATAGTCCTTCTCGAAAGTGGGTATCTTCGAGTTGCACATATCGCCGATGAGGCTGAAAATCCCGTAAAAAGAGACACCGGCCTTGAAGCGATCTGTCTGAGTCACAGCCCAGTTGGTCATGTAACCTCCGTAGCTCCCTCCTGTGATTCCGAGCCTTTCAGGATCGGCTATCCCTTTACTGATGAGATGATCGATACCGCTCATCACATCGGAGAACTCTTTTTTCATAATATCTCCCCTGATCTCGGTGGAAAAGACCTCTCCATAGCCTGCACTGCCGCGATAGTTGGGGACGAAGACTGCATAGCCTGAAGCGGCCAGAGGCTGACTGTCCCTGTCCTGCAGCGTGTTGACAGCCCTGCCGTAAGGCCCGCCGTGCACCACGACTATGAGGGGATATCTCTTACCCTTCTGATAATCAACAGGGTACGTCAGCACGCCTTCTATCTCCTTCCCGTCGCCGGCCTTCCACCTCACTGAATCCTGCCTGGCTATGCTCTTGTCTTTCATCCAGGCGTTGAGATCTGTGAGGGGCTTCAGAGTTTTTCCGGAGAGCTCGCAGAGCTCAGGAGCGCTTTTCCCATCTTCATTGACAGTTATGAGTCTGATGCCGGAGCCGGATACATTCACGTCGAAATCACCGCAGTTCACTGCTGGTGAAGTCATCATCATCACAGCGCCGTCACTCGTTGACGAGCGATATACAGGCGTGTAAATGCCTTTCTCACCGCTCCAGTATATGTCTCTGCCCTGCCTGGGCCAGCAGTATTGTGAGACAGAAATGTCTGATGAGCCGGTGAGATTCTTTATTGCCCCTGTAGAGATATCTGCGAGAAAGATGTCTTTCCTGGAAAAATCCAGGAGAGGCACATTGTAGCCTGAAAAGGCAAGTGTACGGCTGTCAGGAGACCATGTGATCTCAGACTCTCTCCCTTCACGGGTGGTGAGAGCTCTCACAGTCTTTTTTTCGAGAGACAGAAGCCAGATATCGCGCAGTGCTTCATCGTCGAGATCTCCGGTCCGATTAGACGTGAATGCTGCACACTTTCCATCAGGTGACACTCTGATCTCCTTGATACCATAATCGCCGTGGTGCAGTATTGAATCATCCCCTGATTCGATGTAAACCCTGTGTATGGCAATGTTGTGCTTTTCCCTGTCCTCAACGGTTCCATCTGTCTTTAATTCCTTCTTCTTCTCTATGAAGGAATTAAACGGCTCTGTGAAAGATTCTCCTGCGAGATACAGAAGCGACTTTCCATCAGGCATCCAGTCGAAGTCTGTCACATCCTCTTTTTCGCCGGTGAGCTGCCTTGCCTCTCCGCCAGAAGCAGGCAGCACCCAAAGTTGAGTGGAATCACCGCCGCTCTTTTCTCCAGGCCTCTCCGAGAGGAAGGCAATCCATTTCCCGTCAGATGACCATTTCGGCTCTCTTTCGCCTTCCCTGCCGGTAGTCAATCTGAAAGCCCTGCCGTCCCTCAATGTATAGAGATGGCTCACAGTGCTGCTTTCATCAAAATCGCTCTCTGTGACTGCGAACACAATAAGCGCACCATCCCTGGAGATCTTCACCTGCTCTATATTCCTGATGGAAAGTATGTCCTTCACGGTAAGAAGGCTCCTGGAATCCTTTTTTTCAACGGCTGTAACGTGATAAGTCTGTATCATCAGAAAGAGAGATAGAAATAAGAAGGTTCTTGTCATTGGTTCCTCCACACGCAGTTTCATTGATAGAGGGATGAACTATCCAAACATACTTTTCATCATATTAAATATGAGATCCTCTAAAGGCCGATTCCACATCCTGCCGGGAAGTTCACGCCATAGAGCCTTTGATATCAGAGGTCATGAATTGAACGTGCACAACAGGTCTTTTATGTGATATGTAGAATAATTCGTTTCTGCAGTTACACCTGAAATATACACCGTGCCTGATTGGCGGTTATTCTGATCACCGTGGATTGTCCGGGCTGCTTTGAGCTCAGATGGCGTCATTAATGGTCCAGAGCACAACCGGCAGTCCGCTGAAGGAGGTTTCAATGGCAATAAGAGTTGTAGTGACCGGAGCCTGTGGAAAGATGGGACAGGAAGTGGTGCGATCAATCATGATGCAGGATGATATAGAGCTTGTCGGTGCCATTGACACGGGACGTGGAACAGGAGCTGACATAGGTCATATCTCAGGTATTGAAGAGGTGGGAGTGGTTGTCTCCCAGGATCTTTCGGCAGTTCTGGAGAAGGAGAGACCTGACTGTATCGTCGATTTCACCAAGGGTCATGTGGCGCCAGACAACATAATGTGTGCACTGTCCCACCACGTAGCTGCGATAGTAGGTACTACAGGTATTTCAGACGATGCAGTCAATATAATAAGGAAAAGATCAGATGAGACAGATACACCAGTCCTCATTGCGCCTAACTTTGCTCTCGGAGCCGTGCTTCTGATGAAATTCTCCACCATCGCGTCACAGTATTTCCGGCACGCTGAGATCATCGAACTTCATCACGACAGAAAAGCCGATGCGCCTTCAGGAACTGCCATAAGGACGGCAGATCTCATGACAGTTAACAGACAGTTTATATCGCCTGAAAACACTGATGAGAAGGTGGCTCATGTGAGAGGTGGTGTTCACAGAAGCGTCCATATACACTCGGTCCGGCTACCAGGACTTCTGGCACACCAGGAAGTATTGTTCGGAAGTGAAGGTGAGTTTCTTACGATACGGCACGACTCAACATCCAGAAGCTGTTTCATGCCTGGTGTAATGCTGGCAGTAAGAAAGATAGGAGCTGTGCAAGGCTTGATAATAGGCCTTGAAAACCTGATGGAATGAAAAGAGAAGCTTTCGAATCTGCAATTGCCGCAGCAGTTGACTCCCTCCCTCTGGAGTTTCTGCGACGACTGGACAACGTGGAGATCATGTGTGACGATGAGCCGCCTGCTGAGATGGTTCGCAGGATGGGCGGCGGCACTCTTCTGGGTCTCTATGAGGGAGTTCCGCTCACAGAAAGAAATCAGGGCTATTCGATGATGATGCCTGACAGAATCACCCTCTACCGGAAGCCCATAGAACGGATTTCCAGGACAGAGGTGGAGGTGATTTACCAGATCAGGGCCACAATAATCCATGAGATCGGGCACTTCTTCGGCCTCAGTGAAGGCGAGATCAGAGAAGCAATGGGCGAGTGAGAGTCTGCTCCGGTATCTTTCAGGACTCTGCCATGATGGGCTTGATTCCAGTCCCTGTTGTCTGCCGACAGTCTCACAGTATCCCCTGCATAAAAATTACAGAGTCGATATCTAAAAGCAATCTGATGGAAACAAAGCAGAAACATGAAAGAAACACTTAACAGATAAAATATAGCTCAGGCAAGGTAAAAAGGAGATAACAATGAAGAAGATAAATGTCGCCGTAGTCGGCGCAACAGGTCTTGTAGGAACAGCGATGATGAGAGTGCTCGAAGAGAGAGATTTTCCTGTCGATACACTGAGAGCTTTTGCAACATCCCGATCGGCAGGCAGTACAGTGTCCTTTAGAGGCAGTAATATTACTGTAGAAGACATCGAAAGCTCTTCTTTCAAAGGCATACACTGCGCCCTTTTCTCTGGAGGCGAGATTGCAAGCTCAGTCTATGCTCCAGAAGCCGTCCGGGATGGCGCAGTCGTCATTGACAACAGCGCTTCATTCAGAATGGACAGGGATGTGCCGCTCGTTGTGCCTGAGGTGAACGCCCATACCGCCACTGCTCACAGGGGGATCATTGCAAATCCCAACTGCTCTACAATTCAGATGGTTCTGGTGCTGAAGCCAATATACGATAAAGCAGGTATTATTCGGGTTGTAGTAACGACATTTCAGGCAGTATCAGGCACTGGGAAAGCCGCAGTGGAAGAGCTCGAGACACAGACGAAGGCCATTCTCAACGGTAAGCCTTTTCAGGCCTATGCCTACCCTCACCGGATAGCCTTTAACGTGCTTCCCCAGATAGGAGATTTTGAAAGCGACGGATACAGCAAGGAAGAAAAAAAGATGATCCTGGAGACTCAGAAGATCATGGGTGATGAGACGATCAGGATTACAGCCACTACAGTGCGCGTTCCTGTCAAAGTAGGGCACAGCGAGTCGATCAATATTGAAACAAGGGAAAAGATTACAGCATCAGAGGTCCGGGAGCTGCTCAGAAAGGCGCCTGGTGTGATTGTAGTAGATGAACCCTGCAAATCCAGATACCCGCTCCCTGTCGATGCGGCCGGCCGCGACGAAGTGCTGGCAGGCAGAATCCGTGATGATCTCTCGTGTGAGAAGGGCATTGAAATGTGGATCGCAGCAGATAACCTGCGAAAGGGCGCTGCCACAAATGCTGTCCAGATCGGTGAGATATTGCTGCAGAAGGGACTCCTCTGACAGGAAAGTTACAGTGAAGAAAAGCAGGAACAGCATTATCACAGTTCAGAAATTTGGAGGCTCGTCGCTGTCTACTGCGGCGCAGCGCGAGCGTGCAGCTTCAACTATAATAAAAAGAGTCCGTATGGGATATCAGGTTGTGGCTGTATTTTCAGCCATGGGAAGATACCCTTCTCCATATGCAACTGACTCAATAATAGCTTCATTGAGAGAGGTGCATTCGTCCCCTGATCGACGTGAACAGGATGCCGCGATGTCCTGTGGTGAGATACTGTCCTGCGTTGTCATGGCTTCACTTCTGAGGTCGCTGGGACAGGAAGCAGAAGTCATGACAGGCTTCGGGGCCGGCATCATAACTGATAACTGTTACGGCGACGCCAGGATCCTTTCCATCAATACCAGAGCCGTCAAAGAGATCCTGAGCCGGGGGGCGGTTGCCTGTGTGGCCGGATTTCAGGGGATTACAGGGAAGATGGAGATAACCACACTTGGGAGAGGAGGAAGCGATACAACGGCCACTGCTCTGGGTGCTGCCCTGAAAGCATCTGAGGTCGAAATATACACTGATGTCGATGGTGTTTTGACTGTTGATCCCCAGACCTTCAGGGATGCGGAGATCATCAGGGAGCTGGCCTATCAGGAGATGGGCGAGATGGCCAACGAAGGCGCCAAGGTGCTTCACTCCCGCTGTGTAGATCTGGCCTGCGCGCACAAAGTCCCTCTATGGGTGAAGGGGAGCTTTTCAGATGATAAAGGAAGCTTCATCTCATCCAGAATACCTGAGCGGGCCCGCCGTCCGGAAGGGATCATAACAGGGCTGATCCATAGAACAGGCCTTGCAGAGTTTGAAACTGATTTCACAGTCATCTCTGACCGGGCCACGGTAAGAAAGGCCCTCTTTGAGAGCCTGGCAAAAGCCGGCATCAGTCTTGATCTGATCAACCTGAGCTATCATCTCCTCTATTTTACCGTGAAGGAGGAAGCCTCTTCCAGTGTCTCGGCTATTCTTCAGAAGCTCGATATA
>Ga0302251_1000315_pt1 | contig 50953 bp, 32 predicted proteins | sample AAG_RA_Gln_MG_FD_193534 | JGI IMG/M metagenome (GOLD analysis project Ga0302251, IMG submission 193534) | Enriched activated sludge microbial communities from anaerobic digester in WTTP, New Holstein, Wisconsin, United States - AAG_RA_Gln | ecosystem: Engineered > Bioreactor > Anaerobic >... | reverse complement strand
CCCCCTTCGAGTGCGCCGACCCCCAGTATGTCGCCAGCCACTGCTTGCGTTGCCACCACTCCATCCCCTCACGTGGCGGGTTCTGCCCCTACTGTGGGGCCTCGATCGAAGCCGACCTCCGCCAGTGGCAGGAGAGCGTCTACCGCGGGCTGCTGCAGGCCACCGAGACCGGCCGTTGGGCCGAGGCGGTCCACCTGGCCGAGGGTATCCTCGACTACCGCGACGCCCGGCAGCTCCAGGAGCAGGCACGGCAGTCCCTGGAGCAGGAGCGGCAGAAGGCCAGGACCTACCAGCGCTTGCAGGCGGCCTGTCAGATTGCCGACCGGGAGCAGGTGGTCGAGCTGGCAAAAACGATCCCCGGTTACCGGGATGCGGATCAACTGAGCGCCCAGGCCGAGGCGAATCTGGCGGAGGAGCGCCGGCGTGTCGAGACCTATCGGCAGATCCAGTCCGCAATGCAGTCCAAGAGGTGGGCCGAGGTGGTGCGGCTGGCGCACGAGATCCCCGGCTACCAGGACGCGGAGCGGCTGCAGCGCGAGGCCCAACAATCGCTGGAGGAGGAACGCCAGGCCGGCCTGTACGAGGAACTGGCCGCGGCCATCCGGTCCCAGGCGTGGGACCAGGCGATTCTCCTGGCCGACACAGTGCCCGGCTATCGCGACGCCGGAGCGCTGCGCAAACAAGCCGAGGCCGCACTGGAAGAGAAACGCCGCGCTGACATCTACCAGCGCTTGCGCGCGGCAGTGGCGGCGCGCCGCTGGCCTGAAGCGCTACAACTGGCAAAGACAATCCCCGCGTACCAAGATGTCGACAAGTTGCGGCAGCAGGCCGAGGCGGCGGTAGAAGAAGAACAGCGCCAAGCCGATACCTACCAGGATCTCGCCAGAGCTCTAGGCCACAAGCGTTGGGCGGAAGCGATCACCCTGGCCGGCACGATCCCCGGCTACCAGGATGCGGATCGTCTCCGCCAGCAAGCGGAGGACTCTCAGGAGGAAGAGCGTCGGGCGGAAACATACACAACCCTGACGCATACGATACGGACCAGGCGGTGGGCCGACGCGGTCGTCATCGCCAAGACGATTCCGGGCTACCGTGACGCCGACAACCTGCGCGCTCAGGCCGAGGCCGCCATCGAGGAAGAGCGCCGTGCCGAGCTCTACCGTCAACTTGCTGCCGCCCATATGGCCAAACGCTGGGAGGATGTGCAGCGAATAGCCAAGGACATCCCCGGTTACAGAGATAGCGACCGGCTACGGACCCAGGCCGAGGCCGTACTGGCGGAAGAAGGCCGCCGGGCCATGGCTTACCAGAATCTGAAGAAAGCGCTGGCTGATGCCCGCTGGGCGCAGGCGGTCTCGATAGCGCAGGGGCTCCCTGGCTATCAAGACGCCGACCAGTTGCGCGGAGAGGCTGAGACAAAACTGGGGGAAGAACAGAGAGCGGAAGTGTACCGCAAGGTCGCCGCGGCGCTGGAGGCCGAGCGCTGGGAGGAGGCCATATCTCTGGCCGATTCCATCCCCGGATATCAGGGCGTCAATCAACGACGAGCCCAGGCGGTCAAGGGCCTGACATACAAGCAAGCCGGGGAGATCTTGCGTGCCGGGGAGTGGAAACGAGCGCTCCGGTTGGCAGAGAGTTTGCCGGACGAATACCGCGACGTCCAGACCCTACGATGGCAGGCTCTGATGGCAGGAGCCCAGGAGTCGTCCGATCATCGCCAGTGGAGGAGGACTTTGGGTTATGCCGGGCGGGCCCAAGGGCTGCTGGACCGGCCGGAATCCCGTTCCCTTTCGGAAGAGGCGGCAAGCCAGCTGCGTGTTCAGCGGCGGCGGCGGCTGATTGCGCTACTCGTCGGGGCGAGCGCAGTTCTCGTAATCGTGGTCGGGCTGCTCTTCTTGGGACGGATGCGTGGGGTTGGTCCCCTCGCCTCTCTTATGCCGACCCCCACGCCGACGTTGACGCCGACTCCGACCCTGGCCCCCTCATTGACCCCGACGCCGACGCTCATCCCAACGTCGACGCACACGCCAACGCCGACGCCGACGCTCACGCCCCCGCCGACACGGACGCTGACGCCAAGCCGTACACCTACTCCAACAAAGACGCCGCCGCCGACTTTGACTCCGCCCCCAACGCGGACGCCCACACGGACACCGATCCCCCCCACGAGCACGCCGCGGCCGACGGACACGCCGCCGCCCACTTCGACCACGGTGCCAACGGAGACGCCCGTGCCGCCGACGGAGAAGCCGTCGCCGATTCCGACGGTGCCGACGGTGCCGCCGCCGCCGATTCCGACGGTGCCGACGGTGCCGCCGCCGTGAGCGGGCGCATACGCCAGCCAAGTCAACCCGTGGCTGGCGGGGGAACCCGCCAGCCACGGGTTGACTTGGTCTAGCCAGGGGAGCAATCCCCACCGAGTCGCGTTCGGGAGATCGTCAGGCGACAAGATTCACGCCAGGTGAAGACCGCGAGGACGCTGCGTACCGGATGTGTGGTTGTCGAGAAAGGAGATATGGCGGCTTCCTCCACCCGCTCAAGCGGGTGGTTTCCGCCGCCGGAATCTTATGAAGTCCGAGTGGAAGGTTTTGAGCGGGCTCTTGGCCCTCGTTCAGGTCGGCCTGTGGTTCGCGTGGAGACTGTTCGACCATCTCGGCGTAGGCGCCGCCCATCAACGCGTCGTGGGGGCGGCCCGCTTGATCCAGGGCCTCGGCAGCACCATTCCGGTCCCTGTCAGCGGGCCGTACACCCCCACTCTCAGCGTGGCCGTGCGCGACCTGCCGGCGGACCCCAAGCTGCCGATCCTGCGTCGGGAGCTGGTACAGCGCGATGTTCGCGTCATCATCGCGCCCGACATCCAGATGCCGCCGCACGGCAACGTGCTGGCGGAGCTGCAACAGAGTGTCCCCAAGCGGACCGATGGCATCGGCATTGTCGCCAGATTTCCCGGCGCCCCGGGCTATATCGATCCTCCGGATACGACGGGCGACGTCGGGTTCAACCACGTCCTCCAGGGAGTCTACTCCGTCGCGAGCACGTCGCAGATCTTTGTGGGGGGCAAAGACGGAACCCCGATGGCCTCGTTCTATAACGCGCCCTACTATCCGTCCATCTACTACTCGGCCCGTCTGTCCACCGACCCGCTGGGCACGATGCCGATCTACGACCAGGAGATTTGGGACGGGCCGCTTTTCAGGAACCATACGGAATGGGAATACCGCTTGATCAGCATGGCCCATCGATTTGGCGCGCTGCGCCAGGAGGTAGCAAATGCGTAGTAGAACCCTCTTGCTGACGATGGCAGGTGGTATGTTGCTGCTGGTCATCCTAGCGACCTGTATGCCAGGCGAGCGTCCGGCCCGAGCCCACGGCGAGAGGGCTGGCAGCCCGTATGGATCGGCGGGCTCCTCCATCGAATGGATGGAAGCAGACGACAAAATCGAACCCCGGCTAAGGGACCAGTTCGCGACCGAAGGCCAGGTGGGCTTCATCGTCCGCTTTGCCGACCAGGCCGACCTCTCCCCCGCCTACACCATGGGCTGGGAGGAGCGCGGTTGGTTCGTCGTCAACACGCTGCAGGCAGCGGCCGCCAAGTCTCAGGCGGGCGCCATCGCCTACCTGGACTCCCTCGGCCTCTACCACGAGACCTATATTGCCGGCAACGACCTCTACGTCCGTGACGGCAACGTGGATGTGGCCACCGACCTGGCGGCCCGCGCTGAGGTCGACTCCATCCGCGCCCTGCGCACCTACTACGTCGACCCGGTCCTGAGCCAGGCCCCGGTTGCTCCCGCGGGCCCCGACGCCCTGGCCTGGGGCATCAACTACACCGATGCCGACCTCTTCTGGCCCGAGTGGGGGCAGGGGATCAACATCGTGGTCGCCAACATCGACACCGGCGTGCAGTGGAACCACCCAGGGCTGGACCAGGCCTTCAAATGCGGCAGCGACCCCACGGACGCCGCCTGCTGGGCCGACCCGGCCAACATCTGCGGAGGGACGGTCTGCGATAACAACGGCCACGGTTCCCACACGATGGGCACGATGGTCGCCGACGATGACCCGTCCCTGACGTGGCAGGCCGGAATGGCCCCCGATGCCAAGTGGATCGCCTGCAAGGGCTGCGAGACCAACTCCTGCTCCGACACCTCGCTGAACGCCTGCGCCGACTGGATCCTGCAGCCCGACGGCAACCCGGCCAACCGCCCGCACGTGGTCAACAACTCCTGGGGCGGGGGCGGCGGCGACAACTGGTACCTGGCCAAGGTCAACGCCTGGCGGGCCGCCGGCACCTTCCCGGCCTTCTCGGCCGGCAACACGGGCTCCAACTGCTCCACCCTGGGCAGCCCGGGCGACTACCAGGAATCGTTCGCCACCGCGGCGCACGACTCCAGCGGCAACATCGCCTCCTTCTCCGCCCGCGGCCCCTCCGCCTTTGGCCACGACCCCTACACCAAGCCCAACATCGCGGCCCCCGGCGTGAGCATCTGCTCGACCGTCCCGACGAACGCCTGGTCCTGCGGCTACAGCGGGACCTCGATGGCCAGCCCGCACAGCGCGGGCGCCGTGGCCCTGCTCTGGTCCTGCAATTCGGACCTGGTCGGCCAGATCGACACGACCTTCCAGGCGCTGCAGAACACGGCCGTCGCGGCGCCAGCCAGCAACTGCGGCGCCCCGCCCGACGGCGAGGGCAACTACACCTACGGCTATGGCTACCTCAACGTCTATAACGCGGGCCTCGCCGTTTGTGGTGGGGTCCAGGTCGGCGCGCTGGACGGCCACGTCACCGACGCCGGCACCGGCAACCCCATCTCGGGGGCCAACGTCACCGCCGCGCCCGGGCTCGAGGGCGGCGCCATCCAGGCCGTCACCGACCCCACCGGCTACTACACGATGACCCTGCCGCCCGGCACCTATGACGTCACCGCCTCCGCGACCGGCTACGGCGCGCAGACCGTCCAGGACATCGAGATCCTGGAGAACGTTGTCACCACCCAGGACTTTGCCCTGAACTACCTGGGCCAGTGGACGGTCGCGGCGCAGCCCACCTGCTTCGACTGGACCCGCCTGGATGCCGAGTACTTCCCGGCCACCAGCAAGGTCTATATCCTGGGCGGCCGCTCGGACACCAACACCCTGGGCGACATCTATGCCTTTGACCCGGTGGCCAACACCTGCACCGACACCGGCGCCAACATGCCCAACCCCATCTCCAACTATACGATCAACCTGGTCAACAACGGCACGGCGGATGTGCTCTGCACCTTTGGCGGGCGCCAGTCCGACGGCACCGTCACGCTGAATGTGCAGTGCTACGACCCGATCGCCAACACGGCCAGCGTTGTGACCAACCTGCCGGCGGGCTACACCGGCTTCACCCCGGGCGGCCAGGCCGTCGTGGACAATAAGGTCTATGTCTTTGGCGGTTTCAACTCCCTGGCGTCGCCGTACGAGACCGCCCGCACCGACCGCTACGACCCCGTCGCCAACACCTTTACCCAGATCGGCAACCTGACCCTCGCGCGCTCCTACCTCATGCCCGCGGTGGTCGATGGGGTCCTCTATGTCTTTGGCGGCACCGTCTTTGACGGCGCGGCCCTGGTCGCCCAGACGCGCACCGAGCTGATGGCCGCTCCGGGCGGGGCCGGCACCTGGAACGACGCCGCTGTCGCTGAGCTGCCGCAGGCCGGCGCCGAGGGGCGGGGATTTGGCTTTGACACGGACGCGATCTATGGCCTGTCGAACCAGATCGTTCTGGCCCCCTACAACGCCCAATGGCAGGGCTCCTCGCTCGACGTCGCCCTCTATGACATCGCGACCGACAGCTACGACACCTCCTATCCCGACCTGAACGTGTCCCGCCGTGACCACGGGGGTGCCTTTGTGCCCATCTGTTCCGAAAGCCAGACCGACGGTCTCCCGGGCATGTGGGTCCTCGGTGGCTACGCGGGCGCGGATACGCCGCCCTACGGCGCCCCCGAGTACTACTCGCTCGGTTGTGCGACGCCGCCCACATTAACGCCAACCCCCACTCCCACCAGGACACCCACGCGTACACCGACCGCAACTCCCACCAGGTCGCCCACACCGACCCGAACGGCTAGCCCCACTCCCACTCGCACTCCTACGCGCACTCCTACGCGCACTCCTACGCGCACTCCGACACCTACCCGCGGCCCGACCCCCGTGCTGACGCCTCAGGCATATCTGCCGGTTGTCCTCCGAGACTACGTAACCTACTTCTTCCCCGGCCCGTGGGAACACGAGCCCAATAACACCTGGTATCAGGCCAACGGAGCCCTGTACTCCGGGCGGGACTACTACGGCTACCCGGCAGACGCCGAGGATTTCTTCTATCTTCTCAGCGCGGGGGGGGCGATCACCGTGGATTTGACCAACTATGCTCCAGTTATGCCGGGTGGCGGGCAGCTTCTGCTATACCAAGATCACACGCCGGTTGGGCAGGACTATACCGCCCCCTATCACCTTACCTACACGGGCCCGGCGGGATTGTACTACGTGCGCGTCTACACGGTGGGGCTCAACCCCACGCAGGCCTATACCCTGCGGGTGACGTATCCGGAGCCGTAGCCGGAGGTAGCGTGCGCGTGGCCCGCCAGCCCTCTCTGCAAAAAGGGCTCAACCTCTCCATCGCCGGGGAAAACGGTGGTATAATGGTCTGCATTGGGATCCAATCAACCTGTTCCACCGTCCCACTTGCCGCTGCCTATGTGTTCAGAGCCATTGTTCCCTACGTTTTTCCCCGCCCCAGGGCGAGGAAAACTTGTCCTGAGCGAAGTCGAAGGAACCAGCCGCCCTTCATCCCCACGCCTGAAGGTGGGGGCATTCGGGCAGCAGGTTCTGGTAACCTATCCCTGACGAGGGGCCCCGCCATGAGTCGACGTCAGACCTTTGCCCTGCTGCTAATCGTTCTCCTAATCCTGCCGGCCAACCTCACTTTTGCCCAGGTGGAGAAGGGCTTACCGGCTGGGCCCAGCGCTTCAGGTGAGCCTCTTTCCAGAGGCACCGGCTTTGCCTCGGACGCGGAGCCCGCTCTGTCAGGAGTTCCTGCCGACTGGTGGCTGACTGTGCAGGAGGACATCCGCCGGTCCGAGTACGACGTCACCTGGCAGGACGCGACCTATCCTCCGGACGGGGCGGCGGCGTACCAAGCGCCGAACCGGGCGCAGGGGATTCGCACCTACTTTACCCCGACGGGCATCCGGGTCATCCCGCGAACTGGAGGCACCCCGTCATGGGAACTCGGCTTAGCGCTGGCGGGCTATGTCCCGGATGGGCCAGCGCATGTTTCCGCCAACCGCTACGGAACGGCGAATCGGCGAATCAGCGAGTGGTACGTCAATGGTGAAGGGGGATTGGAGATGGGGTGGGCGCTTGACACCCCGCTCCGTTTTGCCGAGAGGGGCAGGGGGGGAGGGGAAAGAGGAGGGGGCGGCCGTATCCTCACCCTTGCCTTCACCACCACTCTCACCCCGCGCCTCACGCCGGACGATACGGCCGTGGAGTTCGCCAACGACGCGGAGGCCGTGGTGCTGCGCTACGGCCCCTTTAGCGCCCGCAACGCGGCCGGCCGGCCCGTGCCCCTGCGGCTCCGGCTTTCGGACACCACGCTCGCTATCCAGATTCCAACCTCCAACACCCATTACCCCCTCACGATCCGTACTATCCTCACGGGCGCCGGCCCCACCCCAGACGGCTTGAGCTCGACCCCCAACTGGATCACCGAGGGGGACCAGGCCGACGGATACATGGGCTGGTCGGTGGGCTTGGCCGGAGATGCCAACGGGGATGGCTATTCCGATGTCATTGTGGGAGCGTTCAATTACGACAATGGTGAGGCGGACGAGGGGCGAGCCTATGTCTTTTACGGCTCTGCGTTGGGATTGAACCTGACCCCGGATTGGGTAGACGAGGGCAATCAAGTTGGGGCTTTCTTTGGCCGCGTAGGAAGCACGGCCGGCGATGTTAATGGGGACGGCTACAGCGACGTTATTGTCGGAGCACCGCTCTACGATAACGGCGAATCGGACGAAGGGCGAGCCTACGTCTACCACGGCTCCCCATCTGGCCTGAACCTTACCCCGAATTGGACGACGGAAGGCGATCAGTCTGGCGCCTGTTTTGGTGGCGCGATAAGCACGGCCGGTGACGTCAACGGGGACGGCTACAGCGATGTCGTTATCGGAGCCTACGAATATGATAATGGCGAGACGGACGAGGGAAAAGCCTACGTTTACCACGGCTCGCCCGGGGGCTTGAGCTCCACGGCCAACTGGACGGCCGAGAGCAATCAGGCTGACGCCAATTTTGGCAGCGCGGTGAACACCGCGGGCGATGTCAATGGCGACGGTTACGCCGACGTGATCGTCGGTGCCTGGCGCTATACGAACGGCCAGAATCAAGAAGGGCGAGCCTTTGTCTTCTTGGGTAGCAGTTCCGGCTTGAGCAGCACACCTGTCTGGACGGCCGAGGGTAACCAGACGGGGGCCTTTTTCGGAGAATCGGCGGGTACCGCCGGGGACGTGAATGGCGACGGCTATACCGATGTGATTGTCGGAGCTCGCAACTATACAAACGGTGAAATATCCGAAGGCGCGGCCTTTGTCTACTACGGTTCGCCTTCAGGCCCAGGCGCCAGTCCTGGTTGGATGGCCGATGGCAATCAGAGCGAATCGGGTTGGGGTTTCGCCGTAGGCACGGCGGGGGATGTCAACGGCGATGGCTATGCCGACGTGATCGTCGGGGCCCCCTACTACGACAGTGGTGAGGTGGACAGAGGGCGAGCCAGTGTCTACCATGGTTCAGCGACCGGGTTGGGCGCTGCCCCTGACTGGGTGGCCGGAGGCACCTGCGCCTCTGCCTTCTTCGGCATTTCGGTGGGCACGGCAGGAGATGTGAACGGCGACGGCTACGCCGACATCATCGTCGGGGCGCTGCAGAGCGAGGGTGGTTTGGCCTATGCAGGCGCTGCCTACGCCTACCATGGCTCGCCGGCCGGCCTGGGCCCCAACCCTGGTTGGACGGCCGAAAGCGACCAGGCCGGTGCCTGGTTCGAAGTCGTTGTGGACACTGCGGGGGACGTGAACGGCGACGGTTATGCCGATGTCGTTGTGGGGGCGCGGCGATATGATAATGGCCAGGTGGATGAGGGACAGGCCTATCTCTACTACGGCGCGTCAGCGGGGCTGAGCCCCAGCCCTGGCTGGACCGCCGACGGCAACCAGAACAACGCCGGTTTTGGCAGTTCCGTGGGCGCAGCCGGAGACGTGAACGGCGATGGCTACTCTGATGTGCTGGTCGGGGCCCACTACTACGACAATGGCGAGGTGGACGAGGGGCGCGCCTACCTCTTTCACGGCTCGGCGGCCGGCCTGAGTTCGACAGCCAATTGGATGGCCGAGAGCGATCGACCATCTGCTGAGTTTGGCTACTCGGTAGACACTGCGGGGGACGTGAACGGCGATGGCTATGCCGACGTCATCATCGGAGCGGGCTACTATGACAATTGCTCGGCCGGCATGAACTTTGCCTCGGTCTACCATGGCTCGGCCGCGGGTCTCTCCGCAAGTGCCGACTGGACTGTGGAGAGCACCCAGGCCTGTGATGGTTTTGGTCGCTCCGCGAGCACGGCCGGGGATGTCGACGGCGACGGCTACGGCGATGTAGTCGTCGGAGCCTGGCGGTATGACAACGGCCAAGACGATGAAGGACGGGCCTATCTCTACGACGGCTCGGCGGCGGGCCTCAGCCTGTCTCCCAGCTGGACGGCCGAGAGCGACCAGGCCGGGGCCTACTTTGGTCTCCCGGTGGGCACAGCTGGGGACGTCAACGGCGACGGCTGGGCCGACGTGATTGTCGGATCGTCCTACTATGACAACGGCCTGGGCGACGAGGGCCGGGCCTATGTCTACCACGGCTCGGTCAGCGGACTGAGCGGCGCCGCCAACTGGGTGGTCGAGAGCAATAGCGCTGGCTCCCTTTTTGGCCTCTCCGCGGGGACAGCCGGAGATGTGAACGGCGACGGCTATGCCGACGTCGTCGTCGGGGCGCTCCACTACAGCAATGGCCAGACCGGCGAAGGGAGCGCCTATGCTTACTACGGCGCGGCGGCAGGGTTGAGCCCGGTCCCCAACTGGATGATTGAGGGCAACCAGGAGTGGGCCAGGCTTGGCGTCGCGGTGAGCACGGCCGGAGATGTTAACGGGGATGGCTACGCCGATGTTATCGTCGGTGCCGACTGGTATGACAACGGGCAGATAGACGAGGGGAAGGCCTGGGTCTACTACGGCAACGGCGGGGTTGGCCTGAGCCTGATCCCCCGCCAGCGCCGCAGCGACGACAGCGCCCCGATTGCTCCCCTCGGCATGGCCGACAGCAACGCCTTTCGCCTGGCCCTGCTGGGGCGCACCCCTTTTGGCCGGGCAAAAGTCAAGCTCGAATGGGAAGTCAAACCGCTGGGGACCCTTTTCGACGGCAGCGATACCCAGGCAAGCAACAACTGGATGGACACCGGGACGGCCGGCGTCCAGATCAGTGAACTGGTGGACAGTCTGTCGGCCCTTTCCCCGTATCACTGGCGGGTCCGGCTGCTCTATCACCCCGCGACGACGCCTTTCCAGCGCAATGGCCGCTGGCTGACGATGCCGTGGAACGGCTGGAACGAGGCCGACCTGCGCGCCGGCGATGAACCGGTGGCCGGCCTCTCCGCGGCCAACGACAGCCCGACCGCCTTGGGGCAGCCGACTCACCTGACCGCCACTATCGCCGCTGGCAGCAACGTCGTTTACGCATGGGCCCTGGGCGACGGGACGACCGGCGCCGGGCCGCTGCTGGCCCACACCTACGCGGCCGCGGGGACCTACACCGCCCTGGTCACCGCCAGCAACGCCGTCAGCGCGATCACCGCCACAACCGTAGTCACGGTGGAAGAGACCATCACCGGCCTTGTCGCGGCCAACGACAGCCCGACCGCCCTGGGGCAGCCGACCTACCTGACCGCCACGGTCGCCGCCGGCAGCAACGTGATCTACGCCTGGACACTGGGCGACGGGGCGACTGGCGCAGGGCCGACCCTGTCCCACACCTACCTGGCCGCGGGCACCTACACCGCCCTGGTCATCGCCAGCAACGCCGTCAGCGCCATCACCGCCACAACCGTAGTCACGGTGGAAGAGACCATTGCCGGCCTCGCCGCGGCCAACGACAGCCCCACGCCGCTGGGCAGCCTGACCCACCTGACGGCGACGGTCGCGGCCGGGAGCAACGTGCTCTATTCCTGGGCCCTGGGCGACGGGACGGGCGGCGCGGGGCCGCTGCTGGCCCACACCTACCTGGCCGCGGGGACCTACACCGCCCTGGTCACGGCCACGAACGCGGTCGGCGCCATCACGGCGACGACCACGGTCCAGATCGGCGCCGCGGGACCGCATACCGTGTGCCTGCCCGTGGTCTACAGGGCCTACTTCCTCAACCCCTACGAGCCGAACGACAGCCCGACCCAGGCGTGGGGGCCGCTGGAGCCTGCCCAGGCCTACGCCAGCCTGCCCGACGACGCCGACGACTGGTTCTACGTGGAGATGGGCACGGCGGGGGACCTGCGGGCCGTGGTGACGGGCTACAGCGCCCAGGGCAATCTGCTGCTCTATGTAATTGGCCCCAAAAACTGGACCACATGCTAAGGTGGTAATAGTGTATAATGGACAAGAGCATGTGGAGGCCAATGATGACCCAACGAAAACGGTACAGCGCCGACTTCAAGTTCCAGGTTGCCCTCGAAGCGACCAAGGGCTTACAGACGATCAACGAACTCTCCGGGCAGCACGGTGTCCATCCGAACCAAATCGGCCAGTGGAAGCAGGAACTCTTGCGCGACGGGCCCACGATCTTTGCCCAGACCAGCGCCCAGCAACAACGGGAGCAAGCGGCGCGCGAGGCTGAACTGTACGAGCAGATAGGCCGGCTGAAGATGGAACTGGAATGGCTGAAAAAAAAAGTTGCCCGGTACAGTTGAGGGGAAACGGGCGCTGGTCGAACGGGACCAGCCCGCACTCAGCATCCGGCGGCAATGCGCGCTCCTCGGGCTGAATCGCTCCTCGTTCTACTATGAGCCCGCCGCGGAGTCGGAGGAAAATCTGTGTTTGATGCGCCTGCTCGACGAGCAATACACCCTGACCCCCTTCTACGGCTGGCCGCGCATGACGGCCGCGCTGCGGCGCCGCGGCTACCAGGTCAATCCGAAACGCGTGCGGCGATTGATGACGGTGATGGGGTTGCAGGCCATTTACCCTCACCCGCACACCTCGCGGCCGGCCCCTGGTCACCAGGTGTACCCCTACTTGCTGCGCGGCTATCCCATTACTCGACCGCTGCAAGTGTGGAGCGCCGATGTGACCTACATTCGCATGCTGCACGGCTTCATGTACCTGGTGGCCGTCATCGACTGGTACAGCCGCTACGTGCTGGCCTGGCAGCTGTCGAACACCCTCGATGGGTGGTTCTGTCGGGTCGCGTTGCGGCAGGCGTTGCAGTTGGGGACGCCGGTGATCTTCAACACCGATCAGGGGGCGCAGTTCACGGCGGTCGAGTTTACCACACTGCTGGCGGCCGCCGGCGTGCGGATCAGTATGGACGGCCGCGGACGGGCTCTGGACAACGTCTTTGTCGAGCGGCTCTGGCGGACGGTCAAATATGAGCATATCTACCTGGTGGACTATGCGACGGTGCCGGTGCTGGAGGCGGGCTTGCAGGCGTACTTCCATTTCTACAACCATGAGCGGCTCCATCAGAGTTTGGCTTACCGCACCCCGGCGGAGGTGCACTTTGGGTAGGAACTGGCGCCGGCCCAGGGGAAAACGCTCCGCCGCGCTCCGCGTTTCCCCCTGGGCGGTTGCCCCGACGACGACCGACCGGCTCGCGCGGCCATTGCCCCCACCAAGCTGGTGTGGTATAATGGAGGTGTCGTTCCAGGTCCCGGTCGTCCACCTTATTTTTGCCGATCCGTGGTCCAGAACATGGGGCCAACCTCACTATACCGAAGGCAACTACACGGAGCCAATCGCGCAGTGGGGCCAGGGTGGCAGCACGATGGTCGCCGGCCCGGTGGCGGTCGCGGCCGGGCGATACTATGTGCGGGTCTACACGGCCGGCGGGTCCAACACCGACCAGCTCTACAACCTGGTGGTCACGCTCCCATAAGGAGGAGAGTATGGCACAGCGGCGATTGTTGGTCATGCTGCTATTGGCCAGCCTGATTGCTGCCGCGGTACCCGGGGCGACGCAGGCGGGTCCGGAGGCGCTACCGGTAGCGGGCCAGTCTCCCAACCAGGGCCCGGACACTGCAGCGATACCCGCGGGGACCCCCGACAACTGGTGGGCCACGGCGCAAGAGGGCATTCGCCAGTCCGAGTACAACATCACCTGGCAGGAGCCGACCTGCCTGTTCGACCTGCCGGCGGCATACCAGGCGCCCAACCGGGCCCAGGGCATCCGCGCCTACTTCACCCCGCAGGGCCTCCGCGTGATTCCGCGCGCGGAGGCGACGCCATCGTGGCAGATTGGTGTGCGCCTCTCCGGAGTTGACGCCCCCCGGCAGACCATCGTCTCCGGCAACCGCATCGAGTATCGCTACGAGCCAACGAATCCCCTCGTCAGTGAATGGTACGTGAACGGCGAGCGCGGCCTGGAGCATGGAATGACGTTGGTCGCTGGGGCTCCTGGTACCCACGCGCTGAAAGTGGCTCTATCCGGCAGGCTCACTCCCCGCCTCACCCCCGACGGCACGGTTCTCGAGTTCATCACCGGCGCCGGGACCGTTGTCTTGCGCTATGGCCCCCTGATCGCCACCGACGCGACCGGGCAAGCGGTGCCAATGGAGTTGTCCCTCGGCCCCTCCTTTCTCCAAATCTCCCTGTTTCCCGGTCTCCCGGTCTCTCTCCCCGTGACACTCCACGCCCTTTTGGCCTCTCCCGCCAACCTGGCCAGCACTTCCAACGGTCTTTCCCCCACCCCCAACTGGACCGCCGAGGGCGACCAGGCCGACGCCTTGTTTGGCCTACCTGTAGCCACGGCCGGTGACGTCAATGGCGATGGCTACGCCGACGTCATTGTCGGGGCATACGAGTACGACAACGGACAGACAGATGAGGGGCGAGCCTACGTCTTCTATGGCTCGACCTCCGGCCTGAGCATGACTCCGGATTGGATATTTGAGGGTAACCAAGAGCAGGCTTATTTCGGCTATGCCGTGGGCACCGCCGGAGATGTGAATGGCGACGGCTTCTCCGACATCATCGTGGCGGCAAATGGGTATGACAATGGTGAGGTGGACGAGGGGCGGGTCTATGCCTTCCATGGGTCAGTCTCCGGCCCAAGCCCGACCTCGGACTGGATGGCCGAAGGCGATCAGGCCGGCGCCTACTTTGGTCATAGCGTGGGCACGGCCGGCGACGTCAATGGCGATGGCTATAGCGATGTGCTCATCGGTGCGCTCATGTACGACCATGGGCAGATTGACGTGGGGCGGGCCTTTGCCTACTATGGTTCGGCTGCCGGCCTGAGCACGGCCCCGGACTGGACGGCCGCGGGCGACCAGGGCACGGCCTGGTTTGGTTACACCGCGGGCACGGCCGGCGACGTCAACGGCGACGGCTTCTCCGACATCATTGTCGGGGCGCCTCTATACCATAACGACCAGGCAGACGAGGGACGGGTTTATGTTTACCACGGCTCGGCTGCTGGCCCTAGCATGACACCCGATTGGATGATGCAGAGCGACCAGGAAAGCGCCTGGATGGGCTGGTCGGCGGGCACGGCCGGGGACATCGACGGTGACGGCTTTAGTGACGTGATCATCGGGGCGCCTCTATACGATAATGGACAGGTTGACGAGGGGCGGGTTTACGTTTACCAGGGCTCTGCGGCCGGGCTGAACCCGGCCGCGGACTGGATGGTGGAGAGCGACCAGGACTCTGCCCAGATTGGCTGGTCGGTGGGCACAGCCGGCGACGTCAACGGCGACGGCTATGCCGATGCCATTGTGGGAGTATATGGTTACGATAACGGCCAGACGGATGAAGGCGAGGCCTATGTTTACCATGGTTCCGCCGCAGGGTTGAGTTCCAGCATTGATTGGAGGGCGGAGGGTAACCAGGCCTATGCCAACTTCGGCTATGCCGTGGGCACGGCCGGAGACGTCAATGGCGATGGCTATGCTGATATCGTCATTGGGGCACCTTACTATGACAACGGCGAGGCCAGTGAAGGTATGGCCTTTGTCTACCACGGCTCGCCGGCCGGGCTAAGCCCGACGCCCGGCTGGACCGACGAGGGCGACCAGCTTGATGCTGTTCTTGGTTGTGCGGCGGGCACAGCCGGCGACGTGAACGGTGACGGTTTCATCGATATTGTCGTCGGCGCGCCCCATTACGACAACGGTGAAACCGACGAAGGGATTGCCTTTGTCTACTATGGAGCGCCAACGGGTCCAGGTTTGACGCCGGACTGGTCTGCCGAAGGAAACCAGGCCGGAGCCTATATGGGCTTTTCGGCAGGCACCGCCGGAGACGTCAACGGCGACGGTTATGCCGATGTCATCATTGGGGAGCTGCTTTATGACAATGGACAGACGGATGAGGGCCGGACCCTTGTTTACCATGGTTCAGCGGTGGGGCTGAGTCCAAGCCCCAGTTGGACGGCCGAGGGCAACGTGGCGGATGGTTGGTTTGGTTATGCGGTAGGCACGGCAGGCGATGTGAATGGAGACGGCTACAGCGATGTCATCGTCGGAGCATCCCGCTATCAGAATGGCCAGGTCGATGAAGGAGCTGCTTTTGTCTACATGGGGTCGGAAAGCGGTTTAGACCTTGCGCCGAGCTGGACCGGTGAGGGCAACCAGCAAGGAGCCATGTTCGGCATCGCGCTCGGAACTGCCGGCGATGTCGACGGCGACGGCTACAGCGACATTGTCGTCGGGGCCTATCAATACGACAATGGGGAGATCGACGAGGGCCGGGCCTACCTGTACGCCGGCTCGCCGGAGGGATTGGATCCCTCGCCCAGCTGGACAGCAGAAAGCGACCAGGAGGGGGCCCGGTTCGGCATTTCGGTTGGAACCGCTGGAGACGTCAACGGGGACGGCGACAGCGATGTGGTTGTGGGCGCCTATTACTACGATAACGGGGAGATCGACGAAGGCCGGGCCTATGCCTACTACGGTTCTGCGGCTGGCCTGAATCCCACTGCAGACTGGGTTGTCGAGAGCGACCAGGGCAGCGCCTGGTTCGGCAACTCGGTGGGCACCGCCGGCGACGTCAACGGCGACGGCTATGCCGATGTCATCGTCGGGGCGTTTCTCTATGATAACGGCGAATGGGATGAGGGGCGGGCGTTTGTCTACCACGGTTCCCCGGCAGGTCTCGGCCCTATCTACAGCTGGGCCGCCGAAAGCAACCAGGTTGATGCCGGATTCGGCTTTGCGGCCAGCACCGCCGGTGACGTCAACGGCGACGGCTACGCCGACGTGATTATCGGGGCGAATGGCTACGACAATCCCGAGACCAACGAGGGGCGGGCCTTTCTCTATTACGGCAACTCCGGAGGAGGCCTTAGCCTGGCGCCCCGGCAACGGCGTGCTGACAACAGCGCCCCCATCGGCCCCCTGGGTATGTCGGACGCAGACGCCTTCCGTTTGGCCTTGCTGGGGCGCACTCCCTTTGGCCGGGGGCAGGTGAAGCTCGAGTGGGAAGTCAAGCCGCTGGGTACCCCCTTCGACGGCACCGATACCCAGCAGAGCGCATCGTGGATGGACACCAGTACCGCGGGGGCGGAGCTCGACGAGCTGGTCAGCAGTCTCTCGTTCACCACTCCCTACCACTGGCGGGTGCGGCTGTTCTATCACCCCGCGACGACACCCTTCCAGCATTATAGCCGCTGGCTGACGATGCCGTGGAACGGCTGGAACGAGACCGACCTGCGCACCCCGGAACAGGCCATCGCTGGACTGGTAGCCGTGAACGATAGCCCGACGGTGCTGGGTGCTACCACTGCCCTGACTGCCACGGTCGCTGCCGGCAGCAACGTGCTCTATTCCTGGGTCCTGGGTGACGGGACGACCGGCGCGGGGCCGCTTCTGGCCCATACCTACCCGGCCGCGGGCACCTACACCGCCCTGGTCACCGCCAGCAACGCCGTCAGCGCGATCACTGCCACAACCGTAGTCACGGTGGAAGAGACCATCACCGGCCTTGTCACGGCCAACGACAGCCCGACCGCCCTGGGGCAGCCGACCTACCTGACCGCCACGGTCGCCGCCGGCAGCAACGTGATCTACGCCTGGACACTGGGCGACGGGGCGACCGGCGCAGGGCCGGCCCTGGCCCACACCTACCTGGACGCCGGTATCTACACCGCCCTGGTCACCGCCAGCAACGCCGTCAGCGCCATCACCGCCACAACCGTAGTCACGGTGGAAGAGACCATTGCCGGCCTGGCCGCGGCCAACGACAGCCCCACGCCGCTGGGCAACCTGACCCACCTGACGGCCACCGTCACCGCCGGGAGCAACGTGGTCTATGCCTGGGACCTGGGCGACGGGACGGGCGGCGCGGGGTCGCTGCTGGCCCACACCTACCTGGCCGCGGGGACCTACACTGCCCTGGTCACGGCCACGAACGCGGTCGGCGCCATCACGGCGACGACCACGGTCCAGATCGTCGCCGCGGGACCGCATACCGTGTACCTGCCCGTGGTCTACAGGGCCTACTTCCTCAACCCCTACGAGCCGAACGACAGCCCGACCCAGGCGTGGGGGCCGCTGCAGCCTGCCCAGGCCTATGCCAGCCTGCCCGACGACGCCGACGACTGGTTCTACGTGGAGATGGGCACAGCGGGGGACCTGCGGGCCGTGGTGACGGGCTACAGCGCCCAGGGCAATCTGCTGCTCTATGCCGAAGGCAATTACACGGAGCCGATCGCGCAGTGGGGGCAAGGCGGCAGCACGATGGTGGCCGGTCCGGTGGCGGTCGCGGCCGGGCGGTACTATGTGCGCATCTACACCGCCGGCGGGTTCAACACCGACCAGCTCTACAACCTGACGGTCACGGGCCCCTCGCGGTCCTCCAGTGCCACGCCGAGCGTGCTTCCTCTGGCGATGCCAGCCCCCGCGCGGTCCCCCAAGCCCACGGTGGCGCTGCTGCCACGCGCACGCCAGCCGCGGCCCCGCGGTTCGATCCCGAAACCCAGCACAAGCTCGTGGGGCACATGGGCGCAGGGGATTTGCTGACCATGGTGAGAGAAACTGGTGGGTCGGAAGGCATGCTTTGGTTGCTCGCGCGAGCGGAGGAGAGGTCTCATTCCGAGGCCATGCTGGCCGGGTGGAGGTCCGTGGGCCTCGAGTCATTGCCAACCGCAAGGATAGGCCCTCCAATTCCGCGAGCTGGCGGCGGCGGAACCCGCGGGGGCGGTTTTCGCGACGACTCCCGCGACGTTTGTTTGGGGCGCGTATCCAACCGGAACAACCGGCCGTCGGCCGGCCATGGGGAAATGCGTCTCGGGAATGCCGCGGCCCGCAAGTCTGCGCCGGCCAGGAGAAAGCGCCGAGAGGAGATCCGATGAGTCTTGTGGGGAGCATGCTGGGCAAGTACCAGATTCTCGAGGAGTTGGGCGTCGGCGGGATGGGCGCGGTCTATCGGGCTTACGACCCCAGCCTGGAGCGCGAAGTAGCCATCAAGGTCCTGCTACCGCACCTCGCCCACGACCGCGAGTTCGTGCAGCGTTTTTTGCGCGAGGCCCGCACCGCGGCCCGCCTGGACCACGCCCATATCGTGCACATCTACGAGGTGGGCCAGGCAGGTGAACTCTACTACTTCGTCATGGCCTTCCTGCCTGGCAAGTCGCTCGCCAGGATTATTGCCGAACGTGGGGCACTGAGCCTATCCGAGACCATCGCCATTGCCGGGCAAGTCGCTGACGCCCTGGACTATGCCCATGGACATGGCCTGATCCACCGCGACGTGAAATCAGCCAACCTCGTCGTCGACGACTCCGGCCGTGTCGTGCTGACCGACTTTGGGATCGCCCGGGCGGCCGATGGCACCCGCCTGACCGCCACCGGCACGACGATTGGCACGCCAGAGTACATGTCCCCGGAGCAGGCCGAAGGAAGAGAGGCCACCGCCGCGAGCGATCTCTATGCGCTGGGGATTATCGTCTACGAGATGCTGACTGGCGAGGTGCCCTTCCATGCCACGACCCCCGTCGTGACCCTGCTGAAACAGGTGCAAGACGCGCCCCCCTCCTTGCGGACGAAGAACCCCAGCGTTTCGGCCGCCGTGGAGCAAGCGGTCATGTGGGCACTCGCCAAGCAGCCAGCGAACCGGCCATCCAACGGTGCCGAGTTCATCTCCGCGCTCCGCCGCGCCACCGCCGGGGCCCCGACGGCGGCACTTCCCCCTGCGCCGCGCTCCGAACCGCGGTTGGTCCGAAAAGGTCTGCCCACCTGGGTCTGGGTCGCGGGGGGAGCGGTCCTTGTCATCTCCTTGGCTCTGGCCATGATCCTGATCGCCTCCAGGCCAGCCGGCCCGCGAAGTCCCACGGAACCTCCCCCGCCGCCGGGGACCGGCGTGCCCACCGGCCGGATTGGAACACGCATGCCGACGATTCGCCCCACACTGGACGATTCGGACACGCCTATCCCAGATACACCTGTCCCATCCACACCTATCCTGGCCACGCCTATCCCAACCGCCGTGGCCCCAACCTCCGCGCCGTTGCCAGGCGCGGCGCTGCCCCGACCAGCCGATGGCATGGTTACACTATACCTACCCGCGGGCCCCTTTGCCATGGGCGCGGCGGCGAATGACGCCGAGGCCCAGGCCGATGAGCGGCCCCAACACCAGGTCGAGGTGGAGGCGTTCTGGCTTGACCGTACCGAGGTTACGGTGGAGATGTTCCGGACCTTCATCCAATCGACCGGCTATCGAACCACGGCCGAACGCGAGGGTTGGGGCTTTGCCTGGGTGGAAAGCGCGGGGAAATGGCAGCGGGTCGACGGCGCTGACTGGCAGCACCCCGCTGGGCCAACCTCGACGGCGCGCGACGACCACCCGGTCGTGCAGGTGAGCTGGGACGATGCCGCGGCCTACTGCCGGTGGGCCGGCGGTTGGCTGCCGACCGAGGCTCAATGGGAGAAGGGGGCCCGCTGGACGACGGGGTCCTTGTACCCATGGGGCAACTCCTTTGTTGGCAGCAAGCTCAACTACTGTGACGCCAACTGCCCCGGCGACTGGCGTGATGCGGGATACGACGATGGAAACCGTTACACGGCCCCGGTCGGCAGTTACCCGGCGGGGGCCAGCGCTGTGGGGGGATTGGATATGGCGGGCAACGTCTGGGAATGGGTCGCCGACTGGTACGGTGCCGGCTACTATGCCACTGCCCAAGTATCCAACCCACCCGGTCCAGGTACGGGCGAATCCAAGGTGATCCGCGGCGGCGGTTGGGCTACCGAGATCGAACGCGTGCGCGCATCCACGCGAAACGGTGGCCATCCTCCCGACTATCGGGGCGCCGATGTGGGGTTCCGCTGTGTCTGGCGACCATAGGGAGAGGAACTGATGGAACTGGTTGGCAAGACGCTGGGCAAGTACCGCCTGGTCGAGGAGTTGGGCTGGGGCGGCATGGCCGTTGTCTACCGGGGCTACGACACGGTCCTGCGGCGCGATGTAGCCGTCAAGGTTATGCTTCCCCACCTCGCCCGAGACAAGGATTTCGTCCGACGCTTTCGGCGCGAGGCGGAAACCGCGGCCCAGCTGGCCCACCCCAACATCGTGCCGGTCCACGATGTGGGGCAAGAGGATGGCTACCACTATTTCGTGATGGCCTATCTGTCCGGCAAGACCCTCTCCCATATCATTGCTGCCCTCGGCGCCCTGCCCCCCGCCCAAGTCATCGCCATTGCGCGGCAGATTGCCGCGGCCTTGGACTATGCGCATGGTTGCGGCCTGGTCCACCGTGATATCAAGCCGGCCAACATCATGGTGGACGAAGGTGGGCAGGCTGTGCTGACCGACTTTGGCATCGTACGGGCAGTGGAAGGCACGCAGTTGACGGCGACAGGGATGACGCTGGGCACTCCGGAGTACATGGCCCCGGAACAGGCCAGCGGGGAGAAGACAACCGCAGCGAGCGATATCTACTCCTTGGGTATCGTGGTCTACGAAATGCTGGCCGGGCAAGCCCCTTTCCACGCGACGACGCCGATCGCGGTGATGATGAAGCACATCAACGACCCCCCACCACCCTTGAGCCGAAAGAACCCGGCGATCCCCGCCGCCGTGGAGCAAGTGGTCTCCTGGGCACTGCGCAAGGAGCCCGCGCAACGGCCGGCCAGCGCCTCCCAGTTCGTGGCCGCGCTGCAGGAGGCCATGGCCGGAACATGGCGGGGAATATCACCCTTGGCAGCGCCGGCTGGTCCCATGGCCCTGGCCCCCACACAAGCCTGGCCGCAACCTGCCGCGCCCCCCCCCGCGGGGGCCCGGCGAGGCTTGTTACCTATTGCGCGGAGAGGAACATGGGCAGCTTTCCCGATGTGGGCCTGGGTCTTGATCGGGGTGGTGCTGTTGGGGGCAGCCGTCACAGCAGCGGCCGCCAACTGGCCCAAGCCAGGCGCTCCACGGCCCCCGCTAGTGGCAACCTCTATCAAAGAGATAACGCCCAAAGAGATAACGCCCCTCCCAGTTACCGCTTCCCAGCCACAGACTGTGCGGACAATCGCGACCGTCGCCGCGCCCACCGCTGCCACAATGGCGGATTCCCCTACCGCGTGCGCGGCGATCGGCCAGACCTGGATACGGCCGACCGACGGGATGGTCATGGTCTGCGTGCCAGCAGGTGAGTTCTTCATGGGTTCGTCCAACGATGATGCCCAGTCCGATTCCGATGAAAAGCCGCAGCACCGTGTGCGCTTGGACGCTTTTTGGATCGATCGGACCGAGGTGACAGTCGCCAAGTTCCGCGCCTTTGCGCAAGCTACGGGGTATCAGACGCTCGCCGAAACCGAGGGGTGGGGCACCACCTGGGTCGCCAGTTCCAGCGCTCTCGGGAATGTTGACGGGGCGAACTGGCGGCATCCCGAGGGCCCTGGCTCGACAACGGTGGACGGTCAGCCCGTGGTGCAACTGAACTACACGGATGCTCAGGCGTATTGTGCCTGGGTCGGTGGGCGGGTACCGACGGAGGCGGAATGGGAGAAAGCCGCGCGCGGGCCGGGCGGGGAGATCTATCCTTGGGGCAATGCGTGGGATGGGTCTCGCCTGAACTATTGCGATGCGCTGTGCCCCGTCAGCCCACGGGATTCAGCCTATGATGACGGGTCCGGGGGCCTCGCGCCGGTGGGCAGCTATCCGGACGGGGCCAGCCCGTACGGCGCGTTGGACATGATGGGCAATGCCTGGGAGTGGGTTCAGGACTGGTACGATACCGACTACTATGGCCAGTCCAGCTACGAAAACCCGACGGGAACTAGTGCCCGGGAAAACAGACTGCTGCGTGGGGGGGCATGGAGCACCGTCGGACAGAAGACGCGCTGCGCTTTCCGTGGGCGAGTGAAACCCAACTACCGCAGTAGCGGATCCGGCGTACGCTGTGTCGTGCCCATCTCGCCATAGGGGATTTCCGCGCTTTCGGCTCCAAAGTGTGGTATACTGGGGCCATGACGTACCAGACGTTTCTGACGGCACCTTCATGGTGGCATAGGCATTGCCAATCGGGAGCGACGGAGCTATGCACTGCCGCAAATCCGGTTCCCACAGAGCCCACTTGAGACAACGACTAAACACGGCCAGTTGGCGGCAGCTGTTATGTCAAAATCAGGAATGGCCAGGACCATGCCCCGACAATGGGTTCTCCCAAGGAGACCAACGGATCATTGGTCCACACTCCCTTTGCGGGTCCGGATGGCCAGGTCATTTTGTGGATAGAGCTTGATATGAGCAGATATCGGGGGAGCAATGGGGACGGGAGGGACTTCCTAAAAGAAGTGAGCAATCAAAGTAGTTCCCTAAGCTATTCACCGGTATGATTCTTTTAGGAAATGCCGCGGGGCCCTCAGAACCATCAACGAGCCGGTGTCACCTCACCGCTTCTCCCGCCCCATTGGAGGTGGTTGTTTCCCACGGCATCGCAGCGGTACAGACCGGCCAGCGGCAGGTAGGCCACGTACGGCCCCGGAGCCGGCAGCGGGCCCGCATCCACCACCCGCACGTCGTCCACATATGTCCAGATACCCCAGGAGTCCGCGTGCAAGTTCCGGTTCTCAAAACGCACTCGAATCGTCTGCCCCCGGTACGCGCTCAGGTCAGCGCGCCCTTCCCGCCATCCCATATCATAGTGAGCCGGCGGGGCCATGCCGTCACAGGGCTGGAAACCATCCCGCCTGACGTCGGCCAGCCAGGCCCCTGGCGGGGTCGAGAGCCAAACGTAGAAGTCAGAGTAGTCTAGCGTGTCGTTGACAAACATGCGGTAGTGGAAGGTCATGACGGGCCGCACCCATTCCGGGCGCACGTAAATCGTCTGGTACAGCCAGGCCTTGGACCGCCCCTGCGGCGCCTGAGCAACCGATTGGCCGAGGCGGGCGGACCAGGAGCCGTGGAAAGCGGTGGCTTCCCGATCGACGGGCCGGTCACCCCCGTAAGTCCAGCGGGTCAAGGCCGGATTTTCCTCAAAAGAGCCATTGAGGGCCAGGCCGAAGGTCGGGTCAGGATCAGGGTAAACGGGGGCGAAGACCTGAATACGATGGTTCCAGCTATCAACCACATAGACTTCTCCATCTTCAGCGACCTCGATCCCTTCTGGGATGTGGAACTCCCCTGCCCCACTGCCGTAACTTCCCCACTTGGCTATGAATACTCCATCAGCGGTGAACTCTTGCACCCGATCGTTGAATGTGTCTATCACATAGACGTGATCCCGGGTGTCAATGGCAATCCCTTCCGGGGCAGAGAACTGCCCATCGCCGTCACCCGAACTGCCCCATTTTGCCAGGAAGGTCCCGTCCGTCGTGAGTTTCTGAACACGGCTGTTGTGAAACTCGACCACATAAACGTTGCCGATCGAGTCCACGGCAACTCCGTTAGGGCAGCGAAACTGGCCATCTCCTGTACCCTCGCTGCCCCATCTGGCGACAAAGGCACCGTCGGCAGTGAACTTCTGGATGTTAGCATTGCAGCAGTCGGCGGTGTAAACGTTGCCGTTATCGTCTACGGCGATGCCGATCACGCACCCAAATTGCCCATCCCCCGTGCCCGAGCTTCCCCATTCGGTCAGGAAAGTCGCATTGGGGTCGAATTTCTGGACACGGTCATTACTCGTGTCGGCGACATAGATGTTTCCAGCCGCATCTGTGGCGATGCCGGCCGGGCCCGCAAACTGCCCTGGCCCGCTACCATAGCCGCCCCAGGAGGAAAGAAATGACCCGTCGGGCGAGAACTTTTGCACGCGGTGGTTTCCGGTATCCGTGACGTACAGATCCCCGCTGGCGTCAAAGGCCACATCGCTAGGTCCCTGGAAGTACCCCTCCGCGCTGCTGGCCGTGCCCCACTGAGTCGCATAGGTGCCATCGGCGTGATATTTCAGGATGACATCCTGATCGCTACTGGCCCCATAGATTTGGCCTTCGGCATCGACGTCAAGGCCAAAAATGCGGGTATCTCCCCACGCCGCCAGAAATGCTCCATTGGTCGTGAACTCTTGAATGCGCAAGTTGCCGCTGTCGGCCACATAGATGGTTCCCTTGCTCCCCATGGCGATGCCGATGGGCTGGCTGAACTGACCATTGCCGCTGCCCTCGCTGCCCCATTGGGCCAAGAAACTCCCCCCCGAGGTGAATTTCTGCACGCGGTGGTTACCCGTGTCGGCCACATAGACATTGCCGCTGCCGTCCACAGCGATCCCGTCGGGGTTTGAGAACTGCCCCTCCGCGCTGCCCTGGCTGCCCCATTGGGTCACAAAGGTCCCATCAGCCAAGAACTTCTGAATACGGTGATTGCCGTTGTCCACCACGTAGACATTTCCCCCGCCGTCGACTGCAATGTCATAGGGGAAGTGAAACTCCCCATCGCCCGTCCCATAAGCGCCCCACTGGGCGAGGAAGACGCCATCAGCGGTGAACTTTTGAATCATCTGGTTGAATCGGTCCGCCACATAGATGTTGCCAAGGCTATCGGCCGTTATCCCGGTTGGAAAATCGAATCCGCCGTTCCCATCGCCGGGACCGCCGAATGTAAAGAGTGGTTTCCCATGCCGATCAAAAACCTCAATGAGATCGCTGTAAAGGTCGCAGACATAGACCCGATCTCCATAGACTGCTAGCCCTTCAGGTTCATGAAGCACACCGATCTCGTTTCCCCAGGATCGGAGAAAGACGTAGGGGGCCTGAAGCGGCGATTGATCGGTAGCAGCGGGGGTCGGGCCGACCATGCTGACCAGCAGGACCAAGACGAACAACAGGGATAGCGCGCGTTTGACCATTGGATTTTGCCCTCACCAAGTCCTGACTATCGAGGATCATTTCTCAGCGTGCCACCGGGTCGCAGCGGTACAGGCCGGACAGCGGCAGGTAGGCCACGTACGGCCCCAGGGCCGGCAGCGGACCGGCGTCCACCAACCGCACGTCATCCACATAGCTCCAGATGCCCCAGGAGATGCTGTGCAAATTGCGGCTCTCGAAGACGATCCGCACCGTCTGCCCCTTATAGGCGCTCAGGTCGTAATGCCTCTCCCGCCACCCCAGGTCGAACCCGGCCGGCGGGGCCAGGCCATCGCAGGACTTGAAGCCATCGCGTGTCATGTCCGCCAACCATGCCCCCTGCGCGGTCGAGAGCCAGACGTAAAAGTCGGAATAGTCGAGCACGTCGTTAGCAAACATGCGGTAGTGAAAGGTCAGCACCGGCCGCGTCCACTCCGGGCGCACATAGACCGTCTGCTGCAGCCAGGCCCTGGTCTGGCCCTGGTCGGCCTGCGCCACAGGTTCCCCCAACCGCGCTGCCCAGGAGCCTTGCGACGCGACCGCCTCCCGGCTGACCGGCAGCTCGCCGCCATTGGCCCAGCGGACCAGGGCCGGGTTTTCTTCAAAGGAGCCGTTGAGGGTGAGTCCATAGATGGGATCGGGCGCAGGGTAGCCGGAGGCAAAAACCTGGACGCGGTGATTATAGGTATCAACCACATACGCGTTCCCACCTTCATTCACAGCTACGCCGTGCGGCCGGAAAAACTGCCCGCTCTCACTGCCCCTGATTCCCCACTTGACCAAGAAAGCTCCCCCAGAGGTGAATTTCTGAATACGGTGATTGCCGTAATCCGCTACATAGACATTTCCACCCCCGTCTACGGCAACGCCTACTGGTCCGAGGTCAAACTGTCCGTCTCCACTACCATAACTCCCCCACCTGGTCAAGAAAGTCCCGTCTAGGGCGAACTTTTGCACGCGGTTGTTCCAGTAATCAGCTACATAGACGCTCCCGCCACCGTCCGTGGCTATGCCGCTGGGCCGGTCGAATTGCCCATCTCCACTGCCATAGCTGCCCCACTGGGCCAAGAACGCCCCATCCGAGGTGAACTTCTGAACACGATCGTTGCCCCAGTCTGCCACGTAAATGTTCCCGCTTCCATCCGCGGTGATGCCCCAGGGAGCACTGAACTGTCCGGCCCCGCTGCCCTCACTGCCCCATGTGGCCAGAAAGGTGCCGTCGGAGCTGAACTTCTGGACGCGGTGATTGCCTGAATCGGCCACGTAGACATGGTTGCTCCCGCTCACGACGACGCCACGGGGAGATCTGAACTGCCCGTCCCCAGTGCCGTAGCTGCCCCACTGGGCCAGAAGTGTGCCGTCTGAAGTAAACTCTTGGACGCGATTGTTGCCTGTATCGGCCACGTAAATATTACCGCTGTCGTCCACAGTGATGAAACTAGGCAGTTCGAATTGACCTCCTTCGTCAGAAGAGGTTCCCCATTTGTGCAGAAAGGTCCCGTCTGAGTCGAATTTCTGGACGTGTCCGCTGACGTAATCCACAACATAGACTTTTCCGCTCTCGTCGATACCGATGCCATTGGGATATGTGAACTGCCCGATTCCACTGCCATAGCTTCCCCATTTTCGCAGGAAGGTCCCCTCTGCGTCAAATCTCTGGATGCGATAGTTGAACGTGTCGGCCACGTAGACGTTCCCGGTCTCGTCAACAGCAATCCCTTCAGGATAGCGGAACTGACCGTCGCCACTGCCCTGACTGCCCCACTTGGCCAAGAAGGTTCCCTCAGCAGTGAACTTCTGGATGCGGTGGTTCCTGTAATCGGCCACGTAGACATTGCCGCTCGTGTCGACGGCAACGCCGTCTGGAAAGTCAAACTGCCCGTCCCCGCTGCCTTGGCTCCCCCATTTGGTCAAGAAGGTACCATCTGAAGTGAACTTTTGGATGCGGTGGTTGTCGGCATCCGCTACGTAAATGTTCCCGTTGCCGTCCACGTCAATGCCGTAGGGATCATTGAACTGCCCATCGCCATTGCCCTGGCTGCCCCATTTGGTCAAGAAGGTGCCATCTGCCGAGAACTTCTGGATGCGCCAGTTTCCCCTATCGACCACATAGACATTCCCGTCTCCATCCACGGCAACGTCCACAGGCACACCGAATTGTCCGTCCTCATCGCCATGTCCCCCAAATATAGCTAGGGGTTTGCCCTGCAATGTGAACACTTGGATCCGGGTGCCATAGCAGTCAGAGACGTAGGCCAAGTCGCTAGTAACAGCAATGCCTCTTGGGTTATGAAACACCCCGATCTCATTCCCCCAGGACTGGAGGAAAACAGGCGGGGACTGTAGGGGCACGGGGGCGCTTGAGGATGCGGGCAAGGGGGCTGACGCGAGCAGCACAGCCGACAGTAGTATATGGAATACTCGTTTCCTCATATCTCCTCCTGGGAGCTCGCAGAACACGCTGGCGTGAACCGCAAGACCTGCTGAGCCAATCTGAACTGGCTTTGGGCGGGATGGAGAATCGGCAACAGACTTTCTTGGCCGGCCGCTCACGGCAACAGGTGGTAGATCCTTGCGTCTGTTTCCATCACCGGGTCGCAACGATACAGACCGACCAGCGGCAGGTAGGCCACGTACGGCCCCACGGCTGGCAGTGGACCAGCGTCCACCAAGCGCACATCATCCACATAGCTCCAGATGCCCCAGGAGATGCTGTGCAGATTGCGGCTCTCGAAGACAATCCGCACCGTCTGCCCCTTATAGGCGCTCAGGTCGTAATGCCTCTCCCGCCACCCCAGGTCGAACCCGGCCGGCGGGGCCAGACCATCGCAGGACTTGAAGCCATCGCGCGTCATGTCCGCCAACCATGCCCCTTGCGCGGTCGAGAGCCAGACGTAAAAGTCGGAATAGTCGAGCACGTCGTTAGCAAACATGCGGTAGTGAAAGGTCAGCACCGGCCGCGTCCACTCCGGACGCACGTAGACTGTCTGATGCAGCCAGGCATTTGTCTGGCCCTGGTCCGCCTGCGAAACGGGCTCTCCCAGGCGCGCCGACCAGGAGCCGTGCGACGCGACCGCCTCCCGGCTGACCGGCAGCCCGCCGCCGTAGGCCCAGCGGATCAGGGCCGGGCTTTCTTCAAAGGAGCCATTGAATGTGAGACCAAAGGTCGGATCTGGAGCAGGATGGGTGGGAGCGAATACCTGTATGCGGCTGTTGTGCGTGTCCGCCACATACACACGCCCACTGCCGTCCACCATGATGCCACTGGGGATGCTGAACTGGTCCTCCCCTCCACCCTCGCTGCCCCACTTGTCCAAGAAGTTTCCGTTGGCATCGAACTTCTGGATCCGATCGTTCCAGGCGTCAGCGACGTATACGTTTCCAGCCTCATCCACAGCGACATCGTAAGGCCGTTGGAACTGCCCATCTCCGCCGCCGGAGGAGCCCCAGGCGGTCAGAAACGTCCCATCCGCAGTGAACTTTTGGATGCGGCTGTTCGTGCTATCCGCCACGTAGACGTTTCCGCTGGCATCGATGGTCAGGCCGGCAGGGTTGCTAAACTGCCCATTCCCGCTCCCCTGGCTCCCCCAGGCTTCCACAAAGGTGCCATCGGTCGTGAACCGTTGGATCCGCGCATTATCGCTGTCCGTTACATAGACATCGCTGCCCCTGATGGCGATGTCCCACGGAAAGTCGAGCTGCCCGTCCCCGGCGCCGAAGCCGCCCCACTGGCCGAGCAACGCGCCATCGGCGGTGAACTTCTGGATGCGGTTGTTGCCGGAATCCGCCACATAGACATTTCCACTGCTGTCCACGGCAATGCCGTAGGCGAGAAAGAACTCCCCGGCATCGCTGCCAAAGCTGCCCCACATCGTCAGAAAGGCCCCGTCGGCGGTGAATTTCTCGACCCGGGAGCCATAGCTGTCCATTACATAGACGAGGTTATCCCCGCCTATAATGATGCTGTGGGGGAAGGTAAACTGCCCGGCCGCGCTTCCGCTCTTGCCCCATTGGGCCAGATAGGTGCCATCCGAGGTGAATTTCTGAACGCGGTCCGCCAGCGAGTCGGTCACATACACATATCCGCCATCATCCACCCCTATGCCCTGCGGGGACCGGAACTGCCCCTCTCCCATACCTTCCGTGCCCCATTTTCCCAAGAAAGCGCCGCTGGACGTAAACTTCTGGACGCGGTTGTTCCATCCATCCGTAACGTAGACTGCCCCGTCGCGGTCGACCGCGACGCCATACGGGTGGTCGAACTGGCCATCCCCGGTCCCGGAAGTGCCCCACTGCGTCAGGTAGCTGCCGTCCGCAAAGAACTTCTGGATGCGGTTGTTCAGGGTGTCGGCCACGTAGATGTTCCCGCTGGCATCCACGGCAACATCCTCGGGGTTGGAAAACTGCCCATTTCCACCCCCCTGGCCGCCCCACTGGGTCAGGAACTCCCCACTCGCCGTGAACTTCTGAATGCGGTGGTTCCCATTGTCCGCCACGTAGATGTTGCCATCCCCATCCGCGGCAATCCCGCTGGCGTCGTCGAACTGCCCTTCTCCCGTGCCCGAACTGCCCCAACCCGCCAGATAAGCCCCCGCTGCCGTGAAGCGCTGGACGCGATAGCCCTCGATGGTGAAGACCTCACCATTTTTCCCCACGGCCACATCCGCAAGGCTCGTGAACTGCCCCGTTCCGTACCCGTAGCCACCGAAAGCGAACAGGGCATAGCCGTGCAGGTCGAATACCTGTACGCGGTCGCCATAGGCTTCACAGACATACGTCCGCTGCTCCCCAACCGCGATACCAAGGACTTCGTGGAAAACATCGACCTCGTTTCCCCACGATTGAAGAAGGACGTAGGGCTGCTGGAGCGGCGCGGGGGCGGATATCGCCGGCCCAACGCCGGCCATGGTCAACAGCAGGATCCCTGCCAGAAATGCATGGGGTACTCTCATAGGCATGGCGACCTCTCCTTGCATCAAGCGCACTAGAATATGGGCCAAGACACTACGGGCGCGCAGCCGCGCTCACAACGGCCGGTCGGAAGAACTGTCCTGTCGCATTGCCCGGCGTGCCCCACAAAGCGCGAAAGTCGCCATCCGCGGTGGACTTCTGCGCCTGGTGAGAGAACATGCTCGCCACGTAGACGTAGCCTGTTTCATCCACGGCGATGCCACGGGGGTAACTGAACTGCCCCTCCCCTTGCCCCAGCTGCCCCACAAGTCAGCAGAAAGCCGCCCGTGGAAGCAGACTTCTCGATGCGGTTGTTCTGCGTGTCAGCGACGTAGCCGTTGCCGTCACCATCGACGGCAACACCACGGGGGAGGGAGAACTGCCCATTGCCGTCGCCTTCATTGCCCCACTGGGTGACAAAGGAGCCCGCCGAGGTGAACTTCTGGATGCGGTTGTTGAAGGTATCGGCCACGTAGACGTGGCCGCCATGATCCACGGCGATGCCCGCCGGGTTGACAAACTGCCCGCTTCCAGTTTCCTCGCTCCCCCACTTGGTCAGGAAGGTGCCATCCGCGGTGAACTTTTGCACGCGGTTGCTGTAGTAGTCGACCACGTAAACTTTTCCGCTGCGATCAGTCGCCACCCCGGCCGGCCACTGGGACTGCCCGTCCCCCGTGCCAGAGCTGCCCCAGGCAGTATCGAAAGCGCCCTCGGCGGTGAATTTCTGAATCCGGTTGTTGCCCCAATCGGCCACGTAGACGCCGCCGTCGGCGCTTGCGGCGGCGCCAGCAGGGTAGGTGAACTCCCCCTCCGCAGAGCCTGTCTGGCCCCATACACCCAGGGGGAGCCCATGCGGGTCAAATATCTGCACCCGGTCACTGCTAGAGTCGACCACATAGACGCGACTGTCGCCAACGGCAATGCCATTCGGCCAGTGAAACACCCCCACCTCGTTGCCCCAGGATTGCAGAAAGACGCAAGGCGCTTCCTGGGGAACAGCTTTCTGCGGCAATGCCGAGGCTGGCCAAAGTCCGGCAAGTGGCAAGACGACAGCAACGAATAGCGGCAGACGCACTCGTCTCATCTTTTGTTCGCCTTCCACTTGAAATCGCGTATTCTCCCTACGGCGGCGGCGGGGTCGGTGGGCGCGTGGGCCGTGGCTCATCGGTCGCTGGCGGTGGAGGTGGCGTGTCGGTCGGTGGCGGTGGCGGCGGAGGTGGCGTGTCGGTCGCTGGCGGCAGAGGTGGCGTGTCGGTCGCTGGCGGCAGAGGTGGCGTGTCGGTCGGCGGCACGTCCGTTGGCGGCACACTGGTCGGCGGCACGTCCGTTGGCGGCACACTGGTCGGCGGCACGTCCGTCGGCGACACCTTAGTTGGCGGCACGTCGGTCGGCGGCACCTTGGTTGGCGGCACGTCCGTCGGGGGTATACCCGTTGGCGGCACAGTCGTGGGGGGCACGCGCGTGAGCGATGGCCTGGTAACCGCTGCCATGGCGGTCTCCGTGGCAATGGGTGTTGGCGTTAGGGCTAACCCAGTGGCGGTCGAGGTGGTGTTGACGGTGGACGATGGAGTGGGCCGCACCGTCTTGTCGGAAGCGGCCGCCGTGCGGCTGGCGGTTACCCTGGGAGTCGGTTGTATTCCTAGCGCACTGCGGGTCACACCAAGAGTGGGGAGCCGGGTATCGCCGGCAGAATCAACACCAATCACTCCGGGCCGCAGCCGCGGCACGACCCCGGCCAGCACCCCCACCAGCAGGAGCATGACTACCCCCCCAATCACCAGGAAAAGAGGCAGACGCGAGCGGGCCGCAGGAACAGGGCGGCGAGCCGCTGGCGTGGCTGCCGCCATCGTAGGGGCCTCCAACGGCGCAACGCCCACGGCGCTCGTGGGCGCCTCTGCCAGCGGCCGCGGCTGGGCGCCCGGCGGCGGAGTAGCCGCCCTGCGCGCTGGCAGCGGAGTGGCCACGCCACGGGCTGGCTTTTCACCGCGTGCGGCCTTCTTCCCCCCCAGCACCTGCCCCAACGCCGCGACGAACTCCGCGGCCGTGGCGTAGCGCGCGTCCGGCTCTTTCGCCAGGACGCGCCGGAACACCCCTTCAATGGCCGGCGGCAGGTCAGGCCGGAGCGTCCGGATCGGAGCTGGCCGTTCATGGACATGCTTGTACAGCACGGCCAGCGTGTCTTCTCCGGAAAAGGGCACGGCGCCACTGAGGGCCTGATACGCGACGATGCCCAGGCTGTAGATGTCCGCGCGGGCGTCCCCGCCCTGCCCGCGGGCCTGTTCGGGAGAGATGTATTCGGGGGTGCCGATGGCCAGGCCCGAAGCGGTCAGCCGCGTCTGTTGGGCGGCCTTGGCGATGCCAAAGTCAGTGAGGACGGCCCGCTCCCCCTTTTCAATCAGAATGTTGGCCGGCTTGACGTCACGGTGCACAACGCCATGCGCATGGGCGTAATCAAGCGCGGCGGCGATCTGCTCCAGGATCCGCAAGGCCTCGACCGGCGGGAGTGTTTTCTGCAGCCAGTCCTTGAGCGAGCAGCCGTCGATGAGCTCCATCACGATGTAGTGCCAGTTGCCCTCGTTGCCGATGTCATGGATGGTGATGATATTGGGGTGCTTGAGCTGGGCCGCGGCGCGCGCTTCGCGGAGGAAGCGCTCGAGGGAACCGGGTTCCCAGGAGAGGTATTGGGCCATCACCTTGATGGCGACGTGGCGCTCCAAGACCGTGTCGTAGCCACGATAAACGGCAGCCATACCACCGCGGCCAATTTCAGCCCGCAACTGGTACTTGCCAAGTTGGTGCCCTAGCAGTTGCTCCAAGCGTCTCTCCTCGTTGTCTCCTGTGGCTGTTGATGTTCCAGCCGCAATGGCACCGGCTTCCCGACAGCAACTCCGAGGCTGGCATAACAGTGCCGTAATTATAGCAAGGGGCGGCAGACCTGTCAAGCATACATCACTTCTCTGAGTCCAGGGCAACCGCATGACACGTTCCGCGCTCCACTTCGGCGGATACTCTGGCGCTCCATAGAGCCAAGCCCGTTGGTTGCGGCCATATCTCGCCACCGGGCCTCGACTTGACAGGCAAAACCGCCGAGTTCGCGGTTGCCCTAACCAGCAACGTCCAAACGCTTGCATTTTGGCGGCGAACGTGCTATAATCAACGTAGTTACCTTTTCCAAGTTACTACAATAGCGCCGCTCCGGAAAGGGGCGCTTGGGAGATGCCACGATGAACTGGATCACACCCGAGGAAGCGATGCGCGATTCGGGCTTGGATGCGGACACGCTCTACAAACTCATTACCGACCGCGCCATCCCCAGCGTTGGCGAGGGCGAGGACATGCGCGTGCTCGCCGAGGCCGTCCGCGAGGTCGCCCAGAAGATCAACCCGGATAACTTCGCCCACCTGAAGGGGCGCAAGATCTCAGCCTCCGAAGCGGCCCGCCGCCTTTCCGTCCAGCGCTCCTCAGTAATCGGTTGGGCGCGGACTGGCCGGATCGCGCTGCTGGAACAGAGCCCCGATGGCTACCACGAGGTCTATGTCGACGAAGCCGACGTCGAGCGGGTCGCCCAGCTGATCGAGATCTCGGGCAAGAAGCAGGGGCGGAGCGTGTTCCCCGGCGGGGGGCGCTATGGCGGCAAACTCCTGGAGCGGCTGCGCGAGGCGGCCAAGAGGTAGCGGATCTCCGCGTATGTGGTTTGTAGTTACTTCTTGACAGTGTAGACAATTCGTGTTATAATGCTCTTGGGCATGGCCCAAGGGCATTTTCTTTTCCCAGAGGTGGGCGCGATGAAAAAGACCGTTCTGCCGCTACTGGCGCTCTTCTTTGTGGCCGCGTTGCTCGCTCTCCCCCGCCCAGCCGCGGCGGTCGGGCCCGGGGACCGCCAAACGATCCCCCCGGGGAACGGTGTCCCGCCCATGGGGGGCGACCCGGGGGAGGTCCCCGGAGGGCCTGGCGGCGCCAGCTACCCGACCAGCCCCCCGCTCCAATCCCCCTACAGCGGCACGGTCACGGCCACCACGCCCCTGGCGGACCCGCCCTACGACCCGAGCGCGTACACGCAAGACGACGCGGTTTTGGGCATTATCCCCTGGCCCCCGTCGACCTGGTTCGAGGCGGCCGCGGAGAAGCTGGATCCCGGCAAATGGCTCGTCGACCAGGTGCTGGCCATCCCCACCCTCTTTGCCAAGACTGTCTCCGGCTATGCCTTCAACGCCGCCCGTTGGGGGGCCGGCCTGGAGGACCTCAAAGACCCCCTTATTTCCGCCACCGTGGGCATCTCCTCCACCGCGCTGCCCGTCCCCGAGAGTTTCAACTTCGTCACCCAGACGCCCACGGCCTGGATCATCAGTGGCGACCCCCAGGGCCCGATTGAGGCGCCCATCCAGATCTGGAACTGGCTGCGCACGATCGCCCTGGGGCTGCTCGGCGTCGTCGTCGTCGTTTTCGGCTTCGAGATCATGTTGGGCGGCATCTTCGAGAAACCCATGCCGACCATTTACGAGACGCTGAGTCGAGTGCTGGCGGGCGGCGGCCTCATCTGGTTTTCCAAGGACATCTTCTGCGGGCTGGTGGAAGTCTTCGATGCCCTCGTCAGCGGCATGGGGATCGGGCAGATGTTCAAGGACTCTTTTCTGCACTACTCCTTCTACGACTGGTTGTTCAGCACCATCTCGCTCGTGCCCGCGGCGATCATCATCGTCCCCATCTTTGCCATCGCCCTGGTGGTCCTCCTCTTCTACATGCTCAAGCGGCTGATCATTCTGTTCATCTTGTTTATGTTTAGTCCGGTGGCGTTCCTGTGCTGGGTCCACCCCGGCACGCAGTTCCTCTTCTACTTCTGGTGGGGCGAGTTTCTGTTCTACGCCTCGCAGCAACTGATCATCATTCCTACCCTGGCGATCGGGGCCAAACTGCTCTTCAACTTGCTGAACCTGCTGGGGATCGCTTCGCGGGACGGCATCCCGGTCGCGGCCATCACCCCCATTGTGGGGGCCGTGCTCATCTTCTCCGCCTTCAAGCTGCCGGATCTGCTGTGGGGCCGCCATGGCGGCGGGATGCCCTTTATCGGGCGCATGCTGGCGGCGCGCGGGATGAACCAGCTGGGCCGGGGCGGAGGCGGCGGTAGGGGGGGCGGCAGCACCGGAGGAGACGGTGGAGGTGGTGAAGCTGCCGGCGGGGCAACTTCCGTGGGATCACCCGAGACGTTAGCGGGTGGGGCGACCGGCTACGAATTTCAAAACATGGACGCGCAGATGTACGGGGCCAACTGGGGCTGGGGTGAAGGTGGCATCGCCGGCGTCAGCGAGGGCATGAGCGTCGCCGGCACGGCGGCCAGCGGGGCGGCCGAGGGCGCGGCGGAGGCGACCACCTGGGCCATCGTCGCCGTCTAGGAGAGTGGCCATGCTGCAAGGATTCGGTGAAGCGCTCGAGAGCATCCGCAAGTACTGGCTCATCGTCGCCGCCATCGTGGCGCTCCTGCTCTTGAGCTGCTGCTGCGCCGTTCCGGTGTTGCTGATGAACTCGGAGTTCGCCAGCCCGGAGCTGGTCCAGGCCACGCCCACGCCAGGCCCCGGCACGGGAAGGATCTCCGGGTTGGAGCCCACCAGCCCGCCGGGCAACGGCGACGATGACGGCTGCTGGCAGGTGACCTCGCCCTTCGGCTGGCGGGTCAGCCCGCGGGGGTTTCCTAACCACGAGTGGCACAACGGCGTCGACATGGTGCGCTGTGACGGTCAAACGTTCCATACCCCCGTCGCGGCGTTCCAGGATGGGGGCGTCTTCTCCATCGACTTTTCCGGGGGCGCCTCCTTGGGCTGCGGCCAGGAAGTGGAGATCGCCAATGACTGGTCCTACGAGGAGATCCCGATCCTCTGGACCGTGTGCCACCTTTCACCCTACCGGGTGGAGGGAAAGGTGCTGCGCTGCGAGAACGAAGCCTGCACCAGGACCTCCCCGGTGCCTGACGTGGGCGTGTATTTGTGTCGCTGGTTTGATGACGGCCACGGGCCACTCTGCGGCGAGCTGATTCGCGAGGGTGTGCAGGGGGGACAGGTCTGGCCCTGCCGGGATGTGTTTCCCTATCCGGCGAACCCCGAGGGGTGGCCCTTCCCGCCGACTGATGCGCAGGGGCGGTGGTGCTACGAGGTAGGCCTGCCCGCGGCCTTCGACGTCGCCCTGGTCCAGGATACCATCCCCACGGACCTCGTGCTCATCTCCCCCGATCGGCAGTCGATTGCTTTTCCAGGGGAGATCACTACAGACAGCCAGGGCCGGCCCCGCGCCCAGGACGGCGCGGCGAACTTCTACCTGTTCGAACCACCCGTGGAACCGACGCCCACGCCCACCCCAACGCCGACGCCGCCGGCCGGCCAACCGGCCGGGGCCCCCGCCCCGAGCGTCACTCCCGCGGCCATGGCGGCCCGGCGGAGCGGGCTGCCCTGGATCCCCGAAATCATGCATCGTTATCCTGGCTGGGGACCGCCGCTCACCTTCAGTGCCCAGGTCCATGCCTACACAACGGTGCTCGGGTACATCGGTGACACCGGCCGGCAGACCGGGCCACACATCCACCTGGAAGCCAACTTCATCGGGGGCTGGTTCGACGAAGGGGATAAGTATCACCACTATGGTGGCATGATCGACCGCTTGAACTATTACCGCCCCACCTATCCGGACGGAGCGCCCGTGGAAGACAGGTACCTGGCCCTGCCCCATGGCCGCCGTTATGCCGCCAGCGTTGATCCGCTGCAGTTCCTGCCCCATGGCGCCGGGGCCCAGGGCATGATGGTGGTCAGCTTGCCCCCACCGGGCCATCCCCTGGCCGGCGCGGGCATGTATTGGCAGCCCGCGGCGCTCTGGGATGACCAGGCCGGCGGCGGCCGGTATACGTGGCTCGGGCGTTGGTTCGAGTTCCTGGGCTACGAGCCCGGGTGCGGCTCGTGGTTTGGGAATCGCTGCCCAGGCGCAGACGGCAGCAGCGCGGCCCGCCGGGGCGGGCCGGAACCCAAGTAGCGGGTCAAGTTGGGACCCAAGGAGAAGACCATGGAGATCCTCAAAGCGATCGTGAACTGGTGCTTCCAGAACTCGGTGCTTATCGGGCTGGGGGTGCTCGGAGTGGTGGGGCTGGTCGCCGGGCTGAAGTACGCCGCGTCGGGCGACAACCCCATGGCCAAGCGGTCCGCCATCACCTGGGGCGTCGCCGGCATCGTCGGCTTCCTGGTGATCGCCTTCATGCCCAAGATCGTCCTGGGCATCTACGACCTGGTGATGAACAACGGCGGCGGCGGCACCTTCCCCTGGCCGGGCCCTTAGGAGAGCGACCATGGAGCACACCATCCCCAAGCTCGAGGCGCCGCTCACCATCCCCGTCGGGCTCTGGAAGGTCCGCGCCGACGTCTTCATCGCCCTCGTCGCCGTCATCGCCCTGGTCGGGCTGTCCTGGGAACGGCAGCTGGGCGGCGCGCCGACGGCGGTCCTGGCGCTCGGCGGTGGGCTGGCCGTCTACTTCCTCTCGCGCAAGGACCCCAACGGGTTCAGCCTGCTGGCGCGCCTGCTCCTTACCCTGCTCTTCGTGAACCGTCCGCACCTGCTTCTATGGCGGCCCGAAGAGGAGCGGGGGGGCCTGGCGGCCGAGGACCTGCGGGTGCGGGTGCGGTGGGCCCACAAGGAGGTCGCATGAGCAAGAAGTCGGCCTCGGCCGCCCGCGGCGCCGTGCAGGGGGCGCTGGCCATCCAGGAGATCACCCCGGCCGGCCTGATTCGCTACCGCGGCGGACGGCAGGCCGCGCTGCTGCAGGTGGCCCCGATCAATGCCAGCCTGCTGGGGGCACGGGAACAAGGGGCCCTCATCGAGCGGCTCCTGACCACCCTCTACGTGCCCCTGGCGGGGCGCGACCTCTTCGTCTATGCGCTCAACGCCCCGCCCAATGCCGGGGCCTGGGCCCGCGAGATCCGCGCCAACGCCCAGGACTGCGGCAGCGCCACGCTCGAAGCCATCGGCGAGGAGCTGGCCTCCCGCCTGGAGGCCCAGGCCAGCGCCCGCCGCTGGCGGCGCATCCTGTACCTCATCGCCTACCACGACGGGGACCTCGAGTCCCGCCGCGAGAGCGGCTTGCGGGAGTTTTTCACCCTCGCCCTGGGGCGGTCGGTCACCAGCCAGCCGGCCACACTGGAACAGATGCAGCATATCGGCCAAGAGATCGCCGGTCGCATCGCCCAGGCCGACCGTCGGCTGCGGGCCCGCGCGCTCCTGGGCCCGGGCGCCGGGCGGGTCGTGTCGTACCTGGTCAGCCTGATTACCAACCCCGACATGGCTCGGATGGGGGAGCACCGCTTCTTTATCCCCCAGGGCGTGCCCCAGCTGCAGCTGGATTGGCCGGAGGAGGAACCCTATGGCGAAGCAGATGCCACCCGCTGAAACCGCCTGGCGCGCGGCGCGCGACGTCCTGGCCCCCGACGCCGTCCAGGAGCACGAGGACCACGTCCGGCTCGGCTCCTTCTACGCCGCCTACCTCATGGTGGGGGTCCTGCCGCGCAAGGTGCCGCCCTTTTTCTTGCGCGCCTTCCAGGGCGTCCCGGACGTGGACCTGCTGGTCCAGGCCCGCACCCACGACAAAGACGGGGCGCTCCGGACGCTGGGCAGCAAGGGCGCCTCGTTCCAGGGTTCCATGCAGGCGGCCATGCGCAGCGGCCAGGCCACCGACAAGCGGGCCGCCCGGGCCGCGGACGACGTTGAAGGCCTGGCCGCCGAGATCTCCGCGGAGCGCAACGGCCTCTCGCACGTGCGGCTCCTCCTGCGCGTCCTGGCCCCCGATCCAGAGACCCTGGAAGAGCGCGTCGAGCGCGTGCGCACGGCCTTCCCCGGCCGCCTGGTCCGCCTGACCCACCAGCACCTGCCCGCGCACGAGTCCTTCCTGCCCGGCCGCGGCTGCCAGGTGCTGGGGTCCAACCTGGCGGTAGATACCCGCACCCTGGCCTACGCCGCGCCGTTCACCCGCGCCAGCATGGCCATGGACGGGGGGTTGGTCCTGGGCTACGACCTGGCCAGCGACGACCTGGTGGCCATCGACTTCTTCGGCTTTCCCAGCAACAACAATGGCATCGTCGTCGGCCGCAGCGGCTCGGGCAAGTCCTTCCTGATCAAGACAATCATCTCGCGCGCGCTGCTGCAGTGGCCCGACGTGCAGGTCCTGATCATCGACCCGAACCCGAAGCGCGAGTACCAGCACATCGTGCGCTCCTACGGCGGCGCCGCGGTCGAGGTGGGCCAGGATGTCACCATCAACCCGCTGGAGATGCTCGAGTGGGGCAGCACCCCCGCCGAGTTCGCCGGCCTGGTCAAGGAAAAGATCGGCCAGGTCAAGATGATCCTGGGGATCATGATCGGGGCCGCGGGCCGGCTGGAGAAAATCGAGGAGACCGTCGCCGACCTGGCCCTGGTCCATCTCTACCGGGAGCGCTGGCAGGGGAGCCGGATTGCGCCCACGCTGAGCGATTTTCTCCAGGTCCTGGACCGCATCCACCGCGCCGGGGCGGCCGCGGCCATCGGCTGGGAGCGGGGCGCCGACGCCAACATCCGCGCGGTGGCCCTCTCCATGGGCGATCGGCTGGGCCAGTTCACCACCGGCACCCTCTCCTGGTTGAACCAACCCAGCCGCGGGCTCCAGGAGGCCCGGATCATCGTCTTCAACATGGGCAGCGTCGCCGAAAGCGAGCTCCCGTTGCTTATGTCAATCGTGGCGGCGTACTTCACCCAGATCATCTTCTCCCGTAAGCGCAATCGCAAGATCCTGATCATGGACGAGGCCTGGCGGGCGTTCCAGGTGCCGGGGGCGTCGTCGATCATGGGGGGGGTGGCCCGGGTCACCCGCCACGGGCGGGCCGCCCTGGTCACCGCCGCGCAGCGCCTGTCCGACTTCGAGCGCTCCCCCGAGGCCGCCGACGTCCTGACGCAGAGCGCCTTTCGTTTCATCCTCAAACAGGAACCGGAGGAGATCAGCAGCGAGCGACTGCAGCTGTTTGGGCTCTCCGGCGAGGGGCTCCTCGACTTCCTGCGCAACCGGCAGAACCAGGGGGACGTGCTCTTTGCAACGGAACTGCAGCGCGTGGCCTTCAAGGCCATTGTCACCGATAGCGAGCAGGAGCTCTTCGAGACCGATCCGGAGAAAGCGGCGCTGCGCCAGGGGCGGCACTGAGGAGGTGGCACTGGCATGGCCAATCGCGCGGAGCTGCGCGTCCTTTCCTACTACGGCTGGCAGGGCACCGGGAAACGCTCCCTGGCCGCGGAGCTGGCGGCCGCGGTATCCCGCTACCAGGAACGCGCCGGCCGGCGGCCGGTCCTGGCGCTGGTGCAGCGGCAGGACGGCCTGGGGGCATCCTGGCAGGGCATAGAAGTTATCGCGGCGCCCGAGATCGTCAAGGGCCCGCGGGCCATCTACCTGCACCCGCCCGCGCCGGCGCGGCCTGGTCGCCGTCAGGACCATCCGGCTGGACAAAGTTGCAAAACTGGCGAAATATGGTAGTATTGCCGGTACGCCCAGAAAGCGCCCGCCGCGCCCTGCGCGCAACCATGCGGCGGCGCTCGAAAACCAGGAGAGGTCTCCTGCCCATGACAGGCCCTGCTGCCCCTGCCGTCCTGCCCCAGAGGGCCCCTTGGTCTTGGTCCCGGCGTCGGGAAAAGGAAGACCGCTGATGCCCCCTGCCCGTACCCCCCGCCCGGACAGCCGGGCCCGCTCGCGCCTGGGACAAGCGCTGCGCGCCGCCCGCCAGCGCGCCGGCTGGCGGCAAAAAGACCTGGGCGCGCGCTTGGGCCGCGACAGCAGTTGGGTCTCGCACGTCGAGCATGGCCGCCGCGCCCCTTCCAGCGCCATGCTCGTCCGCATCGCGGAGCTCCTGCATGCCCTGCCCGAGGAATTGCTGGCCGCGGCCGGCCAGATCCACCCCGACACGCGGACCGCCCTGTTGGCGCTCCCGCCGGGCCAGGCGGCGCAGCTGCGGCGGAGGCTACAGGAGCGGCTCCGCGAGAGCCGAGCCGGCCGGCCCGGCATTAGTTTCATGTAGTTCGTAGTTACTACTTGACAATTCCGACAACCTATGATATGATGCTCCTGGAATACCAACGGGAACAAGCTCGGCAGCATCAAGGAGGCGCCCATGCGTAGGTGGAAAAGGCCCTGGCTCTGGATCGGCGGGGTGCTCCTCGCCGGCGCGGCGCTGCTCACCGCCGGCGCCCTGGCCTGGTGGTGGCCGGCCGGCCCCGCGCCTGTCCCCACAGCCGCGCCAACCGCCGCGGCGGCCACGACGCCCCCGGCGGCCCCGACCACGCTCGCCACGGCGGCCGTGACCGTGCGCCCCGACCCCAAGTCCAGCCTCCTCATTACCTGCAACGCGCCGGCGGCCCTCCGCCTGGCCGACACCGCCAACCGGGACGTGGCCAGCGGCCAATGCGATCGGCAGCAGCCCTGGCAGGTGGAGGAGCTGCGGCGGGGGACCTACGTCCTGCGCGCCGTCAACCAGGACCTGGACGTCGACCTGCAGCAGCAGATCAGCCTCTACCAGGCGGCGCAGGAAGTGGCCGTGCTCTTCCCCGGCCTGCTCGAGATCGCGCCGCTGCCCGCCGATGCGACGGTGGAGATCGATGGCACGACCTACCAGGGCCTGACCCGCGTCACCTACCCGGCGGCGCAGTGTCCCTACACCGCCACCGTGTGGGTCCTGGCCAACGGCCACGCGCCCTATGGCGAAAAGATCAACGTCCTGGCGGGACAGGCGCAGCGGCGCGAGATCGCCCTGCAAGCGGTCCCCACCCAGGCGCCCCCGACCGACGCGACGGCCCGGCCCACCCGCCCTCCGGTGACCCCCGGAGCAACGGCCACCCCCTTCAGCGCCGCGGAGCGCGTCACCCTGGTGCGGCAGAAGCTGTATGACAGCGTCAACTGCATCCGCGCCGAGAACGGCCTGCCGCCCTTGCCCTATCTTGCCGAGTGGCAGGCGCTGGCCGACGACTTCGCCCGCGGCTGGCGGGACCACTTTCTGCAGTACGGCCCGGGCGGTTTCGACCCCGCCTCCTGGCGGCAGCAGTTCCAGGCGGCCGGCGGGGACGCCGTGACGGACAACGCTGGACTCGTGCTCTACGCGCCCGACTACTACGTCAACACGGCCCCGCTGGCTCGCTGGGAGTCCTTTGATATGTGCGATCCCAATTGCCCCCTGTACCACTACTTTCAGGAACGGACATCGGAACTGCTGCGGGCCTCCGGGGTGGTCGTCGGGCTGGTCCCGTGGTGGGACGGGGACGTCCTCAAAGCCAGCGTGGTCATCGGCGTGAAGTGGTAAGAAGGAGCTGTTTCGATGAAGAAGGCCCCCCCTTCCCTGGCAATCCTACTCCTGGCGACCGTGGTGGCCGGAGCAGCCGTCGTCATCGGGCTGCGGAACCCGGCCCCGACGCAGGCGCACCATGTCGCCAGTATCCCGACCCCGGAGCCCGATCCAACCCACACCCCGGCCCCCCCCACCGCCCGGCCGACCAACACGTCCCTGCCCTGGCCGACGAGCACGCCGCGCCCGACCAACCCGCCAGGAGGCCCCACCAGCACGCCGGCGCCCACCGACGGCCCGGGCGACCCCACGGCGACCCCGCTGCCCCCCGATTTCGAGATCGTCGACGTGGCCGCGCCGGTGCCCCCGGAGTCCGCCCCGGCCCCCTGGGTCGGGGTGGTCGATTTCCTCGTGGAAAACCTGTACGTCAACGACGTCTGGCAGGGCGTGTGGGTGGTCAACACGAACCCAAGCCTGTATGAAAACCGGGCCGTGCGGCTGGAACAGGTGCAGGCCAACCCCGCCGCGCAAGGAGACAGGCGCCCCGATAACCCGGCCGACGACGTCCACATCACCCGCCCGCAGTGCCAGGTCAACGGCGAATGGTGGTACGTCGCCGGCGCCTGGTACTACAACGGCACCGCCGATGTGGCCGTCGAGCCCACCTGGTACGACGAGCTGCTGCGCCACTACGGCCCCCCCGACTACTCCGTGGAGTTCGACGTCCTGCTCCGCTACCACCGGGCCCACGTGCCCGAGCCGGCCTGTCCCGGGGCCTGCGCCTGGAATTTCGGGGCCTCTTACACCTGCGACCAGATGCCCGGTGGCGGCGGGGGCGGCGGAGAGACGCCCACCCCCACCCCGCCACCGCCGCCTCCCTCGCCGACGCCGGTCCCGGAGTGCCCCAGCTGCGGCATGAGCGTCTCCCCCTACGGGACGCTGGAATCCCCCGCCCTCACCCCCCGCGAGGCGCTCACGCTGACCTGGAGCTGCGCCTACCCTCCCGAGGCCGAGCTGGCCGGCTACGCCGCGCGCGTGTGGGCCTACGACGGCGGCTCCTGGGCCATCATCGCCACCCATGACGTCGGCCCCGACGCGCCGCGGCAACTGGTCCTGGCCGTGGTGCCGGGACTCCTCTACCGCGCCCAGATGACCGCGCGCTTCGCCGTGGGCGGCGCCGCGCAGAGCTGCTGCTCGGGCGAGACCTACTACCGCTACGCCATGGTCGTGCCTCCCGATCCAGGCTCTCCCGAGGCCCGGCTCGACTACTACTCCGACCACGACAGCGATCCCAGCCGCGGCCCGGCCAACCCCTACCGCACGACGGGGTCGGCGCTGCTGTGGAACTTTGGCGAGTTTCTCCACGCCCATCCCAGCGCGGAATGGACCCATGAGGCCCACCCCGGCTGGCAGGCGCGGACGGACATCCGGCGGTGGAGGTATCGCGGGAGCAAGGTCGGCGACACCTGGTACGCCGCCACCTGCGCCCCTCCCGCGGCGCGGTCCTGCGACTGGCAGGAGGAACGGCCGGGCGCTTTGACGTACCTCCAGCTGCGCTGGTACAAGCACCTTCAGGCCGGCGAAACGGCGAACCTGGCCTCCGGGGATGACTTGACCTGGGTCTACCCGACCGACCCGTTGCTGGTCAGCATCGCCTATGACGTCCAGGCCGAGACCACCTGGCGGAACGAGGCCACCGGCTTCGAGGTCACCTGGCCGGCCTTCACCCAGACCCTCACCGTCACGGTCGATCTGCGGTACGCGACGACCTACCGCTACGGTTGGCCCAGGTAGGAGGGCAGGATGGCAGCCAATCCGGCAACGCGGGCCGCCCCGTTCAGCCGCGGGCCCGCTCCGAGGGTCCGATCAGCCCCGGCCCGGGGGCAGACGCTGGTGATCTTTGCCGCGCTGATCCCGGTGATCGCGCTCTTCTTTCTGCTGGCCTTGGGCCTGGCCGCGCTCCTGGACGCGCGCGCCCATGCGGCCTATGCCCTGGGGGTGGCCACCCGCGCCGCCGCGCGGCAGGTCGACTACGGCGCGTACGGCGACGATGGGACGGTGCAGTTCAACGACCAGGTGGAGGTCACCGCCCGGGCCGTCTTCAGCGACGCCCTGGGGCTGCGCCCGGCCGGCCTGGCCGCCACTCCCGGCCACATCGCCGCGGGGCTCGAAGTGCGGACCGGGTACGGCTCGCGGGATTCCCCCTGGGAGAGTCCCTTTGTCAGCGGCCGGCAGCACTACCACCCCACGGTCGCCGTCCGGGCCTGGGTGCCGGTGCGGGTCTGGATGTTTGCCATGCAACTCCCGATTGTCTCGGAAACGGAGGTGAGGTAATGCGCCGGAAAGCTCACGGCCAGGCGTTGATCGAGTTCGCCATGGTCATCGGGGTGGTGCTCGTCCTGGCGATCGGGGCCATTCAAGGGCTCTACGCTTTCTACCTTACCCGGCAGGTCCGGGCCGCCATCGAGGAGGTGGCTGACGTGGCCGCCGTTTTCGGCGGCGACGGGAGCGACGTCCGGGCGCAGGTCCCGGGCATTCTGGCCCGCCACCGCCTGGATGCGGACCTGGCCGAGATCACCATCACGCCGGCGCCCGTGCCGTACCTCGAGACGGTCGACATTTCCTGCACCTACCATGTCTCCGTCCGCTTCTACGGCCTCTTTGACCTGCCCATCCCCCCCCAACAGGTGCAACGGCTGAGCGAGGGAGGCTGACCATGCCGAACGCCGCCCTGCTGGCCCGGCTGCTGGACATTTACCCCGACCTCGGCCTGACCCACGGCGAGACCGTGTGCCTGATGCACCTGCTGGCCCTGGCCGAGGGCGGGCAGGTGTCCGCCAGCGTCGCCGACCTCGCCCGGCGCATGGCCGCGCATCCCAGCTCCGTCAAGCGCCTCCTGGCCCGGCTGAAGGACCACGGCGTCATCGAGCGCACCGCTCTGGGCGCGCTGCTGTTTACCGACACGCTCACGGAGAGGTTGCTGTGGGGCCAATAGCGCGGGGTATCACTTTTGCTACCCCTGGCCCGCATGGGGGGCCAGCCGCATCATTTTTGCCACCCCTGGCCCGCATGGGGGCCGGGGTGGCCCGCATGGGGGCCAGGGGTGGCCCGCATGGGGGGCCACATGAAGGGTACCCATGGAAGGGTACCCATGAAAGGAACCGTTCGGCACCCACTGGCCCGAGATCCGATCCTACTGTATCTCCAAAATCTCACCGCGGGCAGTAGGAGGAAACCTTGAACGCTCGACAGGTTTGGGGGTTGGTCCTGGACGATCTACAACTGCGCCTACCGCGGTCGGACTACGAGACCTGGCTGCATGGCACCGCGATTGTCGATTTCCAGGACGGCCTGGCCATCATCAGCACCCCCAACTCCTACGCCAAGCAGTGGCTGGAGCGCCGGGCCGGCGACCTGCTTCGCCAGGCCCTCGCCAACGTGCTGGGCTACCCCGTACAGCTGCGCATTGTCGTTTCGCGGGCCAAGAGGGACCCGGCGGCGCGCCGGCGGCCGGCGCCGACCAGCGCCCCCCCGCGCCCTCCCGCGGCCAGCGCCCCGCAAGCCGGCCTGGCGCAAGACCAACCGATAGCGCCCCGCGACACGCGCAAGATTGGCGCCTTCTGGGTCCAGGACCGGATCCTGGACGATTACGCGCCCGTGTTGGGCCCCGTGGGGCTGGCGGCCCTCTCTTTCTTCTACATGATGGCCCATGCCGATACCCGCGAGTGTTGGTTCTCCCAGCGGCACCTGGCGCTGCACCTCGGGGTCCACCGCTCGCATGAGCTCGCGCCGGCCCTGGACCTGCTGCGCAAACTGCGGCTCGTCCGGGACACCGGGCGGCGGACCACCAGCGGGGCCTACGTCTGGGAGCTGCTGGATCCGGCGCCGATCGACCACGCCTTGCTGCAGTTGCTCGCAGAGGAGGACGCCGAACGCGCCGCCGGGACGGCGGCGGCGCCACGGAGCATCGCCGAGAAGATCACGCGCCTGCGCGGGCTCTACCCCGTCGCGTGGCGACCGGTGCGCGCGAAGGCCCAGTTCCGGTCGGTGGAGGAGCTGCTGGCCGCGGTGGAGCAAGCGCTGCGCGCGGCCGGGGACCCGGCCCAGCTGGCCGGGGCGCCCGCCGCGTAGCGCGCCAAGACAGAGCAGAGGAGGTCGTAGCCCATGCGTACCTGGACGAAAGTGGCAGGAATCGTTCTCCTGGCGCTGGCCGTGGTGTCCCTGGGGGTCTGGGGATGGCAGCGCTGGACGGCGCGGGAGATGACCGTCGCCGTGGCCGCGGTCGAGGTGCCGCCCAACACCATCCTCACCGCCGCCATGGTCAAGACCGCGCGGGTGCCGGCCGTGCCGGAGCACCACTACGCGCTGGCCCCGGCCGAGGTCGTGGGCCGGGTCACCCGCGGCTACCTCGCCCCCGGCCAGGCGATCGACACCCGCGGGTTGATCGAGGCGCAGCTCCCGGAGGGCGCCCGCCTCCTCCCCACCGGCGAGCTCTGGGAACAGGGCTATGCCCTGGTGGCCGTGGCGGGGGACCCCCTGCAGACCACCGCCGGCGGGGCGCTGCGGCCGGGCGACCGCGTGCGCGTGGACACCTGGGTGGACCTGGAGCCAAAAGGGGCGGCCACGACGCCGCTCTCCGCGACGCACGGCCTGGTCGCCACGGCGGCGCTGACCATGCCCGTCGTGCCGGCGGCCCACTCCCCGACCGGCCAGCCCGGGCAGTGGGTCCCCGGCAAGGTGTACACCGTGGTGGACCTGCGCGACGAAAAAGGTATTTCGCGGGGGCTGGCGGAGGCCACGGCCGCGGGCAAGTTCGTGCTGCTGGCGATCCCCATCGCCGAGGTGGGCGAAATTGAAGGCCTGCCGGCGCGCCTGGTGCCGGTCCTGGAGGGCAACCCATGAGGCTCATCTTCTTTGGCGATGGCCTGGAGGGCGCGCTCGTGCGCGGCTACCGCTGCGAGCGGGTGGCGGCGCTGCCGGCCGTGCCGGAGCTGGTCTCGGCGCGGCTCCTGGAGCAGGCCGACGCGGTGATCATCGGCCGGGTCGGACCGGACCTCCTGGAGCCCCTGGCCCGCGCTATTCGCGCCACCGGTTGGACCCACCGCAAGGTCGTGGCGCTGGTGCCGCCGCAGGGCATGCTGCCGCCGGCGCTGCTGGTCGACCTGGTGGCCCAGGGCAAGGACGAGCAGGAAGACGCCGAGCGGGTAGCGGCCACCCTCGGCCTGCCGCGGCGGCCCAACGCCGACACCCTGTTCGTCGCCGTCGGGCAGAACAAGGGCGGCTCGGGCAAGACGACCACGGCCACCAACCTGGCCGGCTACCTGGCGATGCTGGGCCGGCGCGTCCTCCTAATCGACGCGAACGTCGACGACGGCAAGGTCCGCCAGGCGGTGGGGCTGCCGGCGAAGACCACCCTGACCGTTTACCACGTGCTGGCCGAGGTGGGGACCACGTTGGGGTTGACCGTGGCCACCTTCCAGGCGAACACCTACGGCGTCGACCTGGCCAAGCGGGCCCGCGAGTCCCGCGCCGCGGAGATGGGCCCCCTGGCCGTGGAAGGCGAACTGCGCGTGCTCCTGGCCCCGGCCGGCGTGGGCGAATACCAGCCGGCCACGCTGGAAGAGGTCCGCGAGATGTACATCACCGCCCGCAGCGTGTACGAGGTCGTCGTCGTCGACCTGGGCATCGACTACCAGCGCAACTCGCTGGTGCCGATGGCCATCCAGGAAGCCGACGTCATCGTGTTGCCCTGCCCCCCGCAGGTCTATGCCCTGCAGGACGTGGACAACAGCCGCGTCGTCGTGCAGATGGCCCGGGGCGGCAGGGGGGCCCATGGCGCGGTGGCGGCGCCGGTCTTTGTGTTGCCCACCATGGCCAACCCGCGCTTGCTGGATATGTACAAAGACCTCGGGCTGCCCTGCCTGCCGCCGGTGATGCGCAACGACGAGGAGGCCGAGCTGCTGGCCCAGCTGGGCGTGCCGGCCGTGGCCCTCAACAAGAGCGCCATTGGCCGCGACTATCGCAAATCGTTTGAGGAATTGATGCGCCAGATCGGCCGCGATGAAGCCGGGCGCCGGCAGAAGCCCGCGCCGGGAGGTGGGCAGTGACCGACACCCTTGCGCGCCTGAAGGCCTCCTCGCGGCGGGGACCGCTCCAGCGGAGCGAGGCCGAGGGGTCGGTCCGCCTGCCCTTTGGGGACTTTCGGGCCGAGAACGTTCTGGCCACGCTGGTCCGTGGGGGCTACCAGCCCGACGAGGAGCTGGCGGCCCTCCTGCGCCGGCGGCTGCTCGAGGTCCTGCCGCCGGAATACATCTCGCCCCTGTCCACGGGGCCCGATCGGGACGCGACGGTGCGCCTGGCGCTGCGCGAGCTGCTCCAGGAAAACGCCGTGCGGCTCGGCGCGCCGATCACCGACGAGGTCATCGACTGCTACTACGGGCTCACGGTGGGCCTGGGGCCGCTGCAGGTCTTTGTCTCCGACCCGACGATCACCGACATCCGCGTCGGCGACGACGGCGCCGTGTTCGTCGCCGTCCATGGCGGACCGTGGGAGCGCACGGCGGTCCGGCTCACGGCGGAGGAAGCGGAGCGCGTGGCCCGGCAGATCGCCGAGCTGCGCGGGGAACCGCTGGGCGAAGGGGAGGCCCGCAAGGCCGTCGACTTCCCCGACGGCTCGCGCTTCGTCCTGCACGCTCCCCCGCGCAGCCCCCGCTATCGCATCGTGGCCCGCCGGCGCGGCGAGCGCATCCTGACCCTCGACGACATGGTGGCCAACGGCACGATGGCCGCCGAGGTGCGCGATTTTCTGCTGGAGGCCATCGTCACCCACCACTGCAACGCGGTCGTGGCCGGCCCGATGGGTGCGGGCAAGACGGCGCTGGTCACGGCGCTCATCGAGGCGCTGCCCGCCGCGGAGGCGCCGGCGATCGTGCAGGACGTGGGCGAGATCGTCACCCAGCACCCCGGCGCCATGCGGCTATACTTCACCCGCGCCGAGTACGACCTGGCCATTGCCGACTGCCTGCGCATGCGGCCGACGCGCATCATCGTCGGCGAGGCCCTGGGCGACGAGATGTTCCTGATCCTGGAGCTCATGAACACCGGGGGCGGCGGGCACATGACCACCGGGCATGGGGAGTCGCCCCAGACCGTGCTGACGCGCCTGGCCGGGGCCGCGCTGCGGCACCCCAACGCCCGCGGCCTGGTCCAGGTGGTCGATCTCTACGTCCGGGTCGGCATCGACCTGGTGGTCTTCCTGGACATCCAGGAGGGGCGGCGGGTCGTCACCGCGGTCGACGAGGTCGACTGGGAAGCGGGCATGGCCGTGACGCCCTTCGTCTACCCGCTGCGCAACGCCTGGCGCTACGCCGGCGCCGGCCGCTGGGAAGCCGGCCCGGCGCTGCGGGAGCACACGGCCAAGGTGCGGACGAAGCTGGCCACGGTCTGGACGGCGCCCAAGGTCGGCGCGGCCCGCTACCAGCTCCGCGAAGCGCTGGCCGAGCGGCTGCGCGAGGCGCACCAGCTCATGGCCGTGCGCCGGTACCCCGACGCCGTGGCCCTCCTGGAAGGGGCCCAGGACCGCTACCCGGCCGAGGTCCGCGGGGTCGAAGTGGGGCGGCTGCTGGAGGTCGCCCGGGCCCGCGCCAAGGCGGAGGCCGACGCGCGGCAGGAAGAGGAGGCCAACCTGTGGCGGGCTGTGCTGACCAACATCGACGCGCCCGAAACCGCGGCCTACGCCCTGGGGCGGCTCTGCGACCTGGGCGGAGATGTGGCGACCGTTGCCGAGCGCCTGCGGCACATCTTGCGCGGCATGCAGCGCATGGATGCGCTACCAGACCTGGCGCAAGCGCTGCGCCCGGACTTGGCCCAGGCGGTCGGCCGGCAAAAGGAGGGCGGCGATGCCCGGTCTTGAGGTCTCGGGGGTGATCCTGCTGGGCCTGGGGGTGCTGGTCTGGGCCGTGGTCGCGCTGCGCCCGCGGGGCCTGGAGCTGCAGCGCCGCGGCCCCCTGCACCTGGATGGGCAGGCCCTCCTGAACAGCCCGCTCGCGCCGGCCGCGCTGGGCGCGGCGGCCGCGGCCATTCTCGGAGGGCTGCCACTGGGCCTCCTGGGGGCCGTCGTGGGCGGAGGAGTCGCCTGGGCCATGCGCTT
>Ga0302251_1000314_pt1 | contig 51001 bp, 46 predicted proteins | sample AAG_RA_Gln_MG_FD_193534 | JGI IMG/M metagenome (GOLD analysis project Ga0302251, IMG submission 193534) | Enriched activated sludge microbial communities from anaerobic digester in WTTP, New Holstein, Wisconsin, United States - AAG_RA_Gln | ecosystem: Engineered > Bioreactor > Anaerobic >... | reverse complement strand
AGATAGGTTGGGGGTGTAAGAGGGTAACGCCCTTTGAGCTGACCAATACTAATACACCGAGGCCTTAACCTCATAAAATCCTTATTGACCTGATTTCAGGTCATATTTGGCGGATAACGGCGAAACAATCGTCGGAGCCTCCTCGGCGTATTACATATACGCCTTCGGAGCCACCTCCTTCATGTTTCATCCGTTCTCCATCCAAATCTAACCTGAAATCATAAGAGGGAAGTCAGATGAAAACAGCAATGTAAGGCGAAGAGATTTGCGAGTTTTTGCAAGTTTGTCGAGCGAGTCAAGCGAAGGTGTATTATAATACATTGAGCGCAGGCGAGCGAAGATGAACGCAGCAAAAAGCGCAAAGGCCGAAGCCTGAAACATACAGGTTTCTGGTGGCAACAGAGGAGGGGACACACCCGGTCCCATGCCGAACCCGGCAGTTAAGCCCTCCATCGCCGATGGTACTGCGAAGGGTATTCGTGGGAGAGTAGGTCGCCGCCAGGATTAATTTGAAGAAGGAGTCCCCGTTTTTCGGAGGCTCCTTCTTTTGCTAAGCTGCCGGAGAAACACCGGCGCGAAGCGGTTGCGAAGCGGTCGTAGGGGCAGTCAAACGATAGCCGGACGTGGTCAAACGCTCGCTGATGCCAAAGAAGCACCTCACTCACGTCGCTCCCGGATGCTTCCATCGGGTGGCCAGTGGCTTCGGACTTAGTCTGTGATGGGTTTTGGTTTTAACAATTGCTTCCCAACCGTTTCCCCATCGTTTCCCGCGGCTCGCGTTTAGCCGCACTTCGCCATGGTACTCATCTGCAACCTCACGCAAGCCCATCGCCGATGGTACTGCGAAGGGTATTCGTGGGATAAGTGAGATAGAAAATCTCCGATTTTCGTTATCGAACTTAGTTTTCCCACCCAGAGTAGGTCGCCGCCAGGATTAATTACAAAAAAGAGCCTTCAGGAAAATGAGGGCTCTTTTTTTTGTGCTTAAATGCATGTGCCGGGAGAAGCGACGGGGGAATCAATGGGGGAAGCGATTGGAGAAGCCGGATGGCTGCAGCGGTTTGTCTTTGTCACCTGGCGACTGTTTGACAATAGCGGACGCCTGACATCGACGGCAGTTTAGCATCTGCTATGCATCGCTTATTAGTTAAACTTCATCATAGCTTACAGCTTAGCCCATGCGCTTGGGTCCGAATTGTTCACTGGATCTGTTTTCCAGTATGGATTCCTTGAAATCTGGACATCGTACCTTGCAACGTAGTATGATCCGTTATAATAGCAAATGCTTCCTCTTGGATAAGTGGCGCTCCCATTACTTACTGCGGTATTCCAATCCACAGGCGTAGACTGTTCTTCCGGTGATTTAATTTTCATAAAAGCGCCGTCATTAAAATATTGGGACCAAGTATTCCATTGGTTTGGCGTTATCGTAATATTATTCATTGCAATGTAGCATACGCCGTCAACATAAATTACAGTTCCTATAGGAAAGGTCCTTGGCTGCTCATTGTTTGACTTATAAAAAGCGTTAAAATCGTCAATAGTTTCCCAATAATTCTCATCAGCAATCGCAACTTGTCCATTTGTATTATATACATAATGCCCTTCAGTGGGGCCTGGAGGCGGCAATGGCTGTTCCCCATGCACTGAGCATGTGACTTTAATGTGCATGCCGCCATAATGAGTTATTTTATAGATCCCACCGCTCTTGCAGAGACCTTCGCAAGTTGCTTCTTCGCTCCCAATGTGCAGGTTTTCGACGTTAAGAGAGTCGTTGGATATAACTTCCGTAAGAGTCGACGAAAACCCTTCTCCCAAGTCATATTCTTGGGCGAATGCGGTAACAATTTGTCTGCGTTCTCCTTGGCACTCAACCTCTTTAGCTTTTTCAACAGGCCGATATATGGATAGAGCAAATAACCCGGCAAGGACGCTTATTATAATTGCAACTATAAGCATCTCGACAAGCGTAAACGCCCTTTGTTTTTTTGAAGTGATATCCCGCGTCCTCATTGAGATCATCCTTTTTTTGCATGCCTTTTTACCTGCATTTTTACGCAGGCACACATTTAGAGCGCACAAAACGCTTGCTTATACCCAATTTAACATTCTCATTATTGCATAATGATGAATAATAATCTACTGGCCGTCAATACTTTTTTTAAACAGAAAGTTAAGCAGCCGTTCCTAAGTTGTTGCAATTCCGTTCTTCCGGCTACTCCGCGCCACAATACACAAGCCTCTTCTGAATGCGCCTGGTGCTGTAATACCTCGATAAAAGCGGACATAGCCGCGAGCTTCCTCTCCCGTGCGGAAATAAATCCAGCGGACAGGCCCCTTCTTCAAGTTCGCGAGTCAGGTTCGGATGACCATCCCCGCGTTTATTGCCGCCGTTGTCCCTTGCAATTAAAAAGCGGATGCTATAAAGTTAGCTGGCAAAGTGAGACGCTGTGCGTGCGAGCTTACCGTGCGCGTTAAAGGCTGCCCTGTAAGCGGTGGCCTAGATGTGTTTGGCGGGTGAGTCAGTTGGATTTTCAATACAGAGCCAAGGCAAGCAACGGTGAGATGCTTCGAGGGAAGAGAACGGCTGAGAGCGAGGCCGATGTCGTCGCGTGGATCAGGGCACAGGGCTGGATGCCTATAGAGGTATCCACATATTTTGAGATAAACGTAAAGCAGCGCAGGAAAAACGTAAGTTATACTGGAGCATCTTTCCTTAGGCTTACTCCTCGTGCCAGGCTAAAGGACAAGCTCGTCTTCTTCAGGCAGCTTTCAACGATGATATCCGCCGGGATCAGCATCACCCCATCATCAATGGAGGTACTTATAGAACAGACCTCGAACAAAAGGTTTAAGCGCGTACTAGCAAGCATATTTGATAGGGTAAGCTCAGGAGTTCCGCTTGCCGGCGCGCTTGCCGAGCATCCTAAATTTTTTGATACATTATCTCTTGTGATGGTAAAAACAGGAGAGGAATCCGGCACTCTAGACGTGAGCTTGGCGCGCCTCTCTTTGTTTCTTGAAGAGCAGGAGAACCTCAGAAAGAAGATAATATCGGCCGTAACCTACCCGGCGGCCGTAATCATGGTGGCGCTGCTGGCACTCGGAGTGATGATAGTCGTAGTTGTGCCGCAGTTTCAGAAGGCTTTCGGCAACTTGAACGTTAAAATGCCCAAGCTTACGCTGATGCTGTTTGAACTTGGAAACTGGGCAAAAGGACACTGGCTTTACATCCCGATCACCGTTTTGGCATTTGCCGTGCTGCTGCATCTGCTTAAAAAAATAGAACCAATAAATTATCAAATAGATTCAGCCTTGTTGAAGTTGCCGGTATTTGGAGGAATACTTTATAAAGCCGCCATAGCGCGCTCGTTCCGTACAATGGCGTCGCTTCTTAAGTCGGGCATACCGGTGCTTAAGGCGCTTGAGCTCGCGGGGGACGTCGCGGGCAACGAGAAGTTAAAAAGAGGATTCCTTGTGATGCGTGATGCCGTTGCGATGGGGGTGCCGATGAACGTGGCAATGAAAGAGAAAAAGCTTTTTTCACCTTTGGTGTGCCACATGGTGGCCGTGGGTGAGGAGACCGGGCGCACAGACGAAATGCTTGCAAAGGTGGCCGACTGGTACGAGGCCGAGCTCTCCGAGACCATCAAGCGCCTAAGCTCCATTCTTGAGCCCGCGCTTGTTGTCTTCGTAGGCGTGATAGTGGGAGTCATGGTGCTTGCGATATTTCTGCCGATACTGACCGCGATACAGGCATATATGTAAACGAAGGCAAAATATAAAGAGAACCAGACAGTACGCTAATTTAAAATTATTATCTGGATACTTGCGCAATAGCCGTGTTTGTTGTAGTATGTCAGCGCAGCAGCGTTATCACATCTTGAGGTTTAAGCCAAAATCAACGGGGAGGAAATTATATGGAGAATATTAACAAACAGCAGCGCAAAGCAAAAAAAGGGTTTACTCTGGTTGAGCTTCTTATCGTCATCATTATAATAGGCATACTTGCGGGCATGATGATGCTTTCGACAGGGTCAGCAAAAGACAAGGCCGAGGCAACCAAGATAGTTTCTAATATGCGTACAATCAAGTCCGCCGCATTGATGTACTACGCCGATAATGGGAAGTGGCCTGCCGTGACGTCTGCGCTGGATGATGTTTCAAAATATCTTGACTCAAGCCCAGATACAACCGTGTATTCAATAGTAGGAGGCGCAGCATCCGACGATCTCTCCGTTAGGGCTGCAGTTTCTGATTCGGGAATAAAGAGCAAGCTCGCTGATATGGCAAAAGATTCAGGATTATATAAAGATGCCGGTGCAACTGGACCATACGTAAGTACAGGAAATGAAGCATTTATGATAATCAGGAAACATTAATTGCATTTCTAGGCTTTGCCTGCTATGAACAAATAACAGCGGTAAAATCTAAAAAGCTTCGCACGTGCTATGGTGCGGAGCTTTTTAGATTTGTAAATTTATTTGCTAATTCTCCAATGTTATAAGAACCGAACATTTACTATGTTGTTTGTAAGGGGGGCACTGCGTGGAGGAAAAATTGGGTTCCTATAGAAGCCGCGGCGTCGCGCTGCTTGCCCTTGTCCTCATATGCTTTGTGGTGCTTTCGATATTCTCGGTTGTGGCTTTCAGTATCTCTACGAGGACTCTTGGAGTCGAAAGATGGCAGAAGGAGCACTACGAGAAGGCCCGCCTCGCATATATCGCGCGCTCTGCCGTGAACGCTGCCGCTGAGGAGATAGCTAGGTATCAGCAGGAAAACGGAGGGTCTTTCGACTGTTTTGTCAGCGATCCGTCCAACGCAAAAAGCGTCGGGACCGTCGGCATAAACGATGCAGGATTCACGGCGAACCTTCAGCTCACTGTCAGCGGCGATATTGAACCATATCTGTACATAGAGGGCAGGTCCTCCAACGCAAAGGCGGGGTCGGTGGCTGTTTCCGCTCTTTACGATACGCAGAAGAAGAAGATCGTCGACTGGGGCTGGTAAAAGTGATGCGAAGGGGCGTGATACTGGTCGAGATAGTAGTCGCCGCAGCGGTCTTCGCGATAGGCGTCCTTGCCATAGCCGCCGCGCTCACGTTTAGCCTGGGCGCCATCAATCGCTCGCGCGACGCTGTTTTAACCGACGCAGAGCTAGCCCGTCACGTCAACGAGTATATGGCGGACATGGTCATATCGCACGACGTCACCTCTTCGCCTGCCGCCTACGCAAGCAAAATTCATGAAGGTTTGCTCCTTTCTATGTCCGGGGATAAGAACCGGCCGATTAAGTTTTCAGTCTGGCGTTTCGGCTCGGGTGCCGGCAAATCCGACACGTACTATGTTTTGCAGAGGGAGGACTGAGCGCGGTGAGGCTGTCCGGCAAAGACGGAGCGTTCACTTTAGCGGAGCTTGCGATAGGTATCGCGCTTATCGTTATAGTAAGCGTTCCTGTGGTGATGACTCTGAGTGCCGGCATAGACCTTTATCTTAAGACAGAGGCAAACGCGGAGGTGGTTAACGGCGTGAGGTTTACGCTGGATTCTTTTAACCGCAGGATAGCGCCTATGCTTAACGAGACGCACGAGATAAAAATACTTGAAAACCCCGTTATCCCAGACCCCGTGCCTAAAAACCAAAATTATGTCTACTTGCTCGGAGGTTCGCTCATACACCGCGACTCTTCCGGCGACCATCTGCTTGAGGGTTCGGCCCATATAGGCTCAGTATCCTTCGTCCTGCCTAAATCCACGGACAACACATCCGGCAATTTCATGCTGCGCATGAGCTTAAACGCTTCCTACAAAGAAGCCAGGCTGAACGCCGATGCCAGCGAGCCGCTTTACAACACGCCGGTCAAGGACGGCAATGTCGTGTCAAACGACTACAGAGGCAACGCAATAGCGTTTAAAACCCCGGGCGCGATCGAGATGTCGGTCAGCATCGACCTCTATGACAAGGAATCAATGGTGAAGATAAACAACTCGCTTATGCCAAAGGGCACAGTGATACTCGCAAGCTACGATTTAGGCGTAAAAAGGGACGGAATCAGCATCCCTTACGAGGATGAGTCATCGCATGACTGGTATATCTCGGGGAACAGCGGCAATCAGCGTGAGATTTCAACGGCGCCCCCTGATGATACCACAAAAAATCAGTATCAGTTTCTTCTTGTCGACAGCGCGGGCAGCCCTGAGACAACAAAGACGTTCAATACAAAGGGAGACGCGGCTGGAGATTTTTATATAAGAACGGGAACATCTTCAAGAACGAAATGGAAAGACGGAGGATACGGCGTGATAAGGTGCAGGCTCACCCCATCCGTCAAGACGAGGGGAAAGACAGAAACGACATTTCCGCTGTGGAGCGGTTACGTGGAAATAAAAAACAAAGCTTTCTGGGAAACATGGCTTGATGCAATAGCAGGAGAAGAAACAGAAGGCTTTTACAATACGAATATCGGAGAAGATAAAAAAGTTATTCTTGATGTCAATACAGAAACTGAACAATTAAAGCTTGGAATCACACAAGGCAAAAAAATAAAAGCCACCACAGGGGCTTTTACCGTTGCGAGGCTTGATTACAAGTACATGGATAACGACAGGCTTTACAGCATATGGGAAAACAGGAAGGATAAAACGATCGATCCGATCCCTGCAATAATGACAGTTACAAACTACTCACTCTTGGTGTACATGAATATGAACCAAGTGTCTCTTTTTGGGGTTACTCTGAGCGATACTCCAAACACAGCGACTCTGGACAACGGCTCAACATTCAACGATCTTGGCTATACAGTAGTGCTTGGTGCCGCATCAGATTTGTCCTCAAACTCCATAGGGGTAAGAGACTACAAACAGGGAGTTTCTGTTTTTCCTCATGATGGATCAACAACAGGCAGCGGCCAGACGCAATACTTGCTTGCAGGGGTAACTAACGTATTTCCTGCAAATTCATCGGACGGAAACTGCTATAATCCTGTGCACGTCCAGAATAGTGTGTTCCAATATGATTCGGCAACATACTGGCAGGCAAACCATAGGATACTTTATTCTGTTATTGAATATTATTATACAGATGACATATATCGCCTGCCGCACTATATAATACGAGTGCGTTTGCTTAAGCCGCTGAGTGATTCTTCTGTCAGAGATAGGCTTAGTGAAATTAAGCTTAAAGATCCATGGTATATAGGGCCTGATTTTTATGAATCTGAACCGATGTGGTTCGGTGAGTTTGTGGGCAGTAAACTTACTAACAAAAGGACTGTAAACGTTAGACGTTATGCCTCTCCTGCAGAAACAACTGTTAAGTCTGGTTCTGATATTGCAGACGCCGATAAAATGATGTTTTACGGATTGAACTATGCCGAGACAGTAAAAGATATATTTAAAGCTAAAGATTTGGATCTGACTAAAGATACATCTTTGGCGAGTGGTGCCCTTGGGAGGCTGAAAACGCCGAGCAGGGACAGATATATAGGAATGGAGGTTTTTACTGACGGACAATATGCTTATGTCGATATTTACGATATAGCAATTGTTCCGGGTTTCACAGCGGATGAAATCAGGTCGATACTACCCGCAAATGCAAAACTGTATGAAATAAACGAAACAGTCTCTTCAAATAGGTTGCCTGCGGATGCTGTGTGGTATGCTCCGGGGTCGCCTGCCAGGAACTACAACACGGCTTTATTTGGCGCAAGCGGCAAATCTGACGGCAGCGGCAACGCAAGCAGGTATTTGCCTTCCGGGGTCATAGGACTTCAGCACATACCAGTCAGCTGCGCCTGCCCTCTTGAGAACGAGCTGTTCCATTGGCTGAGTCATTAAGCGTGGAACATATAAAACCTTGAGGCTGAAAACCGAAGATGCTATGACGCGCGTTTCTGTAGTAAAATGCTGTTATGTCCATGGTTAATAGCTTGCACTGTTTTATTTATGCCGTTTTTTTTGTGCGATGTTTTCAATTCGTCTTATATAGAATCTTAAATCAAATTTTATGCAAAGGAGCGGCTTATGGCTTTATTCAAACTCAAAAGAAGAAGCGAGTCCTCGGGGCTGTTTGTAGACAGGTCTATCTACAGGTATATAGCTGTATCAGGACACCCCTGGAACTATAAGGTCGTACGGTCAGCGGCCGGAATCCTGCGCGGCGATTTCGCGTCGGAAGGCGGCTCTTTGTCGGAGCTGGGCAAGCGTTTGGACTCGCTTTTTGAGGGCATAGTCAACGATATAGGTGAGATTAAAGTACCCGTTAATATATCTCTTCCAATAACGGATTCTCTCATGAGAACTGTGTCGCTTGGCGACATGGATCTGTCGGATGCAAAACTTGCTTTCAGGTATGAGTACGAGAAATACTTCCCTTTCCCTGTCGACGAGGCGGTCTACGACATGGCGCCTATTCTGTACCCGCTGCCAAACGGCACCGAGGAAAAGCGCTTTATTGTGGCGTCGGCACGCAGAAAGCTTATCGACGACATCATGAACGCAGCATCGGCACAGGGCATAGAGATCGCGTCCATAGAGCCCGCGCAGCTGGCCTTGGAGAGGGCGGCGACGCCGCAGGCACCGTTCTGCGACGCAGCGGTCTATGTGTATGCCGGGTTGAGCTATTCCGTGATCATACTCTCATGGAAAGGAAACGGAATATTTTACCGGTCGGTGCTCAAGGGGTACGATGCCTCTGTCAGCACCGAAAGCGAGGGGCTGCCGGATGAAGAGACGCTGGAGTACGGGTTTGTAAAAGACATAAATATTTCTATCCAGTTTGCGCTGTCGCAGATACGCGGCTTTGAACCGTCCATGATGTTCCTTTTCGGCCCCGGGGTCTCAGGCCGCCTTTGCGACATCATGAAGAAGTCGATCGCGGTGGCTTCAGTGACGACGATTGATCCGCTTACCGTGCACGGCATAGATTTTCAAAAAGATGACGCGCGGGCCGGCAGCTGGGAAATACCTCTCGGCCTCGCTCTGAGGCACTAATAGTGGTAGTCAGGCTGGATCTTAGGATACCCGGCAAGGGCAAATCGAAAATAGAGGCGGAAAGCGGCTTAAGCCACTACCTTGTGTTCGCCGCGGCAGCCTGTTTTTTCTTCACAGTGCTCGCGGTAATTCTTTTTGGTTCGTGGAAAATTTATGCGCTTCAGTCCGAAAAAAAAGGCCTTGAGGCGAAAAACAGGGCCGCCGCGCAGAACCTTGAGCTTATGGACATAGAGTTCTCGAGGCTGAAAAAAGAGGCCGAAAAGATGGACAAGGCCCTGACTTTCATGCTTGGCGACATTCCGGCGGTAGAGGTGCTGGCACAGCTTGATACTGTGCTGTCTGACGGTGTTACGATTTCTTCTCTTGAGATGACGCCCGAAAGGGTAGTTTTTAAGGGGATCGCCGCTACTGAGGAGGAAATCATGAAGTTTGTAAGCAGCCTCTCGTCGGTGCCGTTTGCGCTTTCCGTCGAGGTCCCGGCTGTCACGCACTCAGATGTCGGCGGTCGCAGGGTAACGTCGTTCTCCCTGGAATGCAGGATGCGCACGATGCAGGAGATACAGGGGGCCGGATCGTTTTCAGGCCAAGCCACAAAGGCGGCGTCGGAGGACGTTAACCCATGATAAACCTGAGGGAGAACCTGACAAAAAAGAATGTCTTGATCGCGGCATTGCTGGTGGCGTTGCTTTTGACGCTGCAGATAGCGGTCGTCCGCATGGTAAGGGCCCGCGGCGAGGATGCAGCCGTTTTGATATCAGAGACAGATATGCTTGAGAACATGTTAAAGAACCGTACCGACGCATTGTTGCGCAGCAAGGCCGCAATGACGTTCGACGCCGGGCTTTTGCCTGTGCCCGCAGATACGCCCACGCAGTTTTTCGTCTCGCTCACCAAGATGCTTTCATCCGAAAAGTTGGACGGGGCTGAAATTTTAAAGAGCGCGGAGTCGTCTGATTCAGTCAGTTTCAGCGTAAAAGGAGAAGCTCCGTACTTTGCGCTGCTGCGCTTTCTGGCCGATTTAAGGCAGGGGCAGTACATGTCGCGCCTGACAGGCTTAACGCTTGATGGGCGTAAAGACGGCATTGTGGGCTACTCTCTTGTGATACAGGCAAAAATCAAGCCCATGGAACCTCAGGGGAAACCAGCGGGAGGTAATGCCCCATGAAGCTGTTTGCCGGTTTCCGCGATTTTGACACAATGCCGTCGGAAGAGAAAAAAGAGTTGCGCCTTGCCGCGGCCGCATTTATTTTCTTCAGCCTCGCCGCGGCTTTCAGCATGAGAAATTTCATCTGGCTAAACAACGTCTCAGCATCCGACATGGCTGCCGCCGGCAAGACGCCGGCACGCCAAGAAAGCAAGCCAGACGCCGCGATAGGCTCTATCCGCGCAAAATATGACGCATACGTAAAAGCGCGCACATACGGCAGTCAGCTTGTGACGCTAGCTGAGGCCGTGGGCCGCTATCCTGTGGAAGACCCTTCGGCAAGGCTCGCTTCCGCGGCTCCGCTTATACCGCCGCCGGTTAAGTATAATGTCCAGGATTTTCCTCCGTCGATGGAGGTAAGAGCCATCGTCATACTTGACGGGGACGCGGTAGCTGTTTTGAACATTCAGGGAGAACGTCCCGGACAAGTGGCGCGCGCAGGCTATCTCTTCGGAGGCGGCAAGGGGCGCATAACCAGCATAGACGCGGGAGGAGTGAACTGGAAATGGGCAAACAAAAAACAACGCACGGTTTTATAGGAAAGTTTTTGTCTTTATCATACGCCGCTGTCGCGGCAGCAGTTCTGACACTGGCCTTCGCTGACCCCTCTTTGGCTGTCACGACAGACGCGGTGCCAAGGACAAAAGAACCTGAATCCGTGATAGAAGGCCTCAAGGTGCGCCAGATAGGCGGCACGATGCTTCTGCTTGAGCTGCGCGGAACAGCGATGAGCCTTCCCGTCCAGGCGGAAGGAGGGAACGCGGCTGCCGTACTTGAGTGGCAAAATATCAGATTCCCTCGCGATACCGACAAAAAAGCATGGTGGGACGATTACGGCTGGAGCGTAATTAAGATAGACGCTCAAAAAAGCCAGGGATGGTCGCAGAAGTATGAGCATTCGCTAGCGCAGCGGATAGATGTGGTGCCAAACGGCAAGGGCGGGGTCAACATGCTCATAATAGGAGAAAGGCCGCTCAAGATGAAGAAGATAACAGGCATGCCGGGCTCTGACCGCATAAACGTCCAGCTTGAGGCAGCAGGGGATGTCGCTCCCCAAAAACCCGCTCAGCCTCACGTTAAGGTAAAGGGAGACCCGCTTGACATCAACTCTTTGGTAACGCTTGAGCTTCGCGATGTGTCGGTGCGCGAGGTTTTCAGGATGCTTGCCGAGCTAAGAAACTTGAATTTAGTCCTTGACTCGTCTGTTCCGGATACCGCGATGACTTTTTCATTCAAGAAGGCGAAGTTCAGCGAGGTCTTCGCGTATATACTGAGGATGAACGATCTCACGTACTCTTTGATGGGCAGCACCCTCGTCGTGGGCACGGCCGAAAGCATAGGCAAGACGCTTGGAAAGAACGAGACCAGGGGGTATAAAGTGGCGTATGCTGATATAACTAAGCTGCCCGCCATGATCATGGGGCTTGTGCCGCTTTCCAAGCCGCCGGTGGTGGATGAGAGGCTGCGCACGCTTTATGTGACGGCCACGCCGGAGCAGCACACGGAGGTAGAGGCTATAATGAACCGCATGGACCACCCCGGCAAGCAGGTGATGCTTGAAGCAAGGCTGGTTGAGATAAACGACAACGCCAAGCAGGAAATAGAGACGATGCTGAACGCCGTCTACCGCGGGTGGCTGTTCTCCTACAGCGGGGCTAACGGACTTGGGTCCGAGTATACATATGGAAACAACAAAGGCGCCCTGGCGCCTAACCTTGTCCCTTCCGACACTGCGTCGCAGGGTGAGTTCCCGATACCGGGCATCACCACTGACAACGCTTATAACCCCGTCAACCTTGTGGACCCAACGATGAAAATGCTTGACGCCGGACTGCGCGCCATGGAGAACGACAACAAAGGCAAGGTGCTGGCAAACCCGTCTGTAGTCGCCCTTGACGGACAGAAGTCGACGATCAAGCTGACCCATAACTACCTTTATCAGTCCGGTACGGACGATAACGGAAACCCTCAGTTCTCAGAACAGGAGACGGGGCCGACAATGGAGATTACGCCCACCCTTGGCAGAGACGGTTTTTTGACGCTTAAGATAAAAATAGCAACGGGCGAGATAGTACAGTTCCGCAAGAGCGGCACGTCGGAGGCGCCCGAGACGACGAACCGTGAGGTGGAAACCCAGATACGGGTCCGCGACGGCGAGCTTTTCGTGATAGGAGGGCTCTATCAGGAAAACAAAAGCAAGTACATTGCAAGGGTGCCGGTGCTCGGATACATACCGCTGCTTGGCGAGCTGTTTACGAGCAGGACGGACAACCACACAAAATCCGAGATGGCGTTTATTGTCGTACCGCACATACTTGATGTCCCTGCCGGCGCGGCCGAAGTCTACGGGATGCCCGGCAAGGCTCTTATGCAGTAGGCCGTGCGGCACATTGGAATCGCTACATATCGAGCGAGGTGACTTTTATTATGGCAAAAGAAACTAACACGTTGCCTCTTGGCGAACTCCTGATCAACGCTGGCGCGATAACACGCGAAATATTAGAAACAGCGCTTAACGAGCAAATAGTTTCACATATGCGATTGGGCGAGATATTGATCAAAAACGGATCTCTTACGGAGCTTCAGCTGGCTGAGGCTCTGGCGGGTCAGCTTGGGTTTGAGTTTGTTACGCTTCTCAACGTCCGCCCTGAGACAGAGGCCATATCCATGATACCCGAGAACATCGCGGAGAGGCTCAGCGTGCTTCCGCTTGCGATATCAAAGGAAGGCAAGCTCGTCGTCGCAATGGCGGACCCAATGGACGTCCTCGCCATGGACGAGCTCCGCATGCTGTCAGGCCGTGAGATAGAGGTAAGGGTGGCCACAAATGCCGATATCTGCAAGGCTATAACAGCGTGCTACAAGATGCAGTCGAGCCTGCAGGACGCAATGGCGGACATTCAAAAGCAGGAGCGCTCAATAGGCACAGATATTGTGACGATCTCGCCGAAATCGGCTCAGGACATAACCGACGTCTCAGCAAACGACGCGCCGGTCATACGTCTTGTCAATAATATACTTGAACAGGCTGTCAGAGAAAGAGCATCAGACGTCCACATAGAGCCGTCCGACGGCCCAACCAAGGTTCGCCTTCGCATAGACGGTTCTTTGTTCAATACCATGGACATCCCCAAAAATTTACACAGGGCACTTACCGCAAGAATTAAGATACTTTCAGATATGGACATAGCCGAGAAACGGCGCCCGCAGGACGGGCGCATACTAATAATGGTGTCAGGCAAGAAGATAGACCTTCGAGTTTCCACTCTGCCTTCAGTTAACGGAGAGAAGGCTGTCCTCAGGCTGCTTCCGCAGGACAATGAGAACATAGGCATAGAAAAACTGGGGTTTGACGACCGGCAGATAAAGCTTTTAGGCGACTCTATAAAAGCGGCTCACGGCATAGTCCTCATAACAGGCCCAACGGGAAGCGGGAAATCCACAACTCTGTACTCGCTGCTTGAGATAATCAACAGGCCGGAGGTCAACATCATAACCATAGAGGATCCTGTGGAGTACTCTATGCCAGGTGTCACTCAGGTTCAGGTCAACGAGAAGATAGGCTTCACTTTCGGCAGCGCGCTCAGGTCTATCCTAAGACAGGACCCGGACAAGCTTATGGTAGGCGAGATACGCGATACGGAAACAGCCCACCTCGCAGTCCGCGTTGCGCTCACGGGGCATCTCGTGCTGTCAACTCTCCATACTAATGACGCCCCAGGCAGCGTGGACAGGCTTGTCGATATGGGCGTGCCTAATTTCCTTTTGGCGTCGTCGCTGAGGGCCATCGCGGCGCAGCGGCTTGTGAGGAAACTTTGTCCTTACTGCAAGAAAGAAACTTACGTGAGCGATGAAGTTGCAGGGCAGATAGGAGTCCCGGCCGGAACCAAAATCTATTCGCCTGCCGGATGCCCAGCATGCAGGCTTACAGGCTATAGCGGCAGAACCGTTATAGCGGAGGTCATGCCTATAGATTCGACGCTCAGGGATATGATAAGCAGGGCGGCCGAGGCCAACGATCTTCGTGAGTACGCGCGCAGGCAGGGCATGACGACATTGAGGGAGTCGGCCTGCAAAAAGGTCATGGATGGCGTCACGAGCGCGGAAGAGATGCTTATGGCTACGATGTTTGACTGAGAGAAAGGGGTTTGTTTTGATGTTTTCTTTCCATGACGTTTTAGCGGACGGCGTGCGAAGCGGCGCAAGCGACATACACATAGGGGCAGGGACACTTCCTATTCTGAGGATAGACGGCAAGCTCGTATCGAGGCCAGGCGCGCAGATGGTCACGTCCGAGGACATGGACGGCATCGTTCACGCAATGCTCACGCCGGAGCAGATGATAGAGTTAAGAAGGGAGAGAGAGTTTGATTTCAGCTTCAACCTTAGGCTTAACAGCGACATGGACCAGCGGATGCGCGCCAACTTATCCTACAGCAGGGGCGTCCCCGTCCTTTCCATAAGGATAATACTGCCCAATATCCGCACTATAAAAGAGCTGGGCCTGCCGATCGAGGTAAAAAACGTGGCGGCGAAGAACAACGGGATGTTCCTCGTCACGGGCCCGACCGGCAGCGGAAAATCAACAACGCTTGCGGCCATAATCCAGGAGATAAACGTCACGCGCCAGGTGCACATAGTCACAATAGAGGACCCCATAGAATATATATTTACTTCTGAAGTTGCGCTGATACACCAGCGGGAGGTTGGCAAAGACACGAAGACTTTTGCGGAGGCGCTGCGCCGCGCGATGCGGCAGGACCCTGACGTCATTATGATAGGAGAGCTTCGTGACCTTGAGACGATCTCAGCCGCAGTAACGGCTGCCGAGACCGGGCACCTTGTGCTTGCCACGCTGCACACGTCAGACGCGCCGCAGAGCATAGACAGAATAATAGATGTTTTCCCGCCGCACCAGCAGCAGCAGATACGAGTGCAGCTCTCATCCATACTTATCGGCATACTTTCTCAGCAGCTTGTCCCGACGGCGTCAGGTTCGGGCAGGATAATAGCGACAGAACTCATGATAGCCAATAACGCCGTCAGAAACCACATAAGGGAATCAAAAACGGCCCAGATCAGAAACACTATACAGACCAATTCGGCATCCGGGATGCACCTGATGGAACAGGACCTGGCAAGGCTTTGCAAGGAGGGGGTAATAACGAGGAACAGCGCAATTTCTTATGCAAACAATATAAAGGACATTGAAGGATTTCTTGTGGTATGAAGAAAAGAAAAGCCAACCTGCTGGCGGAGGCCGTTGTCTCTTGTGCAGTTGTCTTTATCTCAATCGCGGCGGTAACTTCGGTCCTCTATACGGCTTCGGCCGTCCTTGAGGGGGCCAAGGACAGGCTTGTTTTGGAAAAAGCGCGGGAAATGCTGCTGGCGGAACTGTCCGCGGGATGTGAAGCGGACAGTATCTCCATCTCAGGCAGCGGCTGCTCCGTAGAAGGGGTCTCCGTCTTAAACGGGGTTATCGCCCTGTCCGTCTGCCGCGAAGGATTTAATGGCAGGCAGGTCTCTTATGTGCTCTGGCCGTCGGCGCAGTAGAGCCAAAAGAGGATTTCTTTTAGTCGCTTTGGTGATAGCGTTTACGCTGTTTGCGTTTATGGCGCCGCCGATGCTAGCGGCGTTAAGCACGGTTTCCGGCAGAGTGGCCCTTTATTTGGACTACAGGACGGCGTCGTCGCGCGCCGCAAGGGCAGCCGTGCTTTTAAAAGCCCCCGTTTTTTACTGCGGCTATGGAATGCCGACAGACGCCCAAGAGTATAAGAAAGCGTTTGACGACCAAATCACAGAGCCTTTTTCGTGGAACGGCCCAATCAGCAGCATGTCCCGCGCCTGCCCAAACGACGAGCTCCGCGTCGCCTATGCGAGGCCGGGCGCCTCAAGGACCTCCCGCGCCATTTTAAGCGATGGCCCGACAGCTGTCGTTGAGTTTTCAAAAAACCCCGATGCTAACGAAGTCGCTTCGGCATCAAGCTTCTCGAAACCAAAGAGCGTAAAAAACTGGATAGTATTTGGCTCCGCGGTTCCGCTTTCAGTGCCGCTTTCAATTACAAAGATAGAAGATAGATCGCTAACGGTAAAAAGCTATTCTGCAGAGAATTTTAGTATCCCGCAGTGTGAAAGGATGTATCTCTTCAGAGCTATGAAGGTTTTCTGCCGTAACGGCTGTCTTTACACGGCTGATTACCGCACAAGCGGCGAACAGCCCCGCGTGGACGGCGTATGCGACATGCGCTTTGACGTAGACCGGAACAAGAAAGAACTTACCGTCTACATACTTGTCAAGGGCAACGCAACGTACGATTCTCCGCGCGATATAATAGGAAAAGAGAGCTGGCCTGATGACTATCTGCGGCCATGGCTAGAAAACCTTCCGCATTATCAGCTTTACGCGTCGAGGAGAACATGGAGGCTGCCGAATTGTATAGGCGAGAGCGCGCTGAATGGAAGTCAAACAAGGGTATTGTCCTCGTTGCGATGATCCTGTGGGCCTTCGCCGCGTTTGCCTGCGCCGCGCTCATACTTACGGTGGCTAACGTGACAGCTGAGGAACACAGATGGCAGGCAGATATATTGACGCGTGAAAATGTGGCGTTACAGGCATCCGCACTTGTTGAAGACTGGTTTCTAAAAAATCTCGACGGCCCTCTTCTCATGGAACAGGATTTCGAAATGGGCGCCGCCCCGCGCGATAACCCCTATATAGATGTGCCTGATGAAGTGCTTGTGAAATTAAGGGAATTAAATCCGCGAATTGAAATAAAAGCAAGCATCATAGACCAGAACTACCCCGGCTCCTTTGCTTCCTCCATGGATAAGCTCGATGTGCCGTACTCGGCGCCTTTTGCTGTGGAAGTCAGCGACGACGCAGGCAGCGCCTGCACATACGGCGCTAAATACTTTCAGGTTGCGGCCTCGGCTGCCTTCAAGGATTCTTTAAACAACCGCACCGCGATCGTCAAAAATTTCTTGATCCTGCACGGAGAAGACCGCTCCTATAAGGCAATTTGCACATGCACAAAAAAACAGTGAGCGGCGAAAGACAAAAATCATCACTTTATGTTATGATTATGCGGCATGTTTATGATTTGATTTTTTTTGCGCGGATAGCACCGCGTCATCTGCACAGGGAGGTTCCTATATGGCACAAGTTGTGGATACAAGCGATTTCCGTCCTGGTCTTAAGATTAAGTGGGAAGGCGGGATGTGGGTCATTTTGGAGTGTTCGCATCACAAGATGGGGCGCGGCGGCGCCATAGTCAGGGGGAAGCTTCGCAACCTTGAGACAGGGTCAAGCGTGGACCAGTCGTTCAAATCAGGAGAACGCTTCGAGAGGATAGTCTTCGACGAGAGGCCTGCGCAGTATCTCTATAAAGACGGCGACAGGTACGTGTTTATGGATATGGAGTCCTATGACCAGGTGTTCCTCACGGAGGACATATTGGGCGACGCAGTAAAATATCTTGTGGATAACCTCGAAGTCAGCTTCGACATGTACGAAGGGCGCGTTATGGGCATAGAGCTGCCTAATGCCGTAGCTATGGAGATAGCGGACACGCCGCCGGGGTTCAAGGGAGACACCGCATCCGGCGGGGGTAAGCCGGCGACGACGTCGACCGGCCTTAACATAACGGTTCCTTTCTTTGTCGAGAACGGAGAAATGGTCCTCGTGGACACGAGGACGGGAGAGTACATAGAAAGGGCAAAGAAGCAGTAACCTTGCAGGCTGGTCTTTGCAGACATAATTCAACGGGAGGGATTCCTATGAGCGCACGGGAGAACATAGCGTACCTTAAGGGGCTTATCGACGGCCAGAATATCGCTGATACGCCTGAGAAGAAGAAGTTTTATGCGGCGCTGATCGATGCCCTTGATTCCTTGGCGGATGCCATCGAGGAACATGAGAAGGTACATCAGGAACTAAACGATTACCTGGAGCAGCTTGATGAAGATGTCTGCGGCATTGAGGACGATCTTGAGGCCATAATGGAACAAGAGGGCGAGGAAGACGATGAATACGATGATTTTGACGAGGAAGAGTATGATTCCGTCACTTGCCCAAACTGCGGAAAGGATTTTTATTTTGAGCCTGCTGCGTATGAAGAGGACGAGGATCTTCTCTGCCCTCACTGCGGCAAACCTTTCAAGTATCCTGAGGAATAACTGAAAGATATATACTTTTTCAGCGGATCGGTGCGTCTTTACAAAAGGAGGGATCGCCACATGGTTGATTTAAAAGAAGATATTGGCAATGTAAAGGAATCGGAGGGGTCGGGGCCGTCCATTGACCAGAACAACCTTGAGGGGAAGGTCCGCATATCGGAGGACGTCATAGCACAGCTTGCGACTAAGGCGCTTAACAGCGTGGAGGGTGTTTCTCCGGCAAACCCAGGGCTTATGGCTAATCTGCGGCTCGGAAGAAAGACTATAAACGGCGTGAGGATCTCAATATCGGAAGGGGAAACGCCCGATATAATCGTCGATGCTTATATCGCTATAAAGTATGGGTTAAGGATCCCTGACGTATGCTGGGATGTTCAGGAAGCTGTCAAAGAGCAGATAGAGCGTTTTACGGGATACACTATCAAGGCAGTGAATATTTATGTACAGGGGATCTCTTTCACTGACAAGAAAGCATCTGAAGCCGCCGCGCCAGAAGAGACATACGGTTCTTTCGGCGAAGAGGCCTGATTTGGAGTTACTTAATCAGAGAGGGCCGGTTTCTTCAAAGAAGCCGGCCCTCTACATCGAGAGGTGTTAGACATGCTTTTCCTCTGGACGACAACAAGGCACGGCAAGATATGGATAGACGGCGATGCGGTCAAGCAGATAATCTCTAAGAGGCTGCCTAAGGATTTCTATTGTCAGGACGTTTCTTTCATAGGAGAGAAAAACCTCCTGAATGTCTACATAACTTTGTCTGAGAACAGCGCGCTGGAAGAGAAGACCGCTCTTGAACGAAAATTCACTGATATTTTTGGGAAAGCGGGCATGGCGGTGCAGATTGAGTGGGGATATATAGCGCCTGAGGACAATCCCGCTTCAACGCCGGTATGGAGGCTGCCTCTGTTTTGGGCCGGATCGGCGTCAGCGCTCACCGCTCTTGTCCACCTGGGCTTCAAGGGTATTTTATGGTCTGTTTTTGCCGCTGTGGTCGGATATGGCATAGCATGGGTACTGCTCACAGAGGACGGACAGAAACAGATATCTGCTCTCATGCGTCAGTTCAGGAGATGATGGTTTGAGCCGTTCTGCAATTACACAAATACGCCATAGGGCGCGTGAGATAGCCCTGCAGCTTATATATGAACTTGACCTGAGGCCTGACATAAATGTGGAGGAAGCGATAGCTCTCTATCCTTTTGAGGACGAGGACGAAAAGGCGTTTGCGTATGCGAGCGAGCTTTTGCGCGGAGTGGTCGAGCACAGAGAGGAAACATCAGAGCTTTTGAGGGAAAATATAATAGGCTGGAGGCCGGAACGGATGGTGGCTGTCGATAAAGCCGCTATATGCATGGCGCTTTACGAAGGAGTAGTCGCCTGCAGGGTGCCTGTGGCCGTGGCCATATCCGAGGCTGTTGAGCTCGCTAAGACGTTCGGTACGGAAGAGTCGGGGCGATTTGTGAACGGTGTGCTCGGAAGGATCGTGCGCAAGGAACCTACGAAATAAGATATGTGAGATGATTTTAAAAAATCGTAACGAAATACTTACAGTCGATGAGACGACGTCAAGGATCCGTGAAGTTATATGTTCAGCCGCGGATCTTCAGGATTGTTGCGTTCGCGGAGAACTGCTAGGATTTAAGCGGCACACGAGCGGACACTGTTATTTTACCCTCCTGGGCAAAGAGACCCGCATATCATGCATACTTTTCAGGTCAAACGCTTCGTCCGTGCTTCAATGGCCAAAGGACGGAGATGAAGTGTTTGTCCGCGGAAGGGTCGACATTTACGGGGCGCGCGGCTCCTATCAGATATACGCGACGACGATCCTGCCGCTTGGCGAGGGGGCCAAGGCGCGCGCAAAGGAGCAGCTTATGGCGCAGCTTACGCGCGAAGGCCTGTTTGATCCGCGCCACAAACGCCCTATCCCGCCCTATCCGGAAAAGGTCGCGGTTATAACATCGCCTACCGGAGCGGCGCTGCAGGATGTGCTTAAAATATCATCTTTGCGCTATCCGGCCGCTGAGATACTGGTAATCCCGAGCCTTATGCAGGGCGTTATGGCGGCGGAAGAGATAACGGACGCGCTTTGCGTGTGCGGCCAAGTGCCGCTCCTCTCTTGTGCCATGCTGGTACGCGGGGGCGGCAGCCGTGACGACTTGGATGTTTTTGATGACGAACGAGTCGTCAGGGCGGTCCGCTCCTGTCCCGTACCGGTCATAACCGGCCTTGGGCATCAGATAGACAGCACGCTGTGCGACATGGCGGCCGACGCGTTCGCGCCTACTCCGTCCGGCGCGGCTGAGAAGGTGTTTCCCGACATTGCAGAGATAAGAGGGTCCTTAAACAAAATCAGCCGATCAATGCGCGCGATTATATCTTCGGAGCTTGAACACGCAATGTCTTACGCCAACGACGCAGAAAACAGGCTCGTTTCAGATATTGTCCGGTTAGGGCTGAACCCCGCCGCTGATTTTACAGGCAAAGCCATGGAGAGGCTCTTATCCGTCATGAACTACCGCCTTAATGAAGCCGACATGAAGCTTTCATCGGCCGCTCGCGGGATCAATAACGCGTCTCCTCTCAACATTTTAGCGAGAGGATACGCCGTATGCAGGAAAACCGACGGATCTATGGTGAGGGAAGTGTCGTCAGTGAAGCCTCATGAGAGGATAAAAATAGAGATGAGAGACGGCGCCATGACCGCAACGGCCGAGGATATCACGCTGTTTGCGCCAAAGGAGAGCGCCTGATGCTGCCGCCTACCATGGAGTGGGTCTCCTCTGTCCCTCTGCTCAGGCTGCTTGACCAGAGGGAACTTCCGCACGCGGTACGCTTCTGTGAGTGTGTTTGCTGCGAGGATGTGGCTCGCGCCATCGAGGAGATGGCCGTAAGAGGAGCTCCCGCCATCGGGATAGCGGCGGCATATGGCGTCGTGCTGGCGGCGCGCCGAGGAGAACCTCTCTTCAGCTCAATCGACAGGCTCTTTAGCACAAGGCCTACAGCTGTGAACCTATACTGGGCACTTTGCAGGATGAAGAGCCTGGCTGAGATGTACGACGGAAATAGGGATCTGCCATCTGCGCTTGAAGCCGAGGCGGTGCGGATGCACACAGAGGATATAGCTATAAACAAAAGACTTTCTTATAACGGACAGGGGCTGCTTCCCCAGACAGCGTCGGTAATAACGCACTGCAACGCAGGATCGCTTGCCACCGCCGGATACGGCACCGCCTTAGGGGTGTTTCGCGCAGCCCGCGAACACGGTAAAAAATTGAAGATATACGCTGATGAAACCCGTCCTCGCTTTCAGGGCGGACGGCTTACGTCCTTTGAGCTTTACGAGGACGGCTTCGATGTTACTGTTATATGCGATTCAATGGCAGCGTTTCTTATGTCGCGCAAGAAAATAGACGCGGCGGTGACAGGAGCCGACAGGATCGCGCTCAACGGAGACACTGCTAACAAGATAGGCACTTACAGCCTGGCTATCGCGGCAAAAAGACATAACGTTCCGTTTTATATTGCTGCACCGCTTAATACTATAGATATAAACTGCCCCAACGGGGATGTCATCCCGATAGAGGAACGAGCCGGGGACGAAATTAGAATGATTGGCACGGAAACTGTAGTCCCGCTAACGGTGGATGTCTGGAATCCGGCTTTCGACGTTACGCCCGCGGAACTGATAACAGGTATAATAACCGAGGCCGGTGTGATAATGAATCCAGACACTGCAAAAATAAAAAAAATATGCGGCGTTTAAACATGGAAATAAGCTGTTGCAAAACGCTCCGACAGCATAACACAAGATATACAAGCAGGGGAGATGCGGTTAAATTGAAGGAAGAATTTAATATCGCCGACATAAAGCTGGCTTTTGAGGGACATAGGCGCATGGAATGGGCATGGGAATACATGCCGGTGCTGAGGCTCATCGCCGAAAAAGAGGCCGCCGCCAAACCACTTTCCGGCATTGTCGTCGGGGCATGCCTGCACCTCGAGGCAAAGACGGCTTGCCTTTTAAAAGTCCTTGCAGGGCTGGGCGCCACTGTCGCCGCGGCCGGAAGCAACCCGCTCTCGACGCAGGATTCCGTATGCGCCGCGCTGGCTGAATCTGGAATTCACGTGTTCAGCGCTCACGGGATGAGCCCTGAAGAATACAGCGACAACATACGGAAGATGCTGGCATGGCGTCCTCAGGTGATAATAGACGATGGCGGCGACGTTGTCTCAATGATCGCAGAGGAGAAGAGGGATTTGATCCCCGGTATCCTCGGAGGCTGCGAGGAGACCACCACGGGCATAAAACGGCTGCGCGCCATGGATGCGGAGGGAGTTCTCCCGTTCGCTATGATGGCCGTCAACGACGCACAGAGCAAACATCTGTTCGACAATAGATACGGAACCGGTCAGTCCGTGTGGGACGCCATTCTCCGCACGACCAACCTTTTGGCAGCCGGCAAGCGCGTCGTAATCGCGGGGTACGGATGGTGCGGCAAGGGCGCCGCGCGCAGGGCCTCAGGGCTGGGCGCGCGCGTAACTGTTGTGGAGGCGGACCCGCACCGGGCGCTTGAAGCGCTTATGGACGGATTTGATGTGGCTGATATGTGCGAGGCAAGCCGGATAGGCGACGTTTTCATAACAGTAACGGGCAACACACGTGTGATACGCAAGGAACACTTCCTTGAGATGAAGGATGGGGCGCTTCTCTGCAACGCCGGCCATTTCGACGTCGAAGTGTGCATACCTGACCTTAAAGACCTGGCAGCCGAAGTCAGGAAAACCAGGGACAATGTGGAGACATACGTCCTTCATGACGGCAGGAGGCTGCATTTGCTCGGCGAAGGGCGGCTCGTCAACCTGGCGGCCGGCGACGGACATCCTGTTGAGATAATGGACCTAAGCTTCGCGATGCAGCTGCTCTCTTGTATATATATAACTAAAAACAGGCTGAAACCCGGACTGTACAATGTCCCCTACGAACTTGACAGGCAGGTGGCAGACCTTAAGCTTGAGTCTCTTGGAATTAAAATTGAAAAACTCACGCCTGAGCAAGAAAGGTATCTTGTGGAATGGAGGGAGTAGGATTGCCTCGTTTATACAGGGATGTCCTTGTGTGGGACGCGTCTCGCACGCGCGCCGAAAGAAGCGATGTGCTCGTCGCTCGCGGAAAGATAGCCTCGGTTTGTCCCTCGGGCTCCCGTTCAGGCTACGATTGCTGCGTATATGAGGGCAGAGGAAACACTGCCATGCTTCCCGGATTTGTAAACGCGCACGGGCATGCGGCCATGACGCTGTTAAGAGGCCTGGGAGAAGACCTCCCTCTCATGGATTGGCTTGAAAAACGCATTTGGCCGGTGGAAAACAAACTGGACGCTGATCTTGTCTATACAGGCTCGCGGCTTGCCATAATGGAAATGTTGTCCACCGGGACGACCTGTTTTGCGGACATGTATTTTTTCATGGACAGGGTCGCCGACGCGGCGCTTGAGGCCGGCATCAGGTGCGGCCTTTCCAGGGGGATAGTGAATGATAATGACGGGGCTAAGCTTGAGGAAAACCTTAAACTGGCAAGGGATTATAACGGAGCCGGAGGGCTGGTAAAAGTACAGTTGGGGCCTCACGCGCCTTACACCGTTTCAATGGACAGGATGACGGCGATAGCTGACGCAGCGCTTGAGAACGATCTTGGCGTCCAGCTGCACTGGCTCGAGACATCATCGGAATGGGGTACAAGCGGCTTCGAAGGAAAGATGAGCCCTGAGGAATATCTTGTAAAAACAGGTTTGATTGATGTCAAGAGCCTGGCTTTAGGACACGGAGTCTGGATAGACAAAAAGTACGCGCCTTTTTACGCGCGGCAGAACGTGGCTATTGTACACAACCCTAAGAGCAACCTAAAACTGGGAAGCGGCGTGGCCCCTGTCGCCCATATGATTTCATCCGGCGTATCCGTGGCGCTTGGGACCGACGGCGCCGCAAGCAACAACAGGCTTGATATGTGGGATGAGATGCGATTTGCGGTTCTGCTCCAGAAAGGGGTCAACTGCGACCCGACGCTCCTTTCGCCGCAAGAAGCCCTTAGGATGTCAACTGTCGCCGGTGCGCGCGCTCTCGGCTTCACTCAGACGGGGCTTATAAAAGAGGAGTATGACGCCGACTTCATACTCGTAGACTTGGATCGCCCGCATTACGCCGGTTTGAACGAAGAGAACCTGCCCGGGTATATCGTATATGCCGGGTCGTCATGCGATATCAGGGCAACTGCGGTTGCGGGAGAGATACTGTACGAAAATGGGGGCTTTACCGCCATAGACAGGGATGGCGTCATGGCGGCCGCCCTGCTGGCCAGAAAAAAACTGATTTCATAACCGCCGAGGCACACGAGGGACAATATTTTACCAACTGGAGGAAGTTATATATGCAATACAGAAGCGGAAAAGAATTAAGAGAGCTGTTCCTTTCGTTTTTTGAAGAAAAAGGCTGCAAACGTTACCGCAGTTTTTCACTCGTCCCAGACGACCCGACGCTTTTGTTTACGATAGCCGGGATGGTGCCGTTTAAACCATATTTCCTGGGGCTTAAGAAGCCTGAGGTGACACGCGCTACAACGGCGCAAAAGTGCGTCCGCACAAACGATATCGAAAATGTCGGACGCACCGCCAGACATCACACTTTTTTTGAGATGCTCGGAAATTTCAGCTTCGGCGATTATTTTAAAAACGAGATAATCCCGTGGGCATGGGAGTTTCTCACGGAGCGGATAGAACTTGACCCAGACCGCTTATATGCGACTATATACCTCGACGACGACGAGGCTCACGACATATGGCGCGACAAAGTCGGCCTTCCTGAGGAGCGGATAGTGCGCCTGGGGGCGGACGATAACTTTTGGGCGGCAGGCCCCGTGGGCCCATGCGGCCCCTGTTCTGAGATAATATACGACCAAGGGGAGAAGTATTCATGCGGCAAGCCCACTTGTGCGGTCGGATGCGACTGCGACAGGTACCTGGAGATCTGGAACCTCGTCTTCATGCAGTATAACAGAGACGCATCCGGCAACCTGACCCCGCTGCCTGCCAAAAACATAGATACAGGAATGGGCCTTGAGAGGCTTGCTTCCGTCGTTCAAAATGTACCTACGGATTTTGAGACGGACCTTTTCCGTCCGATAATAGACAGGGCTTGCAAACTCGCCAATGTGAAATATGGCCTTGATAAAAAAAGCGACATGGCCGTAAAGGTGATATCGGACCATATCAGAGCTGCGGCCTTTATGATAGCTGATGGAATACTGCCCACAAACGACGGCGGCGGATACGTTTTAAGAAGGCTGATTCGCCGCAGCGCCCGCTACGGCAGGCTGCTTGGGCTGGACAGGCCGTTTCTGACAGAGCTTCTGCCATCCGTCAGGGAGGCAATGGGCGATGAGTACTCAGAGCTTATTGATCAGGCATCCGTAATAGAGCAAGTACTGGGCACGGAGGAAGACCGTTTTTCCAGGACACTCTCCCAAGGGAGCGAACTCCTTGATTCCGAGCTTGAGAAGCTCGTTCAAGAAGGAAGGAATACCCTGCCGGGAAACGTAGCCTTTAACCTTTACGACACATATGGATTCCCGCTTGAGCTGACCGAAGAGATATGCAACGAGAGGGCGTTCAACATCGACAAAGAGGGCTTTGAAAAAGAGATGCAGGAACAGCGCGAGCGCGCAAGAGCCTCCAGCAAGCAGTCAGGCAGCGTGATGGCAAAGAACGTGTACACAGAACTTTTAGACAAAATAGGACCGAGCCCGTTCTGCGGCTACACAAAGATGCAGGCAGACGCCGAAGTGGCGGCGATCATTTCAGGCGGGGAGCTAAGGGATGCCGTGTCAGAGGGGGAAGCCGCAGATATAGTGCTTTCAAACACCCCCTTCTACGCTGAAAAAGGCGGACAGGTTGGGGACACAGGTTTTTTGACTGCGGACGGCATAGTCTTTGAGGTCCAGGACACAATCTCGCCAGTTTCAGATCTTGTCGTGCACAGGGGAGTAGTCAATAAAGGAACGCTCAGGACGGGGAACGCGGTTACCGCTTCCGTCAGCGAAAGACGCAGAAAAGCCATACAGCGCCACCACACTGCCACACACCTTATACATGAAGCCCTGACGAGGATGCTCGGAAAACATATAAGGCAGGCCGGCTCAATAGTGACGCCAACTTTTCTGCGTTTTGACTTCAACCACTTCGCGCCGCTATCGCTTGACGAGATAAGGGAAGTTGAAAGGGCCGTATATGATCAGGTACTGAAAAACCTGCCGGTCAACACCACGGTGATGACGCTTGAAGAGGCAAAGAAGTCGGGTGCGCGCGCGCTTTTTGATGAAAAATACAAGGATGAAGTGAGAGTTATAGAGGTCCCGGGATACTCATCCGAGCTTTGCGGCGGCACGCATGTCAAGAACACCGGCGAGATAGGGCTCGTCAAAATAATACGCGAGGAGAGCATAGGTTCAGGCATTCGAAGGATAAACGCCGTAGCGGGAGAACCGGCGCTTGATCTGTTTCAGAAGTTTGGTTCGGCGTTAGGCGCCATGATGACCATGCTGGGCGCTGATACAGATTCAGTGGTCGGGCGGATAGAAGAGCTGCTGGATGAAAAGAAGGTCCTTGAACGTAAAAACAGAGAACTTAAGATTAAAGCAGCAATGTCTGATATCGAGGGAAATATCGTTCCTCGCGCCGTTGTGGAAGACGTGGAGCTTATAATGGAAAAATTTGACGACGTAACGCCGGATCTGCTGAGGCAGATAGGCGACAGGATAAGACAGAGGCATCCCTCAGCGCTTTTTGTGCTGGCCGCCACAAGCGACATGGGAGGGGTTGTCCTCACCGCAATGGCAAGCGACGACGCGGTAAAAAAAGGTGCGCACGCAGGTTTGTTCCTCAGGAAAATAGCGGAGGCAATCGGCGGCAAGGGCGGCGGCAAGCCTAATTTGGCCCAGGGGGGAGCTCCGGACGCGTCAAAGCTGCAGGAAGCGTTTACAAAAGCTCCGGAGTTTTTTGCGGATATGATGAAGAAAAAGGGATAGCCGGTTGCAGAGGATAGTAGCGCTTGATATAGGCTCCGTGAGGATAGGTGTTGCGGTGAGCGATCCGCTTGGGATGTTCGCGCAGGGCATAGCCGTCCTTTCCGCCGAAGGATCGTGGCTTGACGAGCTTGCCTCTATCGTGGCCGGATATGGGAAGCCCAAGCTGCTGATAGGGCTGCCGCGCAGGACCGATGGTACTGAAGGGCCCGAAGCTTTGAAGATAAGGGAGACGGCTGAAGTGGTCAAGGCAAGGTTTCCGGACTTAGAGACGGAGCTCTGGGATGAGCGTTTTACCACGGTCATAGCGCAGCAGTCGCTGATAGAAGGGGACGTGTCACGCAGGGCAAGAAAGCATAAGGTTGACAAAATCGCGGCGGCGCTGCTTCTGCAAAGCTATCTTGACAGAGGGAGGGCCTGAGCCGATTGGAACTTCCCCAGGGGATAAAGATGACCCCGATGCTGGAACAGTATTTGCATTGGAAAGAACGTTACCCAGACTGCCTTCTTTTTTTTCGCATGGGTGATTTCTACGAAATGTTCTTTGACGATGCAAAAACGGCCTCGTCCGTGCTTGATATAGCGCTTACGTCGCGTTCCCGCGAGTCGGATAACGCGATACCGATGGCGGGTGTGCCGTTTCATTCGGTGGACTCGTATTTGGGTCGCCTCATATCAGCCGGTTATAAGGTCGCGGTGTGTGACCAGATAACCGAGCCTGACGGGAAAACGCTCGTGCAGCGCGAAGTAACGCGAATAGTCACCCCCGGCACATGGCTGCCCGAAAATTCCGAATCGGAGGGGCATCTTGTCTCGTGCGTATTTGAATCTAAAGACATCTCACTGGCTCTGCTTTGTTCGGCAAGCGGCAGCCTCAAGGCCGGCACGTTGCCCGTTGAGGACGCGCGCGCTCTTTTGTCTTCGTTCAGGCCGGACGAGATACTTGTAAGCAGGGGGCAAGCCGAGCAGATAATCTCGCTTGGTTTGGACGCGCCGCAGCCTAACATCGTAGAAAGAGAGAGGGGAGAGTTCAGCGTTAGGACGGCGGCCGCTTGGTTTTGCAGAAGGTGGGGGATAGCCTCGCTGAGTTCCATGGGCATAGATGACACCGACCCGGCCCTTGGAGCCGCTTATGCGGCTCTGCGCTACCTTGAAGAGACGCAATTCTCCCACGCAAAGCATGTTACCTGCATAACGCCGCTGCTTCCGTCAGCGAACCTGGCTCTCGACCAGAACACACAGGCAAACCTCGAGCTTACTGAGTCTAACGCAGCGTCGCTGTTCTCGGTCCTCAACAAATGCCGTACGCTTATGGGCAAAAGGCTGCTGAAAGACTGGATATTATCCCCGCTTCAGGACTTAATAGCCATAGAGGAGAGACAGTCGTCCATAGGACTGCTCGTTGAAGACAGGCGCCTTGCCTCTTCTTTTGCGTCGCTTCTTGAAAGGTGCAGGGACATCGCTAAGGCCATAGGCAGGATGACACTGAGAATGGGAACGCCTCAGGACCTTCTGGCCATCAAGCAGACTTTGGCCGTTCTGCCCGAACTAAAGCGGCTCGCGCTTTCGTCCCCGCATCTTGAGGCATGGGCGGCAGATGTCCCTGATTTATCGTCATTTTCGGAGCTTTTGGAACGAGCGATAGCTGATGACGCGCCACGTTTCGTGCGCGACGGCGGCGTTATAAAAAAAGGGTACAGCGCAAAATTGGACGAATGGAGAGAGAAGGCCTCTGACTCAGCATCATGGCTTGAGATGTTCGCCGAGTCGCAGCGGGCCGAAACAGGCATAAAAACGCTTAAGGCCGGCTTCAATAAAGTCTTTGGCTACTATCTTGAAATTCCTAACGGCAGCCTTGACAAGGTCCCTCCGACTTACATCAGAAAACAGACGCTTGTCGGTGCGGAGCGCTTCATAACGGACGAGCTTAAAACGTTCGAAAAAGAGATGCTGAGCGCCGAGGGCGAGATTTTAAGGCTTGAGGCCGAGATATACGAGAGCATTGTTTGTGAGGCGTTGGTTAACAGCACGGCGATACAGACAGCTGCAAGGTTCGTATCATCGGCGGATGTCCTATGTTCGCTTGCCCAAATTGCTTACGAACGGAAATACACGCGCCCCGTTATGGATATGAGCACGGATTTCATCGTCAAAGGGGCTCGGCATCCCGTAATAGAGGTTACATTGGGACAGCAGCCGTTCACCCCCAACGATTACAACCTAGGGAGCGCGTCCGGACAGAGGATAGCGATAATCACGGGACCCAACATGGCGGGCAAATCCACATATCTGAGGACTGCCGCGCTTATAGCCATAATGGCGCATATTGGTTCTTTCGTTCCGGCTGAAAGCGCGCGCATAGGGGTAATTGACAGGGTATTCACCAGGATAGGCGCGCGGGATGAACTTGCGCGAGGGCAGAGCACGTTCATGGTAGAGATGTCTGAGACCGCCAATATACTGAGGCACGCCACAGACAGAAGTCTCGTCGTGCTTGACGAGGTCGGCAGGGGGACTTCTACGTATGACGGGCTGAGCATCGCCTGGTCTGTCGTTGAATATCTGCACGGACAGGAGGGACGCCAGGCGAAGGTGCTTTTTGCAACCCATTATCACGAGCTTACGAAGCTTGCGGATATGCTGCCGGGCGTAGTGAATTTGAGTATGGCAGTAGAAGAGAGTTCAAAAGGCGTGACTTTCCTGCATAAGGTCGTTCAATCCCCGTCAGACAGGTCGTATGGTATAGAGGTCGCGCGGCTGGCAGGTGTGCCGCATGCCGTGCTCAGACGTTCCAAGGAGCTGCTCGAACAGTTTGAGGGTTTGGATACAGCGCGAAAAGCGTCATCCGCGCAATGGCCGCAGCAATCTGTGTTATTTGATATCAAACAGCAAGCTGTGCTCGAAGAACTCGCCGCCGCGGAACCGGACGAGATGACGCCGATGGAAGCGCTGCAGTTAGTGTACAGGCTCAGAGAAGAGAGCCAAAAAGCGCTGGGGTTACTATGATCAAAAGACTTGACGCTTCGGTTGCCGCTATGATAGCCGCCGGCGAGGTGATAGAGAGGCCTTCGTCCGTGGCGAAGGAGCTTCTGGAAAATGCGATAGACGCGTCCGCCAGGAGCATAAACTTGCATATAGAGCAGGGCGGCAAGGTATCTTTCGTCATTGAGGATGATGGCACGGGGATATCGTATGAAGACCTGCCGCTGGCCATCGAAAGATACGCTACGAGCAAGATAAGCTCGCTCGACGATCTTGATCGAGTGTCAACGCTTGGCTACAGAGGCGAAGCGCTGGCCAGCATCGCCGAAGTAAGCCGCCTGGAAATACGCAGCAGAACAAAAGATAGCGATTCCGGCGGCATGATCCGCTGCGAAGGCGGGGCCACGCTGCTGCATATCGAGACACCTTGCATGCCGGGTACACGCGTACAAGTGGACGACCTGTTTTACAACCTGCCGGCGAGGCGCAAATTTTTGAAATCGGCGACCGCCGAGCTTCGACGCATACTGCAGATAGTGAACGACTACGCCTTGATACATCCAGAGATAGCGTTCAGAGTTTTTTCAGACGGGAAAAAGATCCTTGAACGCGAGGCATCGGAAAGCATAGAGGAGTCGTTGCTCTCACGCTGGGGCAAGGACGCGGAGATCTATTTTTCAAAAGCTGAGTCCGGTCCCTGCGCTTTACGCGTTTGGTGGAACCCTGTCCCTGATTCAAAACGCGTGGTTATGACCATCTTTGTCAACGGACGGCGGATACAGGACCCAACGATAAGAGCGGCCGTATGCGGCGGGGATTCTGCGGCATACGGCGAGTGGCTGATAAAGCTTGATTTGCCTTTAGATCAGGTTGACGTGAATGTACACCCGACCAAGGAAGAGATCCGTTTCCGGCGTTCCGGCGAAATATTCAGGCTCGTGTACGAGAACGCTCAAAACGTATTCGCAAAACGCTTCGCCGTGCGCAATACAAATGGGCATCCCGCGGTTTTCTGCGAAACACGGCATGACCTGGCGCAACCTGCGCAGCAAGGTTCAGCCTTAGACGGTATACACGGCTTTGCGCCATATCGCGGATTTGAACGCGACAGAGTGGCAAGCTCCGCTATGACAGTTTTCTTTCCGGCCGAACATGACGAGGCGCCGGAGGAAGTAAAATCTTCCGAAAAAAACTATTTGGGGCAGACGTCGCAGGGGTTTCTGCTCTTTGATTTCCCGCACGGCCTGGCGATAGTGGATCCGCACGCGGCACACGAGAGGATACTCTTCGAGGAGATATCATCGTCGTTCAAAGACGCGGTACAGACACAGCTCCTCGCCATACCGGAAGAGATCCCTGCGGCGCTTGTTGCCGAGGCAAAACTGAACGAGACAGCACTTAACGAACTTGGCTTCGCGTTCGAAGGCGCACTGCTTACCGGAGTACCTCAGATACGAGGGAAGGGGCATCTTTCTCCCATAGATATGCTGCGCTCGGCCATGCGCGGCATAGAGACCGAACCTGCTGACCCGGCAAAGCGTGATATGGAAGTATGGTGGCGCCTGGCAAGGCTTGCCTGCCGAGACGCCGTCAAACTTGTGCAAAGGATGGGAAGAGAAGAAGCCGTCGAGCTTCTAAGGCGCCTTGAGTCCTGTTCTGCGCCGTACACATGCCCGCACGGAAGGCCCACAATATTCATACTCGAACACAAACAGATCAAAGATTGGTTCGATCGCTGATGGACATAAGAACAGACGAACGAATTCCCTTGATCGCAATAATCGGCCCTACCGCAGTCGGAAAGACACTTTTAAGCATTGAGATCGCAAAAAGGCTGGGGGCGGAGGTCATCTCAGTAGACTCGCGTCAGGTCTATCGCTACCTTGACGTGGGCACTGACAAGGTGTCTCCTGAGATACGCCGGCAAGTGCCGCACCATTTGATTGATGTGGCGGACCCTGATCAAATATACACAGCAGCAGATTTTGCGGCACAGGCGTCAGATGCGGTGACCCGCATAATGAAAAGGGGACGGACGCCCCTGTTGGCCGGAGGCACGCCTTTTTATTACAGGGCGCTCTGCGGCGTCTTGTCACAGGACCTCCCCAAGGACATTGGGGTTCGCGAACAGATAGAGAAAGAGATGCAAGCGGACGGACTTGGGACACTTTACGAAGAGCTGAAGCGCGTGGATCCAAAAGCGTCTTTCAGAATACATCCGAATGACCCTGTAAGGATCATGCGCGCCATCGAGATATACCGGATAACAGGGAAAAGCGCGACATGGTGGTATGAAAGACAGGATAGGATAGCCTCCTCATACGATATCCTCTATATAGGGCTCATAAGGAGCAGGGAGAACCTATACAAAAACATAGAGGAACGTGTAAAAAAACAGTTTGAGTCCGGTTATCCTGAGGAAGTCGAATGGCTCCTTTCCAACGGATATTCGCCCAGGCTTCCCGCAATGCAAGGATTTGGCTACAGGGAACTGGTTGGGTATTTGACAGGAAAATGCACTTTGGAAGAGGCGCTTTTAGGCGATATCCGCTCGACCAAAGCTTTTTCGCGCAGGCAAATGACATGGTTCAGACGCTTTGAACCGGCGATATGGTATGATCTCGACTGCAGTAAGATAGAAGACGTCATAGAGAGCGCGCTTTTGTCATGCTCAAAGCACGTTGGACGGGGGAAATGACGGGATGGAGATCCTCATAGCAAACCCTACCGGGCTCTGTTTCGGAGTCAAACGAGCCATAGCCACACTCGAAAGAGAGCTGTCGCGCACTAAGGCCGTCTATTCATTAGGAAGCCCGATACACAACCCGCAGGAGATAGAACGTCTGTCGAAGCTGGGGCTTATAGTCGTCGACTCTCCAAATGAGGTGCCATGCGGCGCTGTGTCGTTTGTGCGGGCTCACGGAATAACACCGGCGGCATATGAGCTATTGCGCGAGAGGAGCTCGTTGATCGTGGACGGCACGTGCCCTTTTGTAAAAACGGCTCAGGAAAGGGCCAAAACTCTTTCGCAAGAGGGCTATGTTGTGGTAATATCAGGGGATGTGGAACATCCTGAGGTACAGGGAATCATGGGGTACGCGGAAGGAGACGTCATTGTGATCTCTTCCGAAGACGAGATTCCGGCTAGGTTGAACGGGCAAAGATGCGGCATTTTAAGCCAGACTACGCAGAAAGTCGCGTCCTTTGCTTCGCTGGTGGGCAAATTTGTATCTATATCTCCTGAAATTAAGGTATATAATACGATATGCAAAGCCACGCTTGCACGTCAGGATTCGGTCTGCCATCTGGCTTCAAAGGTCGACGGGATGATTGTGCTCGGCGGGCGTAACAGCGCCAATACGCGCAAGCTCGCGGAGATAGCTGCCGACGCAGGCGTTTCGGCTGTATGGATAGAGCATGCGGGCGAACTTGACAGGGGGTGGCTGGAAAACAGACGTAAAATAGGAATAGCTGCAGGCGGCAGCACGCCTGACTGGCTTATAAAAGACCTGATTGAAAAATTAAACATGATGTAAGCAGGAGGATGTTGGGTATGGTTGACGAGCTTCGCACTGAAGAGGTTAAAGGAACACACGCAACGCAGGAAAAAGAAGAAACGATGGAAGAGATGATGCAGAAGTTTGACGTGATGGGGGACTTCCATCGCGGCACTGTCGTTGAGGGCACAATTGTTGACACCCGTGAAGACGGCTGGCTTGTGGACGTCGGCTATAAATGCGAGGGCTTCCTTCCCCGCAAGGAGTGGACGCACAAAGTGCTTGTCGAAGAAACGCCCGAGCCGGAAAACGGAGCCAAGGTCAAGGTCCAGATCACGAACATCGGTCAGGGCGAGGAGACCCAGCTCCTTTTGAGCCGCTGGCGCTGCGAGTTCGACGAACGCTGGAACAAGATAGAAGAAGACCTTGCAAAGGACGACACGATAGAAGTCAAGGGCATCCGTAAGGTGAAAGGCGGGCTCATCGTAAGCTGCCACGGTATAGAGGGATTCATCCCGATATCGCATCTGGCGGAAGAGGGGCGCGGCGTTAATCCTGGGCGTCTGATTGATCAGAGCTTCCCCGTTAAGCTCATAGAAAAGGACCGCCGTAAGCGCCGTCTCGTATTCTCACGCCGCAGCCTTATTGAAGCCGAAACCTCGGGTCTCCGCGAGGCGTTTTACGATCAGGTCAGCGAAGGAGATGTGCTTGAAGGCGACGTCAGCAGCATCACATCGTTTGGTGTGTTCGTTAACTTGGGTGCGGTGGAAGGGCTCGTACATGTGAGCGAGCTGTCATGGCAGCGCAACGCCAAAGCTAAGGATATCGTTAATAAGGGCGACCACATCAAGGTCAAGGTGATTGGTATCGACAAAGAGAACAACCGGGTATCCTTAAGCATCAGACAGACGCTTGGCGATCCGTGGGACACTGTGGCTGAGAGATGGAAGCCAGGAATGACCACGGAGGGCACAGTCACCAACCTGACCGAATTCGGCGCATTTGTAGAGATAGAGCCTGGCATCGAAGGCCTTATACACATAGGCGACCTCAGCTGGACAAGGATAAAGCACCCCAAAGAAGTACTCAAAAAAGGACAGAAGGTTGAAGTCTCGATCATCGAGGTTGACCCAGCCCGCAAGCGCATAAGCCTAGGCTACAAGCAGCTGAACGATCCTTGGAAGGACGTGGCGGAAAGATACGCCAAGGACCAGGAGGTTCCTGTCAAAGTAGTAAGACTGGCCGACTTCGGAGCGTTTGTGGAGCTTGAAGAGGGTGTTGAGGGGTTGATCCACATATCGCAGATAAGCCAGCAGCGCGTGGAAAACCCCAAGGACGTACTAGCAGAGGGGCAGGAAGTCACGGCAAGGATACTTGAGGTCAATCCTGCCGAACGCCGTATTCGCCTGAGCCTCCGCCCGGCGCACGAGGAACCGGTTAAGCGCGCGCCTCGCGAAGAGCAGCCTCAGACAGGCGAAGCGCAAAAGAGAGACGATCATCAGCAGCACCGCCGCAACACCTCAGGCGACCGCAGAAGGGCCGACAGTCAGAACAACCATCTGCCGCAGGAAGAGACCAACGTAACGATCGGTGAGTTCCTGAAGCAGTCGGAGGACACAGAGGCTTAAAAAAACAGGCCTAAAACAGGTACAGCGTTTTCCCCATGCCTTTTATACAGGCATGGGGATTTCTGTTAAAATTATAAGCCGGAAGAAGCGAAGTACTTGGAGGCGACCAATCAATGTCTGTTAGAAAAATTAGAATATATCCGGACCCGATCCTTCGCGAACCTACGCAGGAGGTAAAGGTTTTCGACGAGACGCTTAAATCGGTCATCAACGACATGTGGGAAACAATGTATGTCTTTGACGGCATAGGGCTTGCCGCTCCGCAGATAGGCCTGTCGGAAAAAATAATCGTCATAGATTACAATAACGAAAAATATGTGCTGATCAACCCGGAGATATTAGAGAAAGAAGGGAATGTGACCGTTGAGGAAGGCTGTCTGAGCTTCCCCGGCATATATGAAAAGGTCGGGACGTCGGAAAAACTTCGCGTCAAGTACAAGGACGAGCTTGGAAACGAACACGAAAAAACGGCGGAAGGCTTTTTGGCGTGCATTTTTTCGCATGAGATCGACCATCTAAACGGCAGACTGCTCATCGACAGGGTTTCTCCGCTGAAAAGGCAGTTTATCAAGAAGAGAATCTTAAAAAAAGCGGCTGAGGCGATATGAAAGATATGCTTAAAATAGGCTTTATGGGTTCCGGTGTTTTTGCCGCTGAGTGTTTAAGGCTGTTATGTAAAAAAATCAGGCCGGAATGGGTGATAACAAATACGCCCAAACCGGCAGGACGCGGCCTTGCGCCGCACGCCACTCCAGTCTATGCGGCGGCTTCGGAACTTGGGCTTGTTTGCCATACGACAGAAAAAATATCCAAAGACGCAGATCTGCTTGAATGGATGAAGGGCAACATCCCGGATCTCATCCTTGTCATTGATTTTGGGCATATATTGAAAGAACCTCTTCTGTCAATGGCGCGTCTGCAATGTATAAACATCCATCCGTCAATGCTTCCGGCATACAGAGGAGCGGCTCCGATACAGAGGGCGATAATGGACGGGCTTGCCCAAACAGGGGTGACCCTCTTTAAGCTGGATACTGGAATGGATTCTGGCCCCGTGCTCTCGCAGGTATCAGTAGACATAGAAAAATCCGACGATACGGCGTCCCTGTTGCTAAAATGCGCGAAGGCAGGCACAGAAGAGTTGCTTCGCTATATATGCGACATCAACTCAGACGAATGGGTGTTCACAGAGCAACCAGAAGAAGGGGCTTCTTTAGCCCCCAAAATAGGCAAAGATGAGGGGAAGATTGACTGGAACGAATCCTCTCAGAGACTTTATAACATGGTGCGGGCTTTGAGCGTCTCTCCGGGGACTTATTGCACAGTGAAACTGAAACGGCTCAGGATTTATGAGGTCCAGCCTTGCGACGAAAGCGGCAAGGCCGGCACCGTTATATCCGTATCAGACGGAATGCCCGTCATAGCATGCGGCTCGGGCGCACTTAAGCTTATCAGCGTTCAGCCGGAGGGCAGAAAAATATTGAACGCCGCGGAATGGTTCCGGGGCAGCAGGCTTAAGATCGGAGACAGCCTCTAGAAAATAACAAGATGGAGACCGCTATATTATTAAAGCACGCGCAAAGAATACGTGTCAGTCCAGATATCGTATGTTTAAGAGGGTGGATTTTATGGATAACGGCGCCCATTTCCTGAGAAACATCGTCGGGCGAAAACGGATATACGATGGCAGGATACTCAATTTACGCGTTGACGAAGTCCTTTTCCCGTCAGGCAGCGTGAAGCCGCGCGAGGTCGTGGAGCATAAGCCGGCCGCTGCCGTCCTTGCGGTAGCGGAAGACGGCGGCATATACATGGTCATGCAGTACCGCCATGCAGTCGACGAGGATGTCCTTGAAATTCCGGCAGGCATAGTGGAACCGGGCGAAGATCCGCTTAAAACCGCTCAGCGGGAGCTCCAGGAAGAGGTGGGGCTTATCTCATCCAAGATTGAGAAGGCGCTTGAATTTTATTCCTCCCCTGGCTACTCAACAGAAAAAATTTTTCTTTATTATGCTACTGATATGAAAGAATCCAAACTGCCCGAAGATGATGATGAGTATCTCAGCGTCGTCAAGATCCCTCTGGAAAAAGTTGGCTGTATGATAAGATCGGGAGATATCAAGGACGCCAAGACCATCATGGCTTATTTTTGGTATATGACGGAGAGAGCGAAATTCAATGCCGCTGACTGAAACTGAGGAAATGAAATTTACAAGGGCGCTCGGCAGGTTTGAGGACTACCTGCTTTTGGAGCGCGGATGCAGCAAAAACACGCTTGCGGCCTATTCGTCGGATATGAGGCAATGGGCGTCGTTTTGCTCTAAAACCGGCTTTTCCAGAGAAGAGCTTACAGCGGACGCTGTCTCTCGTTTTCTGCGCGATCAGATGCTTTGCGGCAAGTCAAAGAGCACAGTGCAGCGCAATGCCGCGGTCCTTGCCTCGTTTGCGCGCTTTCTCGTCTACGACGGAGAAATTGAAAAAATGCCCAAACTCGACCCTCTGCCCTCAAAAGACAAAAGGCTGCCCGAAATCATGACGGAGGGCGAGATACAGAGAATCATTAACGCCTGCGAGGACGGAACTATTTTAGGGAAAAGGGACAGGACCATAATAGAGCTTGCTTACGGGGTTGGGATGAGGGCGTCGGAAATTTGCAACATTAAACTTAAGGACATTGACGCAAGCGGAGGACTTATATATACAAGGGGCAAGGGAGCCAAAGAAAGAGTCGTCCCATATGTGGGCGCAGTACGAAAAAAGGTGGAGGAGTATATTTTGGAATATCGTCCGTTAATGGACAAACTCTCGCTCCCGTGGCTCTTTTTAACCAAATCCGGTAAAAAAATGCAGAGAGAGTTTCTGTGGCATATACTGCACAAACGCGGCAAGGCAGCCTCAATACCGGTGTCAAGGCTGCATCCGCATGTACTGCGCCACACTTTCGCCACTCATCTGCTGCGTAACGGTATGGACCAAAGGACGCTTCAAGAGATACTTGGACATTCATCCATAATGACTACGGAGAAATATACCCATCTCGACACTGAGATCCGCGAGTACTACGACAAATACCACCCAAGATCCAATAGACATGAGGAGGGATAACTGTGCTGCTGTCTGACAAGGTCAAAGAAGCCGTCGCATACATTGAAAAAAACACAGCCAGCAAGCCGGATGTGGCCGTAATCCTTGGCTCCGGACTCGGCAAACTGGCGGAAAAAGTAGCAGATCGTCACGTCATCACTTACGCGGACATACCGTACTGGCCACGCTCAACCGCACCAGGGCACGCAGGAAAACTCGTCCTCGGGAACCTAGAGGGGCATACTGTAGCCGTTATGCAGGGACGGGTGCACTACTATGAGGGGTACACTATGGAAGAAGTCACATTCCCTGTGAGGGTGCTTGGAAGCCTAGGGATAAGGGCACTTATCGCTACAAACGCCTCCGGCTGCATAAACACCGGCATCCCGGTTGGGACGATAACAGTTATAGAGGACCACATAAACTACATGGGGACGAACCCGCTGATAGGCGAAAACAACGACGAATGGGGGCCAAGGTTCCCGGATATGACAGCGGCTTACGACCGCGAGTTCATCAGGGACATAGAAAAAGCCGCTGACAGCATCGGCGTGAAGCTCGCGAAGGGGGTATACATCGCCTTCTGCGGCCCTTCATTTGAAACTCCCGCCGAGATTCGTATGGCAAGGGTCATGGGCGCGGACCTTGTGGGGATGTCCACCGTACCTGAAGTGATAGCAGCCGCCCACATGGGCATCAGGGTCTGCGGCATATCGTGTGCGGCAAACTACGCTGCCGGCATAACGGATAAAAAACTCTCGCATGAGGAAGTGCTTGACTCAATGAACAGGGCCGCGGACTCCCTCTGTGCCCTTATAACGGCATTTTTGAAAGAGATGAGGCTCTGATCTGAAATGTACAGCGCACTGGAACTGATAGAGAAGAAACGGGACCGCGGGCGTCACGCTGCTGAGGAGTTTAAATACCTTGCCGCAGGCGCAATGGACGCTTCCATACCTGACTACCAGCTTGCGGCATGGCTTATGGCCGCATTTCTGAACGGCCTCGACGACGATGAAATAATATGGTTTACAGAGGCGTTGGCGTCTTCCGGTGATATGATATCTTATCCGCAATCCGATACGATAATCGACAAGCACAGCACAGGCGGTGTGGGAGACAAGACTACGCTCGTGCTAGTCCCCCTTGTCGCGGCCTGCAAAGCCAAGATATCCAAGCTAAGCGGGCCTGCGCTCGGATATACCGGAGGAACCGTTGACAAATTAGAATCTATACCTGGCATAGACCTGCATCTTTCGCCTGAAAGGCTTAAAAGCCAGGTCACGAAAATAGGCTGTGCCGTCTCAGGGCATTCCGCAAAGCTGGCGCCGGCTGAGGGAATCTTTTATAAACTGCGCGATGTAACGGGGACTGTCCCTTCAATCCCTCTGATAACCTCAAGCATCCTGAGCAAAAAACTTGCCGGAGGCGCGCATGGTTTTTTATTTGACGTAAAGTGCGGCAGCGGGGCTTTCATGCAGGATGGGGAGTCTGCCGTGAATTTGGCGCGAAAGCTGGTCAATGTCTCAAAGCGCCTTGGCAAATCGTGTGCCGCAGTGATAACAGACATGGAACAGCCGCTTGGCGAGATGGTGGGCAATTCGGCGGAAGTTTACGAGGCCATTTGCGTGCTTAAGGGGGAGGGGCCGTCAGATACAAGAGAGCTTTGTACCGTGCTTGGCGGGCATATGCTAAAGATGGCGCGGGTCGCAGAAACTCCCGAAGAGGGGGCATCCCTTTGCGCTAAAGCTCTGGACGACGGTTCGGCGCTAGAAAAGTTTGCCGAAATGGTCAGGGAGCAAGGCGGCAGAGCGGAGGCGGTATATGATCCTAAGGGGATCCTTCCGCAGGCAAGGTGTTTTTACGATATCAAAACGAAAGAAACGGGATATCTTTCGAGGCTCTCCGCGCTTATGATAGGAGAAGGGCTGAGGGCTCTCGGCGGAGGAAGGTTCAAGCATGACGACGTCATAGACAGAGCAGTAGCGGTCAGGCTGTTCGCTAAAATAGGAGACAAACTGAGCTCGGGCGAAACTGTCATGAGGATATATTACAACACACAAGAGCAGCTGAATGCCGCAAAATCCTATTTTGACGCATCGTGGGATGTGGCTCCCAGCGCCGAGAGGCGGAAGCTTATAATCACCACGATATGCTGACCCGGCCTTGTGTTTCTTGTTTTTTTCTGTTAATCTTCTCGTATTCGCGGAGGCGAGTTTCAGCTGGTGCTGGGCCCGGACTTCAAATCCGGTGGGGGTCGGTAACGCCGGTCCCGGTGTGTTCGATTCGCACACGCCTCCGCCAAGTGACAGCAAGGGCTTACAGGTTTTCACCCGTAAGCCCTTTTTCTTTGCCCTAATTCATGGAACGTATAGGGAACGCTTTCAGCCGTTGCCGCTTCCAATGGTTAAAGCAGAACCATCCTCTTACAACGCGGCTTTAAGCAAGCCTTTTATTGCTGCGCAAACACTACGATCAGAAACATCTTAAACTTCTCTGATGCAAATATGGCATGCGGCTTGCCCGCAGGCATGAGGATGCTTTCTCCTGCGCGCAAATCATACGTACAGCCATCGATCGTTATTTTGCCGCAGCCGTCCAAAGCTGTTACAAGCGCATCTCCGTGCGAGGAGTGGCTGCTTATCTCCTCCCCCTTGTCAAAAGCGAAAATTGTAAGGCTTAAAGCTTCGTTCTGCGCGATAGTCTTGCTTACCACTTGCCCAGGCAGGTACTCAACCTCTTTTGACAATGAAAAAACCTCTTCACGCGGTATATTCTTGATGATTTGTGCCATTGCCTATCATCTCCTCTGTGTTTTTTTGCAGACAGCGGCAGACAAACAACTCCGCTGCCGACGGCAGCCTTTGTCACCTGCAAGCTTTGCTTAGGCGGACTCCGGCGTCATAGGCGCTTTGGCAATCTATAGGGAACCTCTCCTTCCTTACCTTTGCTTTGTGTTCTGCGTCAAATTTTGAGGCCTTATATTTCGAGTAGTCATCAAACTGATATGTGTCGCAAGAAAGCAAAAATTCGGAAGGGCCATTCAATATTCTCTCCAGGATGCTTCTGTTCTGTCTGAACATTGGCTCGTACCCCCACTCTTTTGCCATCTCTTCCGTGATGTTCATCGTATATATGAAGCACGACGCTATTTTATGCCGCAGTATTGACAATGTGTCACTGTCATAAGAGAGGTTAGGAAATATCAGACGCTCGATAAAAGACCGCATCTCCCCGGTCACATCCCCAAGGTAGATCGGGGAACCAAGGAACAGCACATCGCATGATATGACTTCCGAAAGTACATCCCTTAAATCATCTCTGACGGCGCAAAGGCCTGAACATTGACTGCCCTTCGTCTTGCACGCAAAGCAGCTTATGCATCCCTTATAGTTTAAATCATACAGGTGAAACAGCCTGGTTTCAGCCCCCGCGGAGGAAGCGCCGTCCAAGGCACTGCGCAGCAGTGACGCTGTGTTCCATTTTTTTCGCGGACTTCCGTTGATGGCGATAACTTTCATGTAAACCCACTTCCTTGTCCCAATATTGTTTTAGCAAATTCACAGTGATATTATTTTATCTCGATATGCATTTGCTATTATATTAAACTATAATATATCATGCAAAAGCACTTAAATGTTTCCAAAAAGGAGGGCTATCGATGTTTGAAAAATTTATAGTCGCCACCGATTTGTCAAGGGATTCAGACGCGGTTGTATGTTGTATGGGGGGACTTAAGGTATTTGGCGCAAAACAGTGTCTTTTAGTACAATTCAGAAGCGTCGAAGACATAGTCGCGCTCTCACGTCTGTGCTCGACTGAGACATTTGCTAAATATGACGAAATATTGAATGAGCATAAAAAAATATTAGAAAGGCAAGGTTTTTCTGTTGAGACAAGAATAGTTTCTGGATTCCCGGCAAGTGAAGTAAACAGGATAGCGGTGGAGGAGGATTATTCTGTCATAGCAGTCGGCGCGCGCAGAAGCTCATCTTCCGGCGAGGTATTTTTCAGCAGCCTCGCAAATGATTTGATACACATAGCAAGCAAGCCGGTGCTTTTGGTAAGGACGAAAAAGCAGCCTGCAAGCGGTGACACATCTTCATGCGATACATTAGGATGCGAGGTTGGCAACCACGTCCTGTATCCGACTGATTTTTCGGATAACGCCGATTTCGCTTTTACGTTCCTTTTGGACATGGCTGCGGGCAGGGCTAAGAAGATAACTCTGCTGCACGTGCAGGACGAATCGCGTATACATCCGTATCTTGAGACTCGTTTGGATGAGTTCAACAAAATTGACCAAGCCCGGCTTGAGGGCATGAAAAAAATAATCCAGGAAAAGGGGGAAACGGACGTAGACATAATTGTTAAGTATGGGAACCCATCCGCTAAGATACTTGAGACAGTAAAAGAGCTCAATATTGATATGGTCGTTATGGGAAGCCAGGGGCGCGGGTTCGTTAAAGAATTTTTCCTGGGCAGCGTAAGCTACAACATAGCGCGCCTATCCCCGTCGTCGGTTCTTTTGGTACCATCTAAAAAACGATAGGGATGTAAGCGACTTGAGTGCGGATGAAAATTGAAGGATGCCCCGGTTTTTCATTAAAAACGCTAAGACAGCCTACATAATGCTGAGGGCTGTCTTTTTTTGTTTTATGCCGATTCTTGCCTCTTTGTCTTTATGGTATTATAAATACGAGCTTCAATTATTTACATTTGTATTGTTTTCTGGCTGTTATACATTATTCAATATATTCTCCAAACGTCAGACAAAATTTCTTTCGCCGATTACTATTGCCCTTGTAAGACAATTGTGTCATGATTCTAATGATGCCCGGCTCTTCATGAATAGTCAGACAAATCTATAATCCGCAGCCCGGTTTGCCTTTAATTTTATGCTCTGTCCGAGAATCAGATGAAATGGCATAAACGTGCGGGGAGTGATAAGGTATTAAAAAGACACCGTTTTGGGACATAAGATGGCCAGATAAGCGCTGGATGCCGCAAAAAAACGTCGTCGCTGTATTTTGTGTGCTGGCATTGGCAGAGATAATATTTGTTTTCTATACGTGGCAGGTCAACAAAACCAGGACGGAAGAAAAAATTTTAACTGCGGCGGAGAGCATCGCAATTTCTCTGAACAGCGAAGATATAAAACATCTGCACGCCACGCCGGGCGACGAGAGCACGCAGGCATACATAAGCGTAAAACGCAGGCTCGTGGACTTAAAACGGCATTATAAAGACATAAGCTTCGCTTATTTATACGCTTTGAAAAACGGCAAAGTGTTTTTTATGGTAGATTCTGAACCGCCGGCATCGAAGGGGTATTCACCTCCCGGACAGGAATATACCGAAGCACGGCCTGAGGATAAGATGCCGTTTGAAAACGGCAAGCCATTGATCACCGCTCCTGCCACGGACCGCTGGGGAAAGTGGAGGAGTGCTCTTGTCCCAATTAAAGACTATGACACCGGGGAAGTAATCGCTGTGTTAGGGCTGGACTATCCGGCTGACACTTTTTTCAATAGCGCTGAATATGAAACCATCCAGGTGGGGGCCCTCTCCCTTTTTATATTTATCATACTGCTCTTCCTTTATTTTCTTTACGACCAAAACAGAAGGCTGGAATCGGAACGGTCAAAAGCGATCATTGCGGGCGAGAAAATAAAAAATGCAGAGGAACAGTACAGGCTGCTTATCATGGAGATGCGGCATGGGCTGGCGCTTTATGAGATCATTTGCGACTGCGGCGGACATCCTGTCGATTACCGATATATAAGCGTGAACGACAGCTATGAACGCATAACGGGCATTCGCCGTTCCGACGTTATAGGGCGGATGAGATCCGAGGTGTTTTCGGACATAGACGACAACTTCGTTCAAAATTGCAATCAGGCTGCCTTAACCGGGATTTCAAGGCAGTTCGAGCATTATATACCCGAGCTTGATAAGTACTTCGTCACAACTGCGTATTCTCCCAAAGCAGGGCAGCTTGCCATAATAATAGACGATATCACAGAAAAAAAGAGGACAGAGCGCGCACTAAAGGAGAGCGAACAGTATTTAAGAACCGTTGTGGAAACTGCGCAGGACGGTTTTTTTGTCATAGATGCCTCCGGGAAGATAACAGACGTAAACGACGCTTACTGCAGAATGTCAGGATACTCAAGGACAGAACTGTTGTCTATGACTGTCGGCGAGATAGATACCAATATGGAACACGTGACATCAAGAGTGAAAAAGATATCAGAGTTAGGGGCAGAGCTGTTTGAAACTTCTCACATCAGGAAAGACAAGACTCTGTTTGACGTCGAAATTTCTGCGGCATTCCTTGGAACCGGCGGGCATGCCATAGCTTGTTTTTGCCGCGACATCTCCGTCCGCAAACAGATGGAGCAGAGTATACGAGAGAAGAACGTGCTGCTGCGGGGGTTGTTCGACAATCTGCCGGAAGCTCTGGTGGTCTGTGAGGTTACGGGCGACGGGTGTCTTGCAAGCGACTATGTGGTGCGTGAATACAATAACACCTTTCTCGCGCTTGAACATATAAAGGGAAGAGATGTCTTTGGAAAATTATTGTATGAGCTCTTCCCTGACATCAGCAGCAATGAATTGGCGCAGCTTTTCAGGCAGGTTTGGAAAAGCGGCGTGCCGGCCATCTCTTCTCCTCTGCGCGTTATTGGCTCAGACGGGTACAAATGGTTTGAGGTCCGCGTGTTCAGGCTCGAGACAGGAGAAGTCGTCGCCATGGCTGACGACGTCACAGAACGCATGCGGATGCAGATGGAGATATTTAATGAAAAGGAGCGGCTCAAGACGACCCTGTTATCTATAGGCGACGGCGTTATCTCCACCGACGGCATGTCCAGGGTAAAAATAATGAACAAGGTGGCCGAAAACCTTACCGGGTGGACTCAGGATGAGGCAGAGGGCAGACCGATTGAAGAAATCTTCAATGCGGTGAACGAGGAAACAGGAGAAAAATATGGCAACCCTGTAGGCGAAGCCATAGGAAGCAAGGAGATCACGTTTTTTACAAACAGCGTGCTCCTGATATCCAAAGACGGAACAGTGCGCCCCGTGGAGGACAGCGCGGCGCCAATCGCGGATGAAGGCGGCAATGTCAGCGGGGCAGTTCTTGTATTCAGGGACGTCACAGAGAAAAAAGAAAAACAGGCAAAAATAGAATACCTAAGCTATCACGACGACCTCACCGGCCTGTACAACCGGAGTTTTTTCAACGAGACGCTTAAAAAGCTCGACACGAAAGAAAGTTTGCCGTTCACGATATTGATGGGTGATGTCAACAGCCTTAAACTGATAAATGATTCTTTCGGGCATTCCTTGGGAGATGAGCTGCTAAAATCTGCCGCAAAAGCTATATCTCAAGCCCTGGGACCGCATGATATAGCAGCAAGGGTCGGCGGAGACGAGTTCGTAGTGCTGATGCCGAAAACAGATCCAAGCGCGGCTGAGGATGCGGTAAAAAGGATAAAAAGTTTTTTGACGTCTCAAAAAATAGCATCGCTTGACGTCTCTATATCTTTCGGATATTGCACGAAAAGACGCGAGGACGAGCCGATCCAGGCAATCATGAAAACTGCGGAGGACATCATGTACAGCAATAAGCTCTACGAAAACTCGCACATGGGAGGGAAAACCATTAACATCATATTGAAGACGCTTCATGAGAAAAACAAAAGGGAAGAGGAGCATTCAAAAAGGGTCTCAGAGCTGTGCGGAGCAATTGGAAGAGCGCTTGGGATGTCAGATCATAAGGTCAACGAACTTAAAACCGTGGGGTTGCTGCATGACATAGGGAAAATAGCAATAGATGAAAAAATCCTTAATAAACCCGGGCTGCTTTCATCCTGCGAGATGAACGAGGTCAAACGGCACCCAGAGATAGGTTACAGGATACTCAATACTGTGAGCGAAATGTCCGGCATAGCGGATTATGTCCTGTCGCATCATGAAAGATGGGATGGCAATGGATATCCCAGACAGCTAAAGGGTGAATCCATTCCGCTTGAAGCCAGGATAATCGCTGTTGCCGATGCTTACGACGCAATGGTCAGCTACCGGACATACAAGGCCTCTTTGTCGCATGAGGCCGCCCTTGCGGAGCTGGAAAAGAGCAAGGGAATCCAGCTTGATCCGCACTTGGTGGACGTATTTATCAATGAGGTTGTTAAAGAAGGCCATATATAAATTGCAGATGCTATTCAGCTTGTTTTGCGGCATCCTTATAATTTTTGTAAGGAAAGAGGTGTTTCTATGAACGGATATTTTAAAGACAAAGTCGCCGTCGTGACGGGAGCCGGTTCAGGGATAGGCTTAGGGATCACGGAAGGGCTTCTGAAATACGGCGCCGCAGCCGTATTTATGGCAGACGTGAAAGAAGAGCGCCTTGTAAAAGAAGCACAAAGACTCGGCCGTAATTACAGCGGCACGGTGTTCCCGTTGATGACCGACGTCACAAAGCTTGAACAGGTGGAAAATCTGATGCGCGCGGCCGAGGGATTTGACGGCCGTATTGATTTTGTCTTCAATAACGCTGGCATGGGGATGACACTGCCCACAGAAAAGATAACTTTTGACATCTGGAAGTTTATAATAGATTTGAACGTGATGGGCGTCATTTATGGGACATATGCGGCGATGCCAATCATGAGAAGGCAAAAATCAGGCCATATCATTAACGCAGGCTCAATTGCTGGGCTTGTCCCTCTTCCATATCAAGCGGTATATGCCGCAAGCAAAAGCGCGGTTATTACAATGACCGAGAGCCTGCTGTATGAGCTTGAGAACGAGGGGCTGCGGTTCAGCGTTTTCTGTCCCGGCAACGTAAAGACGGCTGTTTTTGGAGACCTGCCGGCGCCCGCAGATTCCATAAGCGTGGAAGAAGCGGTGGATTACATCTTAAGCGGCGTCGAAAAAAAAGAATTGCTTATAGTATTCCCAGAGACAGCGCGCGATGCGGCCGCTCTTTATAGGGAAAACAGGGAAGAGTTTGATAAACTTGCCCGTAATTTAGCGGCAGAGCGCCGCCGGAGTTACCTGACCAAAGGGACCTATTGTTAGATTTTCGCTGCTTGAAATAAAATCGAATAATAGCCGGTAATTTATATGTCTGAAAGCATATTGTTCAAAAAAACAGACGCGCCTGCTGACGCTGTGATGCTGTTTATCGCAGGGGCAGCCATGTCTGTTGCAGGCATACTGCTTTTCCCAATATCCGTTGGAATTTTGGCCTACTATGAAAAAGGCCTTTACGGATTGCTGATGTTTATCTGGGGGCTTCAGATGGCCATGTTGGGAAGGACGCCTTTTGGGGATGCGAACAGGACAAACTTTTTAATTGGCACGGGTACGATATTTGCCTCAGCAGGCATAGTTACATGCATCATTCCTGATGTTTTCGGAAAATTCCCCAATGCGGCGCTCTCTGTCTGTTTTGCTTTCGGCGGATTTGCCCAGCTCATGCAGCTGTTTTTCCCAAAAAATAAATTTCACATATGGATGGGGTACGGCGGAGTGTTTACGGCCCTCGCGTACGGATGCATAGCGGTATATTCTCTGTCGATATTAATAGGCGCGCTTGTATGGCGGCAGCGTCTAATACCGTTGAATATTGTCGCAGCATCGGTAACTTGCTATGGGATATCCGTAATATTTTTGTCTGTAATACTGAAAAAGATATATCGGCTATATCCCGCTGAAAGTGCGGAGTCACATATAAAGGGCGGATTTACGGGTGTTAAGCCATTGCTTTTAATTACTGGGGTATTCACCGTTTTACTGGGATTGCTTTTGATACCTGTGAACCTGGGGTTGCTCCCATTTTCCCGCAGCGCGCAGCTCGGGCTTTTAACGATGATAATGGCCGTACGAATGCTGGCATTTGGCGATACCCCGCTGGGCTCTTTCAGAAGAAGTGTATCCACCGCGCTTACAGGAACGCTTTTGGCAATCCTGGGAACGGTATCTTGCATAATTCCCGAAATTATGATTTCATCCCTTTCCTTCACTATAGCTGTGCTGAACATATTAGAAGGAATTATTAATTTACTAAAAAACGGGCCTGTTTTTTTTAAAAATATTGTCAGGCGGCAAAATTTTAGATACGCTGTACTGATAAAACTTTACTTGCCTCAGTTAATAATGGCTATGCTTTCTATTATATTCGGCTTGTCCATGTTCATTCCATCTCTCATCCCGGCTTATCTGGCAGGGGCTGTCCTTGCTGCGAACGGAATGGTCGTCTTGTACTTTTTGTATACACTTTATACTGTTGAAAAACAGTAAAAAATGACCATATATTATCTTTTTACACTTGTTTTTATAATATAGTGATGATATAAAGTAGTATAAGGACGGAATCAATCTTCAAAATGGTTCGTACAGGATAGGAGGAGGAATAGCCATGTTTAAAAATGTGATCATCGCGTCGGACTTGTCAAAGGATTCTAGCGCTTTAGTGAAAAACTTCGGGACCCTCAAGCCCTATGGCATTGAGAAATGTCTGCTTCTGCAATTTTGGGATATGCTGGAAATTCTAGGGATAAATAATTTTTACAGACCGACGGTGCTTATAGATTTTGAGAAAAACTTAAAGAACCAAAAAGAAATTCTGGAAAAACAGGGGTATGAAGTTGAGGCGCGCCTATTGTCAGGCTTTTCCACAAATGAAGTATATAAGATAGCTGAAGAAGAGGGTTATTCGGCAGTAGTGGTCGGCACTGACAAATACATCTTCAGCTCCATGGCAAACGAGCTGATCCACAATGCGCAAAAACCTGTTTTGATAGTCAAATTTGATTCCGAGGCCGATGAGGCTATGGTTGGGTTTAAACAGGAGAATAGCGATAAAATAGCCGATCATATCCTCTTCCCGACTGATTTCTCCAAAAACGCCGAAGTCGCGTTTGACTATCTGCTTGAGATGGCTGAAAAAGGAAAGGTAAACAAGGTCACGCTGGTCCACGTCCAGGACGAGTACCGTTTGAGCCCATATCTGGACGACAGGATTGAGGAATTCAATAAGATAGACACCGAACGCCTTGAGAAAATGCAGAAGACACTCAAAGACAAAGGAGCGGCCAAAGTCGACATAGCATTGAAGTACGGGTTCCCCTCCGTAAAGATCATGCAGCTGGTCAAAGAACGGGACATCCAGCTGGTCGTAATGGGCAGCCAGGGCAGGGGATTTGTGAAGGAGTTCTTCCTCGGAAGCGTGAGCCACAACATAGCCCGCCAGTCTCCGACATCGGTCCTGCTCATACCCGCAAAGAGATAAAGCGACAGCAGCTGTAAGAGGAGGAAGAGATACTATGGAGGAGCCTCTGGTAAGTCAAAAACATCCAATAGCGGCAGAATTGAAGAAAGGTGAGACGTATTACTGGTGTTCATGCGGCAGAAGCGCGCATCAGCCTTTCTGCGACGGTTCGCATAAGGGTACGTCTTTCACGCCGCTTGAATTTACAGCGGAAAAAGATGGCACCGCTTATTTATGCGCGTGCAAACATACAAAAAATCCGCCTTATTGCGACGGAACGCACAATAAACTTTAACATTGACTCTTACAGGCATCCATCCGGATGCCTGTAAGCTTAAAGGCAAAACGATCACCCATGTCCTTTGCGCATTTAAAAGATATTACAGCATAAAACGAGCCGCTGAAGGACAGGGGGAAAATGGTGGTTTGTCAGCTGCGTTTCAGTTAACGGATGATCGCCATAACAAGATGGCGCCTGCCATCATCCTCAAGCGGGAATGAAGCGCCGTCTATTTTTTCCCCGTCAACGCTCAGTTCCAGAGCGGCTGTATCTTCAGCAGCGCCTGATGATGTGTTTCGCCTGTTGGCCACCGTTATCTCGTAAACCGCGGTTTTGAATCCGTACCAAACAGTGTAATCACCAAAGTCGCCGGGAATTGACGGCTTGATAGTAAGTTTGTCGTTCTCTTTCACTATGCCTAAGAAAAATTTAACCAACCCCTGATACATCCAGCCGGCAGACCCTGTGTACCAGCTCCACCCGCCTCTTCCCATATCATGGCCTTTTGCGGCCATAATGTCCGCAGCCATTACATACGGCTCTTTCTCATACCTTAAGGCATCCTTTTTTGCGGAAGTTATATGTATGGGGTTCAACATCCTAAAAAGAGAGTCGGCCAGGCGATAGTCTTCGATCATAGAAGCAGCGATCGCGAGCCATACGGAAGCGTGAGTATATTGTCCGCCGTTCTCTCTTACGCCCGGGTAGTAGTTTTTGATATATCCGGGATTTTTTGGGGTTTTGTCAAACGGGGGATAGAGGAGCAGCGAAAGGCCTTCTTTTTCGTTTACCAAATACTGTCTGG